>Ga0255128_1000079_pt1 | contig 36477 bp, 38 predicted proteins | sample Law_Miss_RepC_8d_FD_188562 | JGI IMG/M metagenome (GOLD analysis project Ga0255128, IMG submission 188562) | Freshwater microbial communities from St. Lawrence River, New York, United States - Law_Miss_RepC_8d | ecosystem: Environmental > Aquatic > Freshwater > River | place: USA: New York... | reverse complement strand
TTGACCACCAGCCTGAGGCAGGGCATCAATCAAATGTGCTTTGATGCCCAATAAGCCGAGTTGAAAAACTTGATAGAGACCTACCGGTCCTGCGCCGATAACAATTGCATCTGTTTCAATGGGTGCTTGTTTTTCTGCCACAGGATCTTTCTGAAAGATACTTTAGCGAACTAACTCGCTCAATTTATTTTTAACATCTTTCCAGTCGTCTGCATCAGCCAAACCTTCTTTTGATTTTGTGATGGAAGGCCATTTGGCTGCAAGCTCAACGTTGAGTTTGATGTAAGCCTGTTGATCACCTGGCACATCATCTTCAGCATAAATAGCATTGACTGGACATTCTGGAACGCAAACAGCGCAATCAATGCACTCATCTGGGTCAATGACCAAAAAGTTAGGGCCTTCGCGGAAACAATCCACTGGACAAACATCAACGCAATCGGTGTACTTACAACGAATACAAGCTTCAGTTACAACATAAGTCATGGCATCAATCTCAAAGAGGATGAAAAAAAGATATTTTATCTTAGACAGGCCTCTAAATTGCAGATAGCCTTATTCTTAGGCGTGTCATCAGCATTTCTATGTGATTTAAATCAATGACATACAATAAAGAAAAATCAATAAAACAAACAAAAATAGGAGACAAATATGTCGCAAACTGCCCAAAAACCGAAGATTTTGCTTGCACGATCTGTCTTCCCAGATCTTTTGGCTGAGTTAGAAAAAGTTGCTATTGTTCAATCAAATCAAGATGATCATTTATGGAATGCGGTTGATTTGAAAGCGGCTTTGGCTGATAAAGATGCAGCAATCATCACTGGAAGTGAGCGCATTGATGCCGATATGCTCAAAGCTTCCCCACAGTTAAAAATTGTTTCAAATATTGCTGTGGGTTACAACAATTTAGACATGCCAGCTTTTAAGGCTGCCAATGTGATGGCCACCAACACGCCTGATGTGTTGACGGATACCACAGCTGATTTTGGATTCACCTTGATGATGGCGACAGCGCGTCGCTTGACCGAGAGCGAGCATTGGTTAAGAGCGGGGCATTGGGGTAAGTTCTCAATTTGTGACGCCCCACTATCCATGGATATTCATCACTCTACTTTGGGCATCATGGGCATGGGTCGCATTGGTCAGGCAATTGCCAAGCGTGCGCGCGGCTTTAATATGAAAGTGACTTACTTCAATCGTTCACGCTTGTCTGAAGATTTGGAAAAAGAATGCGGTGCTACATATGTTGACCGTGAAACTTTACTCAAGCAATCTGATCACATTATTTTGGTCATGCCTTACACCCCAGAAAATCACCATCTCTTTGGTGAAAAAGAATTGAATCTAATGAAACCGACTGCAACCCTTGTGAATATTGCGCGTGGTGGCATTGTTGATGAGTTGGCTTTAGCTAAGGCGCTCAAAGAAAACAAAATTTTTGGCGCAGGTTTGGATGTGTTTGAGGGTGAGCCAAAAGTGATTCCAGAATTATTGGCGCTGAAGAATGTGGTGTTAGCACCGCACATGGCAAGTGCCACAGAAAAAACCAGAAGAGCGATGATTCAGTTAGCGATCAAAAATTGTTTGGCTGGTTTGAATGGTCAGACGCCACCAAATTTATTGAAAGCTTGAAGCTAGAAATTAATCTTGAGCAGCAGGTGTTTTGGTGTCATTGATGGTGGTTTCTTTAACAGCCACCTCGATGCCACCAAATCTATCAGCAACCCAGTTATAAACTTTGCAGGCTAACCAGAGCAAACCAAAGCCGACCAAAGCATTCAGAATCAATGCTGAAATCACTGTGAAACCAGGCAATTCACCATCTCTTACAAAAGCAACGAAGAGAGCCAATAAAACAATCGGCACTGAAAAACTTAGATACACCAATACCAATGTCTTGGCCGTATGAAGAGGGTCGACATACACAATTTCTCTCTTGGTGTATTTGGTGCTTGGCATTTTTATTCTTTGTTGAAAAAGTAAGTGTTGATTGATATGCCGTCAATTTTATACTAAATCTCAGAATAATGTTGCATTGCAATAAGGCTTTTATCCTTTAAAGCCTTTGCTGTAGGGCTTCTTTAAACCAAACCCTCGAATAAAACCACCCCAACGGTATCGCCCGCCTGGATGTTTTCTTGATCATGCGCCAAAACTATGAAGCAATCTGCTTCACTCATGGAGCGCAGAACGCCTGATCCCTGGGCGCCTGAGATGCGCACTGTTCTGTTGCCTGTGGCATCAGTGGACAAGATACCTCGTTGAAACTCAGTACGACCTGGTCGTTTACGGATTGCTTCAACAGTTTTTGCTTGCATCATCGGTGGGGCTACTTGAGTTGCACCACTCATGGCCAATAAAGCATTTCTGACAAATTGATAAAAAGTCACCATCACAGCCACAGGGTTGCCTGGTAAACCAAATAAAACTGCGCGATGTTGATCGCCTTGAATTGAACCGAAAGCCATCGGTCTTCCAGGGCGCATGGCAATTTTCCAAAAGCTCACATCGCCTAGTTCGCGCATGATTTGCTTGGTGTAGTCAGCCTCTCCAACAGAGACACCGCCAGAAGTGATGACTGCATCACAAGTCGCTGCTGCTTGACTGAAGGTGGCACGCATCGCATCTGGATCATCTTTCACAACACCAAAATCGTGAAGCTCAACATTCAAACGACTCAACATTCCAAATAAGGTGTAGCGATTGCTGTCGTACACACAGCCATCATCTAGGGGCTGTCCAATCGAACGAAGTTCATCGCCAGTTGAGAAAAATCCAACCTTGAGACGGCGCTTGACTGTCACAGAACCCATGCCTAGAGATGCAATCAAACCTAAATCAGATGGTCTGATGATCTTGCCAGCAGATAGGGCTGCTTGACCAATCGAGAGATCTTCACCTTTCAAGCGACGGTTATCACCTGCTTTGATCACAGATGATTGAAACTGAATCTGGTCACCATCAACTTTGACTAATTCTTGAGGGATGGTGGTGTCACAACCAGCGGGCATCACAGCACCTGTCATGATGCGAACGCATTGACCATGACTTACCTTGCCATCAAAAGCATTACCAGCAAAACCTTTGCCAATCATGGTTAAAGAGGTCACGCCATCTTTAATAATTGATGCTCCACTGAAGGCATAGCCATCCATGGCTGAGTTATCTGCAGAGGGAACATTGATGGGAGAGATGATGTCGCTGGCTAGAACACGTCCCAGTGAGTCATAGATGGAAACTATTTCTGTTTCAAGGGCTAATGATGCTGGTCGAACAAATTCATCAACAACTTTGCTTGCGATCTCAACTCGCAATGATTCTGGATCATAGTCAGACATGCAAGTGACTACTGAATTAAGTGTGGGTAGTGAACTCATCTAGACATCTCTTGTTTTAGCTGATGAAAATGTTTAGCCACCGATATAAGACATTTCAACTTTGCGCTTGCCTTCCATTTCTGGAGAGCCGCGCAGTTCAGAATATCGATCGGTGCGGTGAGACCAAACTTGCGCAATGGCATTACTGATCTCTAAGTCTGATTTGCCGGCACGCAGCAAGGCTTTTAAATCATGACCTTCTGTGGCAAATAAACACAAATACATTTTTCCTTCAGTGGATAAACGAGCTCTTGAGCAATCTTTGCAAAAAGCCTGAGTCACACTTGAAATCACGCCAACTTCGCCGGATCCATCAACATAGCGCCAACGTTCAGCGACTTCACCAGGGTAATTAGGATCGATGTTGGTCAATGGAAACGTTTCATGAATCTTGGCAATCACATCAGCAGAAGGTAGAACTTCTGTCATGTTCCAACCGTTTGATGCGCCCACATCCATGAATTCAATGAAGCGCAAAATCACATCGCTGCCTTTGAAATATTTGGCCATTGGAATGATCTCGTGATCGTTGGTTCCCTTTTTAACAACCATGTTGACTTTGATATTTTTAAAACCAACTTCTCTGGCTGCCTCGATGCCATCCAAGACATCACCCACTGGAAAGCCAACATCATTCATCTGCTGAAAAGTTGCATCGTCCAAACCATCCAAACTGATGGTCATTCTGGTCAAGCCTGCATCTTTCAAAGCCTGGGCTTTTTTTCGCAACAAGCTGCCGTTGGTGGTCAGCGTTAAATCCAATGGTTGACCACTCAAAGTTTTCAGTGAAGCCAACATCTCAATCAGTTTTTCAACGTGTTTGCGAAGCAGGGGTTCGCCACCAGTTAAGCGGATTTTTTCTACACCGTGCTCAATGTAGATTTTTGCCAAACGAACGATCTCTTCAAAGCTTAAAAGATCCCCATGAGATAAATAGGGGTAATCTTTATCGAAGACCTCTTTGGGCATGCAATAAGTGCACCGAAAGTTACAGCGATCGGTGACTGAAATTCTTAAATCATGAAGACGTCGCCCACGGGTGTCGGCGAGAAGGCCATTCGGCGTCAACAGTTGTTCCGGGATGGCCGGAACATGGCTGTCGATTTTTCTTTGGCGCTCATCAATGAGGGGTATGACTCTTTCTGACATAACCCTCATTGTAGAACCAAGTTCACTTTTCGATGGTTTGTTCTTTTCCGCCAGTTTCTACTAGAACCATAGGGCCAGTTGATACTTCAACAGGCGGCTTTGGCTCACGCGGCGGGTGAGAAATCACTGGCTCAGCAGCAATTTGTTCACGAACTTCTTCTAATTTCTGATGATCTGTGTTCACCCATACCATTCCGGCAGACTCAATCACTGAAGTTAATTCAGACGTTTTTAATGGCTGAAACTCAACTTTTGGCAACGGCGCAGGAGCAGCTACTGGAGCTTCAACAGATACAGCTGCTGGTGCAACTACTGCTGGCGCAACAAATGCTGGTGCTGGCGATGCTTCAGCCACAACTACTGGAGCAGTTGGAGCAGGGCTTGAAGCTTCCGTATTCATTGAAGAATTGCTGAATGATTCACTTGAAGCGTCAATAGCTGATGAAGTCACTGCTGAAGCTACCGCAGCCACTGCAACTGTTGCTGATACATCTGAACCATCAACGTTGGCATCTTGCCCATTTTCTGGACGATCTGCACGATCGCGCCCACGGTTGCGGCCACGACGATTGCGACCACGACGACGCTCATCACCTTCAGCGGCTTCACCATTCTGAGGAACTTCAGCATGCGTCAACAAATCTTTGGCTTGATCTGCTTTCGCATCTTGATTGGCTTCAGGTTTGTTTTGGCGCTGTTGATTGCGGCCATTGCGTTGGTTTGGTTGACGCGCTTCTTTGTTGTCAGTCTTCTCCTCACCATCACGTGGAGTTTGATTGCGTTCGCCCGCTTCATTTTTGTTACGGTTATTGCGATTGCGGTTATTGCGATTGCGGTTATTGCGATCACCATTTCTATCGCTGGCTTCACCACGACCACGACCATTGTTTGGACGCTTATCAGTAGACTTAACTTCTTCTTTGGCGCCGAAAAGTTTCTTGATGAAACCAATCAAGCCACCAGACGCTTGTTTTTCACCAGCCACTTTGCGCTCTGCGCGTGGAACGCTGGCAGGGGCAGGTTGGCTTGGTCTTACACCTTTGACAGCCGCTTCTTGACGTGGCTTGGCTTCTTCAGCTTTGCGGTTCAAGATGGTGTCAGATTCAAGTTCTTTGCTGGCTTCATCGGCCATCGCGTAACTTGCTTTTGGATCATCCAAACGGGGATCATCATGGCGTAAACGCTCAAGCTTGTAATGAGGAGTCTCTAAGTGCTTGTTTGGCAATAGCAAGACGTTCACTTTGAAACGACTTTCAATCTTGATCACTTCAGCACGTTTCTCGTTGAGCAAGAATGCTGCAACATCAACTGGTACCTGACAGTGAATTGCCGCCGTATTTTCTTTCATCGCTTCTTCTTGAATGATGCGAAGAACTTGCAGTGCTGAAGACTCGGTGTCACGGATGTGACCTGTACCATTACAGCGAGGACAAGTAACGTTGCTGCTTTCTGATAATGCAGGGCGCAAGCGTTGACGTGATAGTTCTAGTAGACCAAAGCGTGAGATCTTGCCCATTTGAACGCGAGCACGGTCATGACGCAAAGCGTCTTTCAAGCGTTGCTCAACATCCTTTTGATTCTTCGATGACTCCATGTCGATGAAGTCAATCACGATCAAACCACCCAAGTCGCGCAAGCGCATTTGGCGAGCCAATTCGTCGGCAGCTTCTAAGTTTGTTCTGGCCGCTGTTTCTTCAATGTCTGAACCACGGGTTGAGCGAGCAGAGTTCACGTCCACAGAAACCAAAGCTTCGGTGTGGTCAATCACGATCGCGCCACCAGATGGTAGAGTCACTGTGCGAGAGTATGCGGTTTCAATTTGGTGCTCAATTTGAAAGCGTGAGAACAAAGGCACATCGTCTTGATAGCGTTTCACGCGTGACATGTTGTCAGGCATCACCACAGACATGAAAGAGCTGGCTTGCTCATAAATTTCATCGGTATCGATGAGGATTTCACCGATATCTGGTTGGAAGTAGTCTCTGATGGCTCGGATCACCAAGCTAGACTCTAAATAAATCAATAGGGGCGCCTGGTTGCCGCTGGCAGCTTCATCGATCGCTGTCCAAAGCTGCATCAAGTAGCTCAAGTCCCACTGCAATTCTTCGGCACTTCTACCAATTCCGGCAGTTCTGGCAATGATGCTCATGCCATCTGGAACCGTTAACTGACCCATGGCTTCACGCAACTCAGTGCGATCCTCGCCTTCGATGCGGCGAGAAACACCACCGCCTCTTGGATTGTTTGGCATGAGAACCAAATAACGACCGGCTAAAGAGATGAAGCTGGTTAAAGCAGCGCCTTTATTGCCGCGCTCTTCTTTTTCAACTTGAACGATGATTTCTTGCCCTTCGCGCAATGCATCTTTGATCCCTGCTGTGCGAACGTCAATTCCGTCCTTGAAATAAGCTCTTGAAACCTCTTTGAACGGTAAAAAGCCATGACGCTCTTCACCATAGTTCACAAAGCAAGCTTCTAATGAGGGTTCAATGCGTGTGATCACGCCTTTGTAGATATTGCCTTTACGTTGTTCACGTCCAGTTGTTTCAATATCAATGTCGATCAGTTTTTGACCATCAACAATGGCTACGCGCAGCTCTTCTTGCTGGGTAGCGTTAAATAACATTCGTTTCATTTAAATCTCCGTCCTGCAGCCAGGCAGCCATCGCGGTGAGCGAAACGGAATTGAAGGGATTGCGCAAGGCAATCTCTGTGATGTCAAACTTCACTACACTCGCTGACTTATTCTTCTTTGCGGGTCAGCGTGCGCTTAAATTCTTTTATCTGTTTCGCAGTTCGCGGCACTATGCCAGCCAACTTTGCGTCTCATTACATCAGGGGAGAGGCGAACCCTGGAAATATTTTTGGCTATTTCAAACCCAGCTTGGGGCGCTACCATGCAAACAATAAATTTGATGTTGCGCAGCAAGATAGGTCATTATATGTCATATGAACAGTAATTCGGTAACCCAACACATTGTTTTATTTGAGGAAGCTGGCCAAAGGCTAGATAATTTCCTGTTTCGCATGGCAAAAGGGGTGCCAAAGACCCATATTTACCGAATTATTCGCTCTGGCGAGGTCCGGGTGAACAAAAAAAGGGCCGATGCGAGCCAAAAAATCCAAGAAGGGGATGTTTTACGCCTGCCACCATTGCGTGTTTCGGAGGTAAAAGCTCCTACAAATGACTTCATTTCGAAGAAGATAAATGCAGAAATAAAGATTTTGCATGAAGATGACAGCATTTTAGTGGTAGATAAGCCTTCTGGGATCGCTGTGCATGGTGGTTCAGGGGTCTCTTTGGGCTTGATTGAGGCCATGAGGGCTCAAAGACCAGACGCTAAATTCCTGGAATTGGTCCACCGTTTGGATCGAGATACCTCTGGCATTTTGATGTTGGCCAAAAAACGCAGTGCTTTGGTCCATCTTCACGAGCAAATACGTGAGGGCAAGATGGAAAAGCGCTACTTATTAATAGTGCATGGTCAATTACCGGTCAGTGGTAAATCAATTCCACTCAAATACCCATTACTTAAATACTTGCTGCCCAATGGGGAGCGTCGAGTCAGGGTGGTAGAAGATGGCGGTCAGCCAAGTCATACCAATATCCGGGTCAAGGCAAATTATCGTGATGGCTTGTGCAGTTTGGTCGAGGCTCAGCTTAAAACGGGTCGCACCCATCAAATCCGGGTGCATTTACAAACCTACGGCCATCCTATTTTGGGTGATGACAAGTACGGTGATCAAGAATTAGATAAAGTGTTGAAACCCAAAAGACTATTACTGCATGCAAGACATTTATCATTTATTCATCCTAAAACAGAAGAAAAGATGACTTTCGAGGCTGACATCCCCGAAGCATTTGAAAAAATGGAGACAACATGAAACTGGCCGCTTACCAATACCAAGCCGAACAATACGTGGGTGTTATTGCTCAAGATTTACAAACAGTCACACCGTATCAACTGAGTAAAGAGGATGCTTCGCGCGGAGCATTGGCAATCATTGAGTTAATGGCTGAAGGCAAAGCTCTGCCTGCTTTGGGTTCTGCTGTTGCATTAAAAGATGTCTGTTTGTTGGCTCCGATCCCCAAACCAAAGAGAAATATTTTTTGCGTGGGTAAAAATTATTTGGATCACGTCAAAGAAATCAAAGACAGTAAATTGGGTGAGGCGCAGGGCGCCATGGCCAACTTACCGAAGCACCCAGTGGTGTTCAGTAAAGTGCCTGAGTCTGTGATTGGTCCCCTCGTTGGCATTGATAGTCATCCTCACGCAACTCAAGAGATGGATTACGAAGCTGAGTTAGCGGTGGTGATTGCTAAAAAAGGCAAAACCATCAGTCAAGCTGATGCAATGAAATATATCTGGGGATACACCATCATTAATGACATCAGTGCTCGTGATGTGCAAGCAAAGCATGTGCAATTTCATTTGGGTAAAAGTTTTGACACTTTCTGTCCCATGGGTCCTTGGTTGGTATCTGCAGATGAGCTAGATTCATCCAAAGCATCCATCAAGTGTTGGGTGAATGGTGAGCTAAGACAAGATGCCACCACGGAATTATTGATTTTCAATATCCCTACCATCATCGAGGCAATTTCAAAGGGCATGACTCTATATCCAGGCGATGTGATTGCCACTGGTACGCCAAGCGGTGTGGGTATGGGCTTTAAGCCACCTCGCTTTTTGAAGAAGGGCGATACCGTCAAGATTGAAATTGATGGCATTGGCACTTTAGAAAACCCAGTGATTTAAAGGGTATCGATGTCACTTCGTTATGAATTAATTGTGTGGGATTGGGATGGAACCTTGATGGATTCCACGCCCACCATCGTGCGTTGTATTCAAGATGCATGCCGCGATTTGGCCTTGCCTGTGCCCGAAGATTCTGTTGCTAGCCATGTGATTGGCTTGGGTATTCAAGAATCATTGCGTAAAGCCTGCCCAACTGTTTCGGTGGATGATCACTACAAATTAATTGATCGCTTCAGATTTCATTACTTGAGCAAAGATCATGAATTAAGTTTGTTTGAGGGCGCCAAGGATTTGTTGTATCAATTAAAAGATCGAGGACATCTTTTGGCGGTGGCCACCGGTAAAAGTCGCAAGGGCCTGGATCGCTCCTTGGGTTTTCATCAGCTTGAGGATATTTTTGCGGACAGTCGCACACCGGATGAATCAAAATCGAAGCCTCATCCTGGCATGCTTTTAGATTTATCGGATGCTTTGTTGGTGCCGATGGAAAAAATCTTGATGATTGGTGATACGACGCATGATTTGGGTATGGCCAATGCTGCAGGAGCTGATGCCGTGGGCGTGACTTATGGTGCACACCCAGAGCACGTATTGAAAACTGAAAATCCTTTGGCTTGTGTCAAGAATGTTCAAGAGTTATCTGATTGGTTAGCAGCTAACGCATAAAAAGATTAAGCTCTTACTTGAAGTATTAAATTTATCGTATTACCTAAATTAGTTAGATTAATTAAGAAAGTTATTCATGTCTGATGAAAAAGTCTGGGAAAAACAGGCCTTAGAACATTTGTTGTTGGAGAACCTCAAGGAGCAGCGTCGCGGTCGTCGCTGGAGAACAGCTGTACGCATGATGACCTTGCTGGTGTTTATCGGGGTTGCGATCAATTTGTTTGATATTGATATTGGTGGCAAGTCCAGCATGGGTAAGCACACGGCGTTGGTTGATTTGCAAGGTGAGATTGCGCCAGACAGTAAAGCCAGTGCAGATGCGATTAATGCATCTTTGCAAGCAGCATTTGAAAATTCTGAGAGTGTTGGTGTGATTTTGCGCATCAACAGCCCTGGTGGTTCACCGGTTCAGTCCGGCATTATTCACGATGAAATGTTGCGCTTGCGTGCCAAGTATCCTGAAAAATCATTGCATGTGGTGGTTGAAGAAATTTGCGCATCCGGTGGTTACTACGTGGCATCTGCTGCGGAAAATATTTATGTTGATAAAGCCAGTTTGGTTGGCTCAATCGGTGTGATCATGAACGGCTTTGGAGTCACTGGTTTGATGGAGAAGTTGGGAATTGAGCGTCGTGCCATCACTGCTGGAAAAAATAAAGCTTTGTTAGATCCATTCAGCAAACAAGACCCAAAGCAAAAAGAATTTGTTCAAGGCATGATCAGTGAAGTGCATGAGCAATTCATCAAGGTGGTGCGAGATGGCCGCGGGGATCGTTTGAAAGAAACTCCTGACATGTTCACAGGTTTGGTATGGAATGGTGCTAAGAGTGTTGAGTTAGGTTTGAGTGATGGCTTGAGCAGTGTTGATGGAGTTGCGCGCGATGTGTTCAAAGCATCAACAATTGTTGACTACACCATGAAAGATAATTTGGCTGAGCGAGTGGCCAAGCGTTTCGGCGCTGCAATGGGCGAGGGCGCTACTCGGGTATTGATGTACGGTGGTCAGATGCGCTGATCAACAGCTCATCTAAAATCAAGGTTAAGCCAAGATTAAAAAAACTGCCGGTCGTTGATGAAGGGCTTGGAGTAATCCAGGCTCTTTTTTTATCTGCGCTTGCCAGGCACTGACAGTTTTAGAGATCACCAAGGCGTTGGGCAAACTCAAATCTGCTGCCACACACATTTGGGTATTTCCCTGTAGTGACTGCAGCATTGCTTCAATCATGGCTGCGTTGCGATAAGGGGTTTCAATCCACAATTGAGTTTGATGTTTTCTTTTCGACTCTTGCTCTAATTGTTTGAGTGTGGCTGTTCTCTCTGGATCTTTCACGGCAATATAGCCATGGAAAGCAAAGCTCTGACCATTCATGCCCGATGACATCAATGCCAATAACAAAGAGTTAGGTCCAATCAATGCTCGCACTGGAATGCCCATTTGATGAGCGGTATTCACAACATCAGAGCCTGGGTCGGCAATTGCTGGAAGACCCGCTTCAGACATCAAGCCCATGTCGTGGCCATCGAGCAATGGCTGAAGCATTGCTTTTAAATTGGTAGAGCCATGAGCAGACTCTTTTCCAGGGCCACGCCATTCTGTCATTTGCATTTCTTGGATGGGGCAGATCAATGGTGATTGTGAGCCAACAGCCTTTAATAAAGCTCTCGCAGTTTTTGCGTTTTCAACAATCCAATAGCGAAGCTGAGAAGCTTGTTCGATCGTGTCATGGGGCAAGACATGGTTGAGCTGAGATTCGCGATCTTCGTCGCCCAGGGTGTTTGGAATTAAATAAAGAGTGCCTGGCATTTTTTCTTTTTTATTGATCAAGAGGAATAGAAAAGCCTGCTTCACGCAAAAGTGTGCACACTGTTATCAAGGGCAAGCCAATCAAGGCGGTGGGATCATCACTGCGAACGTACTCTAAAAGACAAATACCCATACCTTCTGATTTGGCACTGCCCGCGCAATCGTAGGGTGTCTCAGCTATAAGATAGGCTTCCAAAGTAGCATCGTCGAGTTCTCTGAATTTAACTTCGGTGATAGCGTTCACAGTTTTTGCGGATCCGGCGTGAGCCACGCAAACAGCTGTATGAAATTTCACAGTTTGGCCACGCAACTTTTGCAGTTGCACCATTGCATTTGCATGGTTACCTGGTTTGCCCATGGCCACACCATTTAAATCAACCACTTGATCTGAACCAATCACATAAGCCGATGGGTGACTCAATGAAACTGCCAAAGCTTTGGCTTGAGCCAAACGAATGGCCATCAATTCTGGGGTTTCATTGGGCAAGGGTGCTTCATCCACTTCTGGGGAGATGGTTTCAAATGACAAGCCTAGGCGACCCAGCAATTCTTTTCTGTACTTAGAAGTAGATGCCAAGATCAATCTTTTGCTTTGGCTGGCAGAATTCTTGGATAAATTGCTTGGGTTCGGGGCGGCACTCATTTATGCTTTCGGTATGAATTCAAAAAATATGACACCCCACATTTTGCCGAATAATGCCAAGGACCTTCAATCCATCGATATGCGGTCTGGGCTGACTTACATTGGCCAGGGGGTGCTCGAACTATCTCACTTTCCACGATTGTTACAGGAAATGACGGTTGAAGCTAATTTCCAGCCTTCAGGGCTTCATTGGGAAATGAGTACTTGGTTCGAGGAGCGTTTGGGAACAATTCCTATGCAATACATGCACTTACGTCTAGCGCTGGATTTGCCGCTGACCTGCCAGGCCTGTTTGCAGCCTTACATCGAATCTTTGGACTCCGACCGTGATTACATCCTTTTTGAGACTGAAGAAGAGGCTGAAGCCTGGGATTTTGATGAGGAAAATCAAGATGCTGAGGATGCTCTGGTGTCCTCTGAGGCCTTTAATCTATTGGAAACTATTGAAGAGGAACTGCTTTTAAACCTGCCTTTGATTGCCAAACACCCTTTGGGCGAGTGCAAGCCAGAAGACCTGCAAAAAGTGAGCAAAACCCTTAAATCGGGGTCAGAAGAGATCATCATCAAAAAGCCCAATCCATTTGCAATCCTAGAAAAGCTCAAGAAACAATGACTTTATGCTAGAATCTCGGATTCGTTTAGGAGTAAAAACATGGCTGTTCAACAGAATAAAAAATCACCGTCAAAGCGTGGCATGCACCGTGCTCACGACTTCTTGTCTGCACCTTCATTGGCAGTTGAGCCAACGACTGGTGAAGCTCACTTACGTCACCACATTAGCCCAAATGGCTATTACCGTGGTCGTAAAGTTGTTAAGACTAAGAACGACTAATTCCCTCACAGGAAAAGATCAAGCGGCACTCCTGGTGGCCGCTTTTTTCTTAAAAAAACAATTTTCATGAGCGTCACGCTAGCTGTTGATGCGATGGGTGGAGACCACGGTATAGTGGTCACAGTACCCGCCAGCACAGGCCTTCTGGCAGAGTTGCCAGATTTACATATAAGACTCGTCGGTAACGCTGATCTAATCAATCAAGCGTTATCTCAAGTTACCTCTGAAATAAAGAGCAGGATCACGGTCGTTCACGCTTCAGAAGTTGTCACGATGGATGATTCCATTGAGGTGGCTTTGCGCAAGAAAAAAGACTCATCGATGCGTGTGGCTGCTGAGCAAGTCAAAGAAGGCTTGGCGCAAGCCGCTATTTCAGCAGGCAATACGGGCGCCTTGATGGCAATTTCTCGTTATGTTTTAAAAACTTTGGATGGTATTGATCGTCCTGCGATTGCCGCAGTGATGCCTAATCAATTAGGTCGAGGCACGATTGTTTTAGATTTGGGCGCCAATGCGGATTGTGAAGCGATTCATTTATTGCAATTTGCACAGATGGCCGATGTGATGGCCAGGGCCGTAGACGGAATCGCTAATCCTACGATTGGTCTTTTAAATATTGGCGAAGAAGTGATCAAAGGTAATCAAGTTGTCAAAGAGGCTGGTGAGTTATTGCGCCAGAGTAGCTTGAACTTCTATGGCAACGTAGAAGGCAATGACATATTTAAAGGCACCACCAATATTGTGGTGTGTGATGGTTTTGTTGGAAACGTGGCGTTAAAGACCAGTGAAGGTTTGGCTTACATGATTTCTGGACTGATCAAAGAAGAATTCAGTCGTAATTGGATCAGTCGTTTGATGGCTTTGGCTGCAATGCCTGTTTTATTGCGTTTTAAAAAGCGTGTGGATCACCGTAATTACAATGGTGCAGTACTCTTAGGTTTGCGCGGTTTAGTTTTGAAAAGTCATGGCTCAGCCGATAAAAAAGCATTCACAACTGCTTTGCGCAGAGCGTATGAAGGTGCAAAAAATAATATGGTTGGAAAAGTGGCTGATGCATTCATGGTGACGCATGCGACAAACTCTCATAATGAGACCGTGGCATAAGGATTCAATTCAATGACTCAATTGACTCAACGATACGCAAAGATACTTGGCACAGGCAGCTACTTGCCGGCCAACAAGGTGACCAATGCTCAGATCACTGAACGACTCGCTAAAGATGGCGTTGAAACCAGTGACGAATGGATTTTTTCAAGAAGCGGTATCAGTGCACGTCATTTTGCTGCTGCTGATCAGCTAACAAGTGATCTTGCTTTGGAAGCATCGAAAAAAGCGATTGAAGCAGCTGGCATTACTGCGAATGACATCGATTTAATTATTTTGGCAACATCAACGCCTGATAATTTGGGTGGTTTTCCAAGCACTGCTTGCGTGTTGCAAGATAAATTAGGCATTACCAACCAATGCGCAGCATTTGACGTTCAAGCAGTTTGCTCTGGATTTGCTTACTCTTTGGCTGTGGCTGATAGTTTTATTCGCAGCGGCATGCATCAAAAAATATTGATTGTTGGTGCTGAAACATTCTCAAGAATTTTAGATTTCAAAGATCGCGGCACTTGCGTACTCTTTGGTGATGGAGCTGGAGCAGTGGTGGTAGGCGCGAGTGATGAGCCAGGTATTTTGGCTGCTGCTATGCATGCAGATGGAAGTCATCGTGAGATTTTGTGCGTACCAGGCAGAACTGAGCATGGTGCCCTAGAAGGCTCTGCCTTTTTGAAGATGGATGGCCAAGCAGTATTTAAATTAGCTGTGAAAGTTTTAGAGCAGGTAGCTCAAGAAGTTTTAACAGCTGCAAAACTAACGCCTGCAGACATTGATTGGTTGATTCCTCACCAAGCCAATATTCGTATCATGGAAGGCACGGCTAAAAAATTAGGCATCGCTTTGGATCATGTGGTTGTCACGGTGCAAGATCACGGCAACACATCGGCAGCATCAATTCCATTGGCACTCGATACAGCGATTCGTGCGGGCCAAATCAAGCGTGGACAACATCTGTTGATGGAAGGCGTGGGTGGTGGTTTCACCTGGGCTGCTGCAGTCGTTAAGTACTGATGGTGACAACGTCAAATAAAAATTAAGCAAAAAATTAAATAAGCTCAATCACTTAAAAAAATCACAGGAATTTTCATGAAATTTGCATTTGTATTCCCCGGTCAAGGTTCTCAAGCAGTCGGCATGTTGAATGCTTGGGGCGACAACGCTGAAGTCAAAAGAACTTTGGCTGAAGCTTCAGAAGCTTTGGGCGAAGACATTGCAAAATTAATTGCAGAAGGTCCTGCTGAAGCACTTTCTTTGACAACCAATACGCAGCCCGTGATGTTGACTGCAGGCGTTGCCTGTTATCGCGCGTGGATTGCAGCAGGTGGTCCTGCTGCATCAGTGATGGCGGGTCACAGTTTGGGTGAGTATGGTGCATTGGTTGCTTCAGGTGTGATTGAATTCAAAGATGCTGTGCCAATGGTCAGATTCCGTGCGCAAGCGATGCAAGATGCTGTGCCAGTTGGAACAGGTGGTATGGCCGCTATTCTAGGTTTGGATGATGATGCCGTTCGCAAAGCATGTGCTGACGCACAATCAGCCACTGGTGAAGTGGTTGAAGCTGTTAACTACAACGCACCAGCACAGGTCGTGATCGCTGGTTCAAAAGCAGGTGTAGAAAAAGCGTGTGAGCTTGCCAAAGAAGCTGGCGCAAAACGTGCTCTACCTTTGCCTGTATCTGCACCATTCCATTCATCATTGCTCAAGCCGGCTTCTCAAAAATTAGAAACTTATTTGGTTGATAAAGCATTCAAGGCGCCAAGCATTGATGTGATCAATAACGTGGATGTGAGTGTCTTAAAAGATCCTGCAGCCATTAAGAGTGCCTTGGTCAGACAGGCGGCAGCCCCAGTTCGTTGGGTTGAGACAGTTCAAGCAATTGCAGCCCTTGGCATCACTCATGTGGTGGAATGTGGTCCTGGAAAAGTATTAACAGGTATGACCAAGCGTATTAATGGTGATTTAAATGGTTTGGCTGTTTATGACCCTGCCACGATGGCTGAAGTGATGGCTGTCATTAAAGCGTAAAGATTCAAGATTAAAAATTAACGATCAGAGATTATCAATCTGATAAAGCATTGAATTTAGTTTGGGAGAAATTGTGAGCACATTAACTGGACAAATTGCCTTGGTCACCGGAGCATCTCGCGGTATTGGCCGTGCCATTGCAATGGAATTGGCAAAGCAGGGCGCTGTGGTGATTGGCACTGCAACAAGTGAATCAGGCGCTAAAGACATTGATGCGGCATTAAAACCAACTGGCGGTGCTGGTGCAGTTTTGAATGTGAATGATGCTGCTGCTTGTGAAGCTTTGATCGATAGCATTGTTAAAGAACGCGGCGCTTTGAATATTTTGGTGAATAACGCTGGTATTACCCAAGATAACTTGGCGATGCGCATGAAAGACGAAGAATGGTCATCAGTGATTGATACCAATTTGAGCGCTGTTTTCCGCTTGGCCAGAGGTGTTTTACGCCCAATGATGAAGGCCAAAGGTGGGCGTATCATCAATATCACCTCCGTGGTGGGCAGCAGCGGTAACCCAGGTCAGGCCAACTATGCAGCTGCAAAAGCAGGTGTGGCCGGTATGAGTCGTGCGTTAGCGCGAGAAATCGGTAGCCGTAACATCACAGTTAACTGTGTGGCCCCAGGTTTTATTGACACCGATATGACCAAAGCCCTCTCAGAAGACCAACAAAATTCACTAAAAGCGAATATTCCCCTCCAACGCCTTGGAACACCCGAAGATATTGCCCATGCGGTAGCATTTTTGGCGTCTCCAGGGGCTGGATACATCACGGGAACGACACTTCATGTGAATGGCGGACTTTATTTGAGCTAATTTGGTCAAATAAGCTGATAAAATCTCTTTTCAATATTTTTACAACAACCCTTGGGGGATTAAATGGATAACATCGAACAACGCGTTAAGAAAATCGTAGCCGAGCAATTGGGCAAAGACGAAGCAGAAATCAAGAATGAATCTTCTTTCGTTAATGACTTGGGCGCAGATTCTCTCGACACAGTTGAATTGGTAATGGCATTGGAAGATGAATTCGGCATCGAAATTCCTGATGAAGAAGCTGAAAAAATCACGACTGTGCAATTGGCAATCGATTTCGCCAAGTCCAAGCAGGGCTAATTAGCTGTGAGCCAGATCAAAGGGCAACGCCGGGTAGTTGTTACCGGGTTAGGCTTGGTTTCACCGGTGGGTAATACCGTTGGTGATGCCTGGGAAAATTTATTGGCGGGGCGATCTGGTATTGCCACGATCACTAAGTTTGATCACTCTGGCTTAAGCGTGCATTTCGGCGGCGAAGTAAAGGGCTTCAATATTGAAGACTATATTTCTGCTAAAGAAGCTCGCCATATGGATACATTCATCCATTATGGAATTGCTGCTGGAACACAAGCCTTTAAAGACTCTGGTTTAGAAGTTACAGAAGCCAATTCTGAAAGAATTGGTGTTTTGGTAGGTTCAGGCATTGGTGGTTTGCCAATGATTGAAGAAACCCACACCGAGTACACCACCCGTGGTGCTCGCCGTATTTCACCGTTTTTTGTGCCAGGCTCAATCATCAACATGATTTCAGGCCACTTGAGCATTAATTTGAATCTCAAAGGCCCTAACGTTGCTGCTGTCACTGCCTGTACAACCGGTTTACACAGCATTGGCTTAGCGGCTCGTTTGATTCAGTATGGTGATGCGGATGTGATGATTGCCGGTGGCGCTGAATCCACGATTTCTCCTTTGGGGGTCGGTGGTTTTGCTGCAGCCAGAGCACTATCAACAAGAAATGATGATCCAGCGACTGCTTCTCGTCCTTGGGACAAAGACCGTGATGGTTTTGTTCTAGGTGAGGGATCTGGCGTGATGATCCTCGAAGAATATGAACATGCCAAAGCCCGTGGCGCTAAGATTTATGCTGAGTTAGCCGGTTTTGGTATGAGTGGTGACGCTTATCACATGACTGCTCCAAACATGGACGGTCCTCGTCGTTGCATGGTCAATGCATTGAAAGATGCTGGAGTTAATCCTGATCAAGTGAACTATGTGAACGCCCACGGTACTTCAACGCCATTAGGCGATAAGAACGAAACGGATGCCTTGAAAGCAGCTTTGGGTGATGCTGCGAAGAAGGTGGTTGTGAACTCAACCAAATCAATGACTGGTCACTTATTGGGTGGTGCAGGTGGTTTGGAGTCAGTGTTCACGGTATTGGCTTTGCATCATCAAAAATCTCCGCCAACCATCAATATCTTCAATCAAGATCCAGAGTGCGATTTGGACTACTGCGCGAACACTGCTAGAGATATGAAGATTGATGTGGCTGTTAAAAACAACTTTGGTTTTGGTGGTACTAACGGCACGATCGTGTTCCGCCGTATTTAAATCATTTGTTCAACAGCAGCTTAGCTGAGTTGTGCATCAAATAAAGCCTCTAGATGATTTCGGAGGCTTTTTTGTATTAAGACCATTGAAAATAAACTAAAAATACTCATATAAAACCTCATTAATAACCATGCTCAGATAGTATTTAAAGGCTTTCCTGCAAATACTTCCTGAATGCTCTAAAGTATCAACACCATGAAAAAAATCATTTCTGCTTTAACTCTGTCTGTGGCAACAAGTTCTTTGCTTGTTCTGCCAACTTTTGCCCAAAATAATTCTGGGAAAGCCGCTTCGGTGGCGAGCACAGTCAGTGCACCCGCACCTGTCAGCGCTGTGCGAACTTATCCAGACTTTGTTGATTTGGTTGAAAAAGCCAACCCTGCCGTGGTCAATATTCGTACGACTGAAAAGGTCAATGTTCGTTCTGCTTCGGGTATTCCTGGAATGCCAGGTTTGGATGAGGACCAGGCTGAGTTTTTCCGCCGCTTCTTTGGTGTTCCTTTGCCAACACCTAAGCAACAAGGTCCCAACAATCGCAAACCTCAGCAAGAAGAGCAAAACCGTGGCGTTGGCTCAGGCTTCATCATTGAAAGCAATGGTTTCATTTTGACCAATGCACACGTGATTGAGGGAGCAACAACAATTTATGTCACATTGACAGATAAGCGCGAATTCAAAGCCAAATTGATTGGTGCTGATAAGCGCACCGATGTGGCTTTGGTGAAAATTGAGGCCGCTGGTCTGCCGCGTTTAACTATTGGCGATTCTTCAAAAGTGCGCGTTGGCGAATGGGTATTAGCGATTGGTTCACCGTTTGGTTTAGAAAACACAGTGACCGCAGGTATTGTGTCTGCCAAGAGTCGCGACACCGGCGATTACTTGCCGTTCATTCAAACTGATGTGGCAGTGAACCCAGGTAACTCAGGTGGTCCACTGTTGAACACACGCGGTGAAGTGGTCGGCATCAACTCACAAATCTTTTCACGTTCTGGTGGATACATGGGCATTTCTTTCGCGATTCCGATGGATGAAGCGATGCGCGTTTCTAACCAGTTAAAGTCCAGCGGTAAAGTCAGTCGTGGCCGTATTGGTGTGGCAATTGCAGAAGTCAGCAAAGAGGTTGCAGAGAGCTTAGGATTGCCTAAGGCACGCGGTGCTTTGATTCGTAACATCGAAGTGGGGGCGCCAGCTGATAAGGCAGGGCTTGAGCCAGGCGATGTTATTTTGAGTTTCGGTGACAAGCCGATTGAGAAATCATCTGACCTACCTAGAATTGTTGGAGACACAAAACCAGGCACTACTTCGCCGATCGTGGTGTGGCGCAAGGGTACGCAAAAAGAATTTAATATCACTGTGGCTGATTTAGAGCCTACGCCAAAGGTAGCTGCTAAAAAAGCTGAACCAGAGGAAGCGGCCTCCACTAAAAATGCATTTGGAGTGGCTGTGATTGATTTGTCAGAAGCCAAGAAAAAAGAGTTATCACTCAAAGCTGGTGTTGAAATCACAGCGATGGCTGAAGATGGTGTCTTATCAAAAGCGGGCGCAAGAGTGGGTGACGTGATTGTGCGTTTAAGTGACGTTGACATCATTGCTGCGAAGCAATTTGAGATTGCCATGAAGGCTGTGGTGAAAAATAATAAATCAGTGGCTGTATTTATTCGCAGAGGCGATAGCACCTTGGTGATTCCTGTCAAACCAGGAAAATAAACCTAAAACAATTGTTTTAGGCCAGATAACCCTTTAGTTTTAATCACCTTTATTGGAAATCGGGGGGAGACCCCCGTTCCGACTACAATAGAGGGCAGAGGCGTCTTATTGCAGTGCAATATGGTGTTGCATTGCGGCAAGCCGTTTTAAGGAATCCATGGACCATATACGTAACTTTTCTATCATTGCCCATATCGACCACGGAAAGTCGACCCTAGCGGACCGAATTATTCAGCTATGTGGTGGTCTTTCAGATCGCGAAATGGAAGCTCAAGTCCTTGATTCTATGGACATTGAGAAAGAGCGCGGTATCACAATCAAAGCCCAAACGGCGGCTTTGACCTACAAAGCTCTCGATGGCAAGATTTATAACCTCAACTTGATTGATACCCCAGGGCACGTCGACTTCTCTTATGAGGTCAGTCGATCATTGTCTGCTTGTGAAGGTGCTTTGTTGGTAGTAGATGCCAGCCAGGGTGTTGAGGCTCAAACAGTGGCCAACTGTTACACAGCCATCGAGTTGGGTGTGGAAGTTGTGCCTGTTTTAAACAAAATAGACTTGCCTCAGGCTGATCCTGATCGCGCTAAGCAAGAAATCGAAGATGTGATTGGTATCGACGCCACCGACGCAGTGTCGTGTTCGGCAAAAACCGGTTTAGGCGTTCAAGATGTTCTTGAAGATTTAATTAAAAAAGTACCGCCACCAAAAGGTGATGCAAGTGCACCTTTGCAAGCATTGATTGTTGACTCGTGGTTTGATAACTACGTGGGTGTGGTGATGCTGGTGCGCGTCATCAACGGCACACTCAAACCAAAAGACAAAGTTTTATTGATGGCTTCGGGCACTCAACACTTGGTTGAGCACGTTGGTGTCTTCACGCCAAAGTCAGTTGATCGTCCTGACTTATCTGCTGGACAAGTGGGTTTCATCATTGCTGGTATCAAAGAGCTCAAAGCTGCCAAGGTGGGTGACACGGTCACACATGCACCAGGTCAACAGAACAGAACGCCAGCATCAGCCCCATTACCAGGTTTCAAAGAAGTTCAGCCTCAGGTGTTCGCAGGTTTGTATCCTGTTGAATCAAATCAATACGATGCCTTGCGCGAATCTTTAGAAAAGTTAAAGTTAAACGATGCGGCTTTGATGTATGAGCCAGAGGTGTCTCAAGCTCTTGGTTTTGGATTCCGTTGTGGCTTCTTGGGTTTATTGCACATGGAGATTGTGCAAGAGCGTTTAGAGCGTGAGTTCGATATGGAACTCATCACCACTGCTCCAACCGTGGTGTACGAAGTAGACCTCAAAGACGGTTCAAAGATTGTGGTGGATAACCCATCAAAAATGCCAGACCCAAGTCGCATTGAAGTGATCATGGAACCAATCGTGGTCGTGAACTTGTTCATGCCGCAGGAATATGTTGGTGCAGTGATCACCTTGTGTACAGGTAAGCGCGGCATTCAGATGGACATGCAGTATGTTGGCCGTCAAGTGAAGCTGACTTATGAGATGCCGATGGCTGAAATCGTGCTCGATTTCTTTGACCGCTTAAAGTCGATTTCTCGTGGTTACGCATCAATGGACTATGAGTTCAAAGAGTACCGCGCATCTGATGTTGTCAAGGTCGATATCTTGATCAACAGTGAGAAAGTCGACGCTCTATCAATCATCGTTCACAGAAGTAATAGTCAATACCGTGGCCGTGAAGTTGTGGCCAAGATGCGCGAGATCATTCCTCGTCAGATGTTTGATGTGGCGATTCAGGCAGCGATTGGTAGCGGCATCATTGCTCGTGAAAACGTGAAAGCCTTGCGTAAAAACGTGTTGGCCAAGTGTTACGGTGGCGACATCACTCGTAAGAAGAAGCTATTGGAGAAGCAAAAAGAAGGTAAGCGCCGCATGAAGCAGGTGGGCAGTGTGGAGATTCCACAAGAAGCCTTCTTAGCCATTTTGCAAGTGGAGGACAAGTAATGAACTTCGCTTTGATTCTTTTGATCTTGTCGGTTGTCACAGGTATCGCTTGGATTGCCGATAAATTGGTATTTGCTCCTCAAAGAAAAGCGGCGGGTATTGATCGCATGCCTTTGTGGTTGGAGTACACGGCCAGCTTTTTCCCTGTGATTTTTGCGGTTTTCTTTCTGCGCTCATTCTTGTTTGAGCCTTTCAAGATTCCATCAGGCTCCATGATTCCTACTTTGATGATTGGTGATTTTATTTTGGTCAATAAATTCACTTATGGTGTTCGTTTGCCAGTCATCAATAAAAAAGTGATTGAAATGAATTCGCCGGAGCGTGGTGATGTAGCGGTTTTTCGTTTTCCCAAAGATGAATCAGTCGATTACATCAAGCGTGTGATTGGTTTGCCAGGTGATGTGATTTCTTATCAAGGTAAGCGCTTGACCATCAATGGTCAAGAATTTCAATCTGAAGCTAAGCCAGATTACCTCGATCCTGAGGGCATGACCTATGCAAAATTCTTTAAGGAGACATTCCCTAAAGAATTTGGTGGCCATTCTTATAACGTTTTAAATCATCCTGAGCGTCCTCCAGGAATTTTTGTACAAGATCGTTTCCCTTATGCGGAAAACTGTACTTACACCATGACTGGTGTGACTTGCACTGTGCCAAAAGGTCATTACTTTGTGATGGGTGATAACCGAGACAATTCGGCAGACTCGCGCTTTTGGGGCTTTGTCCCTGAGAATAATTTGGTTGGTAAAGCCTTTTTTGTTTGGATGAATTTAGGCGACCTGAAACGCATTGGGCGTTTTGAGTGAGCAAGTTGGCTAAGAGCGATATGACTCCTCGCGCACCTCTAGACATCAAACTCTTGCAGGAGCGCTTGGGCTACACATTTCAAAAGCCTGATTTACTGATGCAGGCCCTGACTCATCGCAGTCACAGCAAAAAAAATAATGAGCGTTTGGAGTTTTTAGGCGATTCAGTCTTGAACTGCACAGTCGCTGAAATGCTTTATGAGCGTTACAGCGATTTGGATGAGGGTGACTTATCCAGAGTTCGCGCCAATTTGGTCAAGCAACAAGCTTTGTATGAAATCGCCCAAGCTTTGCAGCTCTCTGACTGTCTGCGTTTAGGTGAGGGTGAGCTCAAGAGTGGTGGCTTTAAGCGACCATCGATTTTGGCTGATAGCTTTGAAGCAATTGTGGGGGCCATCTTTTTGGATTCTGGCTTTGAAGCTTCTAAAAAAGTATTGAGGAAGTGGTATTCGCAAATTTTGGAGCATGTCGATCCAAGAACTTTGGGTAAAGATGACAAGACCCTCTTGCAAGAATATCTTCAAGGCCACCAATTACCTTTGCCTATCTACACGGTCGTTGCAACCACGGGTGTGGCTCACAATCAGCAGTTTGAAGTTGAATGCTCAATCCCAAGTTTGAAAGTGACTCTCAATGGTAAGGGCGCATCGCGCAGAGCTGCCGAGCAAGCCGCTGCCAAGTTATCCTTAGATGCTGCTCAGAAGATTGTTTCTCAATCTGGCAGAAAGCCTAAGAAAACCAAAGCAACAAAAAAGAAAGCATCTTTAGTCACCGCTAAAGATCCTACTGATGATCAACTGAATTTAAAGTTGAAGCCAGAGTAAAGTAATAACTCAAGGAATAATCGATGTCATTTCGATGTGGAACCGTAGCACTTGTAGGTCGCCCAAACGTGGGTAAGTCAACTTTGCTCAATGCATTGGTGGGCCAAAAAGTCAGCATCACCTCCCGCAAAGCTCAAACAACTCGCCATCGTATTTTGGGTGTTAACACCACTGAGACAGCACAATTTATTTTGGTTGATACACCAGGATTTCAAACAAAATATAACAACGCCATGAATAAAGTCATGAACCGCACAGTGAAAACCACCATGGCGGACGTTGATGTGATTCTTTTTGTGGTTGAGTCTGGTTACTGGAGTAAGGCGGACGAACAAGTTTTGGAGATATTACCAAAAAATATCCCAGTGGTTTTATTGGCTAATAAGCTCGATGTGTTTGCTTCAAGAGCAGATGCCCCAGAAGATCGCGATCAAAAGCTATTTACCTTCATGCGTGAGATGAGTGAGAAGTTTGAGTTCTCAGAAATCATCCCCATGACAGCTAAAAATACCGATGATGTGAAGCGCTTGTTAGGATTCTTGGAGCCGTACTTGCCTGAGCAAGAAGCGATTTACGAACCAGACATGTTGACTGATCGCAGTGAGAAGTTTTTGGCTGCCGAAATTTTGAGAGAAAAAGTATTTCGTCATACGGGCGATGAGTTGCCTTATGCCAGCGCAGTGATCATTGACCAGTTCAAGATGGATGGCACGATGCGTCGCATTGCTGCCACTATTCTGGTAGACCGCGATAGTCACAAAGCCATGGTGATTGGTGAAAAAGGGGCAAAACTCAAGCGCATATCCACTGAGGCTCGCCAAGACATGGAAAAGCTATTTGATGGCAAGGTGTTTTTAGAGACTTGGGTCAAGGTCAAGAGTGGTTGGGCAGATGATCGCGTCATTCTGCGCGAGCAGGGCATAGAGTAATCCACGATCATGTCGACTCGCGTCAACGATGAACCTGCCTTTGTACTTCACAGTATTCCGTACAAAGAAACCAGCTTAATTCTTGATGTCTTCACGCGCTCGTATGGGCGGATGGCTTTGATTGCCAAGGGCGCTAAGCGTCCACATTCTGTTTTGCGACCAGTCTTGCAGCGCTTTCAACCTTTAGCAGTCTCTTGGAGCGGTAAAAGTGAACTGCGCACCATGACCAAGGCAGAGTGGTTGGGTGGAGTTCCCCCATTGGTGGGTGATGCTTTGTTGTGTGGTTTTTATCTCAATGAACTCTTGGTTAAATTCATTGCTAGAGAAGACTCTTATGAAGACTTGTACGAAGAGTACGCCAAAACGGTTCACTTGCTTGGGCAAGATCCTAAAGAACTAGAACCAATATTGCGCCCCTTTGAGCTTAGTTTATTAAAAGAAGCCGGCTTTGCGGCAGCCTTGAACTTTTGCATCGACACTCAAACCACTCCTGAAGAAGATGAGCATTATGTTTATCAGCCAGAGAGAGGTATTCGCAAGCTTCAAGCTGATGATCCAGGTCATTGGCCAGTGATGACAGGTAAGCACCTGCTTTGTATGAATGATAAAAACTATCAAGATCCAGAAACCCTGATTCAAAGCAAGGCGCTCACACGTTTCTTGTTGGGTCTGCACTTACCCGATCAAGCCATGATGACTCGGCAAATTTTGATTGATTTGAAAAAGATCTAAATAACACCATGGTCATTAAATAGGCATAATTCAAAACATGTCACAAAAACCTAAAAACATCATTGATCTAGGCATCAACATTGACCACGTTGCCACGCTCAGAAATGCGCGAGGCACGCACTACCCAGATCCTCTGAAGGCCGCTCAGTTAGCGGAAGAGTATGGTGCTGATTTGATCACCTTGCACTTAAGAGAAGATCGTCGTCATATCAAGGATGCTGATTTGATTGCTATGCGCCCTTTGATCAAGACTCGCATGAACTTAGAGTGTGCTGTCACACCTGAGATGATTGAGATTGCTTGTCAGGTGAAGCCGCACGATGTTTGTTTGGTTCCAGAAAAACGCCAAGAGGTCACAACTGAAGGTGGTTTGGATGTCATTGGTAACTTTGACAATATTAAAAAATCCACGCAACGTTTATTGCAAGCTGGTATCACGGTTTCGATCTTTATTGACCCGGATGAGCAGCAAATCACCAAGGCCAAAGAAACTGGCGCTACTGTGATTGAATTGCACACAGGGAAGTATGCTGACACTTCTGGAGCTGAGCAAGCTAAAGAATTGGGGCGCATCAAAACAGCGGCCAAGTTTGCTTACTCGATTGGTTTAAAAGTTAATGCGGGCCATGGTTTGCATGAAGGTAATGTTGAGGCAATTGCCGAAATATTAGAAATTGCAGAGTTGAACATTGGACATGCCATTGTTGCTGAGGCTGTTTTTAAAGGTTGGAAGGCTGCGATCCAAGACATGAGAACTCTTATGCAAGGTGCTCGCCAGCGTGCCATGAATCAGAAGCATTGATCTTAGATATTAAATAACGATAACCATCATGATCGCAGGCATTGGGACCGACCTATTAAAGATTGATCGCCTTAAAGCGGCTTATCAACGCACCAATGGTCGTTTGGCTGAACGCATTCTTGGGCCTGATGAAATGCAAGTCTTCAAAGGACGTTTAGCTCGCAATGAATCCAGAGGTATGGCTTACTTGGCCACACGCTTTGCTGCCAAAGAAGCTTTCTCTAAAGCGATTGGTTTGGGCATGCGCAGTCCGATGTCTTGGCGAGCCATGCAAACCCTGAATGATCCGAGTGGCAAGCCCATCATCAAATGCTCTGGTCAGCTACAGACATTCATGGAAGAGAAGTTCTACACAGCTCAAGTCAGTATCACAGATGAAGTTGATATGGCCATGGCCTTTGTGATCGTGATTTATGGCACGCCAGTGGTCACGGGTGTGACTGACCCAAAAGATCTGATGGGCTCATGATCAAAAAACAAGAAAACTAAAAAGACAAATAATCAAATAATCAAATAAACAGACAAACAAACAAATAAACCATTCATCTAAAACTATATGAGCAAATTAAATTCATTCAAAGCAGGCCCCATCGTTCTTGATGTTATTGGTAAAACTCTTAGCAAAGAAGATATTCGCCGCATTGCTCACCCTAAAACTGGCGGTGTGATTTTATTTGGACGCAATTATCAGGACAGGGCCCAGTTAACTGCTTTAACTAAAGCCATCAAGGCTATTCGCAGTGACGTGATGATCAGCATTGATCATGAGGGCGGCCGTGTGCAGCGTTGCAGAACGGATGGTTTTACACATTTGCCTGCCATGAAAAAATTGGGTGATATTTGGGTGAACCACGGTAAGAAAGCCAATGCGGAACACGCATTAAAGGCCATGGAAGCCGCAACAGCTGCTGGCTATGTGTTGGCATCTGAGTTACGAGCTTGCGGGGTGGATTTTAGTTTTACACCTGTATTGGATTTGGACTTTGGACGCAGTGGTGTGATTGGTGATCGTTCGTTTCATCGTGACCCACTAATTGCAGCTACCTTGGCTAAGAGTTTGAATCACGGTCTGCAATTAGCGGGCATGGCAAACTGCGGCAAACATTTCCCAGGGCACGGTTTTGCAGAAGCGGATTCTCATGTGGCTATTCCTGTTGATGAGCGCTCTTTGAAGCAAATCCTGAGTGATGATGCAAAACCTTATGAGTACTTAGGTCTTGGTTTGGCATCGGTGATGCCAGCTCATGTGATTTATCCAAAGGTTGATAAAAATCCAGCGGGCTTTTCTAAGATTTGGTTGCAAGAGATCTTAAGAAAGCAGCTACAGTTCACGGGTGTGATTTTTAGTGATGATCTATCGATGGAGGGTGCGTCAGTGGCTGGAAGCGTCGTTAAAGGCGCTAAGTTAGCTCTTGAAGCAGGGTGTGATCAAGTGTTGATTTGTAATCGCCCAGATTTGGCAGATCAGTTGCTCAATGAATTGACCTATGATGAAAAAGCGTATCAGGTGTCACGAGCCAGAGTTCAGAAATTAATGCCCACATCTGTTGCGATGACATGGGCTGAGTTACAAGTCAGTCCGGATTATCTAAGAGCAAAGCAACTTCTTAAACAGCTGAAATTGATTGCTTAAGGGTTAAGCTGGCCTGACTCTGGCAGTTAATGACTCGGCGCCACCACGCTCTTCTAATTCGGATAAACGCAAAGCTTCATGTTCGAATTCAATGATGCCCGAGGTGAGACGATTGCGATCCAAAGAAATCACATAAGTCCAAACCAAGCTGCGGTCTTTTCTTTTAAATACGTCGACTATTTTTTTCATAGTTAGGCTTAATAAAGCTCCTTTTAAACTACCAATAACTTAACACGAACTACTAGATATAGTTATCAGTGTTTGCCATAACCCTAGCTATTGTGAACCTTACACCCTCATTTGACATTTAAATCTTTATTAATATATAATAATATATATTGTATTGAAGCAAATTAATAAGTACTTAAAAAGGAAGGTAAAAATGTCAGAACAAGTCCAAAACAAGGGTGGGGAGTCCACTGGTTGGAGTCCGTATCTAGCTGGAGCATTGGTGGGGCTCTTGGCAATTATTTCGGTTTACCTCACCACGACCTTGATGGGTAAGTCTAACTATCTAGGGGCTTCAACAACGTTTGTGAGAGCGGCAGGCTTGTTGTTCCAAAGTGTTGACCCAGCTCACGTTGCTGAAAATGCTTATTACGTCAAAGAAAAAGTGAAGGTTGATTGGCAGTTCATGATGATCATCGGTATCTTCTTTGGTGCCTTGATCTCTTCATTGATGGATAAAAGTTTTAAGTTGGAAGCAGTGCCGCCAACATGGGAAAAACGTTTTGGATCATCGATCGCTAAGCGCGCCATCTTTTCATTCTTGGGAGGTATTGTTGCGATGATCGGAGCACGCATGGCCGATGGTTGTCCGAGTGGCCATGGATTGAGCGGCATGATGCAGCTATCCATGAGTTCATTCATTGCTTTGGCCTTCTTCTTTGGAGTCGGAGCTTTGGTGGCCAACATGATGTATAGAAAGGGACAATAACATGTCAACAGAACAAATTTTAGGTTTAGTGACCGGCATCTTTTTTGGCTTCTTATTACAAAAAGGCCGTGTTTTACGTTACGACAAGCAAGTGGGTGCGATGTTATTTAAAGACATGACAATTTTTAAGTTCATGTTATCCGCCATCATTGTTGGTATGTTTGGCATTCTTGCGATGCATGACATGGGCCTCATCAAACTCAGTCATAAAGCCATGAACGTCGGCGCTATTTTGGTGGGCGGTTCATTGTTTGGTATTGGTTGGGCAGTGATGGGCTTTTGCCCGGGTACATCTGTGGGTGCAATCGGTGAAGGCCGTTGGCACGCTGTATTTGGTGCGATTGGCATGATTGTGGGTGCTGGTGTTTATGCTGAGTTATTCCCATTCTTCAAATCCACTGTTTTATCGTGGGCTGATTTTGGCAAGATTGGTTTGCCAGAGGTATTGGGCATTAATCACTGGGTGATTGCCGTGATTTTCACAATCATTACTTTGATCATGTTCAGATGGTTTGAGAAAAAGGGTATTTAATACTTAAGCAAAAAATAAAAGCCACTGCATGGATGAAAATCTATGCGGTGGCTTTTTTAATTCAGTCAGTCATGCGCTCAAATCAAGATATTTTTTGCACCCTTATGGCACATGAAAACAAATCTTCTCGATGAGTTATCCACAGAAAATGTTGATAACTACTATTGAATTCAATTTAAACCTTCTCGATTCAAGATACTAGGTTGTTTGCTTAAAAATTAATCAGAGTGCACCAAAGAAAAAACCACTCCGAAGAGTGGTTTTAGATTGATTTTTTAGCATTCAATTAGTTAGCGCGGCTGCGGTATTCGCCAGTGCGTGTATCAATTTCAATCTTGTCACCCTCGCTACAGAACAATGGAACTTGTAGTTCGTAGCCGGTAGCAATTTTTGCGTTCTTCAAAACACGGCCTGAGCTTGTATCGCCCTTAACAGCTGGCTCTGTGTAAGTGATTTCACGAACAACAATGGTTGGCAATTCAACAGACAATGCCTTGCCTTCGTAAAAAACCACTTCAACTGGCATCGCATCTTCTAAGTAATTCAAAGCATCGCCCATGTTGTCTTTTTCAACTTCATACTGGTTGAATTCTGTGTCCATGAATGCATACATTGGATCTGCGAAGTAGGAGTATGTGCACTCTTTGCGCTCCAAGATCACAACTTCAAATTTGTCATCAGCTTTAAAAATGCCTTCGTTAGGTGCTTCAGTGATCAAGTTCTTGAACTTCATCTTTACCACTGCAGCATTACGACCTGAACGGCTGTATTCTGATTTCTGAATCACCAAAGGTTGGCCATTCAACATTACAACGTTACCTACGCGGAGTTCTTGAGCAATTTTCATCGCGATATTTCCTGAGATTTCACAAAGTCTAAGATTTTACCCTCTAAATGCCCAAGACCCATTAAGTTCTGTCTCCAACCCTCAGAATGCTTGGTCCAGGCACTTAAATGTGGCCACCAATCAGAAGCAGAGCCCCATTTCATGGCAGCTACCCCTGTGGATCTTAACTCAGCAGTAGAAGGCTCAAAATAACGCTCTAAAAAGGCATTTAACTTCACTTCATGAGCCAAATTCGACTGCGGATAGATGTCCCAGATGAATGGTTTGCCTGCCCATTGGGCTCGCACAAAAGAATCTTCTCCGCGGACCAAATTAATATCGCAAATGGACAGCAAATAATCGTAATCTTCCTGGGGGATGAAGGGCAGTTGAATCAGTTGCACTGCTGAGTCATTCGAGTGAGTTGAAGCAAATTTTTTCAATGTGGCGGCAGATACGTTTTGATCGGCACACAAAAACACATCCACCTTATCGTCATGAGCTAAAGCGGCTTGATTCACTGAATCAAGCCAGGTATCCAAAGGTGCCTGTTTGTAATTAAAAACAGATACTTTTTTTGATGTTGGGTGACATGACTCAAAGGCCAAAGACAAAGATTGTGGAATTTTTAAAGAATTTGATGTCACTTCATCCCAATCACCCAAAAGAACGCCACCTGTTTTAGGGGTGAAGCCAGGGAAATAAAAATACTTGTTCAGGCCATTATTTTGCGGAGACGGCATCAAGTGCATGTTGTCTGCCCAAGCCTCCGCCGTGAGGTATTCAAGATTGATCCAAATTGGCTGCTTGGTAGAAGCCTTCTGAGACGTTTTTTGAACCATGGCCTCAATATAAGGTTGCGGTAAGTGACAGGCAAACGCCTCAATCACCACATCACCCACGGAAGCTAAAACAGTTGGTGACTCAGCAGCCGACCATGGTAAGACCTCGATACCCAGACTGGCGCCGTGACTCACAGCGTCTCCGTGGGCAATCACATTTAAAACATTTAAATCATCGCAAAATAAACGAATGCGACTATCATCACAATCAATAGAACTTACAGTATTAATAGATGAGGACGATAATCGTGACAAGGCCCTGGCCAGACGCCAGCAAACACCAGCATCACCATAGTTATCGACGATTTGACAAAAGATATCCCAACGCATGTCGAATGAGACCCCTGAATCCCTCTTAAATGATGTTAAAAAATTACCTGGTTTGCCAGGTGTGTATCGCTTTTTTGATGAAGCAGGACAAATCTTATACGTTGGTAAGGCCAAAGACTTAAAAAAGCGCGTCAACAGTTATTTTCAGCGCAATCTATCATCACCGCGCATTGAGCGCATGGTTACCCGCATTCGTTCCTTAGAAACCACAGTTACTCGCACAGAAACCGAGGCTTTGATTCTAGAGAATAACCTCATCAAAGAACTCTCGCCGCCATTTAACATCTTATTCAGAGATGATAAGTCTTACCCTTATGTGATGCTCTCAGGGCATCAGTATCCACGTTTGGCTTATTACCGTGGCCGTGTGGATAAGCGCCATCAGTATTACGGACCGTTCCCCAATTCATGGGCCGTCAGAAACAGTATTCAAATATTGCAAAAAGTGTTTCAGATACGAACTTGTGAAGACACTATTTTTAAAAATAGAAGCAGACCTTGTTTATTGCATCAGATCCATCGGTGCAGTGCACCTTGCGTCGGAAGAATCACTGAAGAAAACTATGCTCAAGACATCCACAAGGCAGTTCAATTTTTAGAGGGTGATCACGCCAGTGTCATGGCTGAGTTCGAGCAGGCGATGCAGTCTTACAGTGACAACATGCAGTTTGAGCAAGCTGCCATGATGCGTGATCGAATCGCAGATTTGTCACAAGTGCTGCAACAACAATCTATGGACACTGTTGCCGATGGTGAGGGTGATGTTGATATCTTGGCCATTGCAATGAAGGGTGGCTTGGCTTGTATTAACTTGGCCATGGTAAGAGGTGGTCGTCATTTGGGAGACCGTGCGTACTTTCCAAAAATGGGTCGCTTCAAAGAAGATGCCATGCCCAATAGTGATGAAGTGATGCAAGCATTTATCACCCAACACTATTTGAGTGATGATGCTGAATCACTCAAACTCATTCCAAAAGTCATGGTCATTCAAGACTTCAGCGACTCTCCAGAAAATGATGAGTTACAAGAACTCTTAAATACCAAAGCCAATAAAAAGGTGCAGATACTCAAGCAACCGCAAGGTCAACGCAAGCACTGGTTGATCATGGCGCAAAACAATGCTGAGCTGGCCCTGACCAAACGCCTCACAGAGGCGGGTGGGCAAGAAGCTAGAACACGATCATTGATTGAGGTGCTCAATCTTGATCTTGAAAATGCCGAAGATTTACGCATTGAATGCTTTGACATCAGTCACACCTCAGGCGAAGCCACGCAAGCCAGTTGCGTGGTTTATCAAAAGCACGACATGCAAAGTGGTGAGTACCGTCGGTTTAACATCAACGACATCATTCCAGGCGATGATTATGCCGCCATGCGTCAAGTGCTTCACAGGCGTTATGCCAACTTTCAAGAAATCCCTCCTGAGAAACAACCTCACATTGTTTTGGTTGATGGTGGTAAAGGGCAGGTCAGCATGGCCAAGGAGGTCTTTGATGAATTGGGCTTGGACATTCACATGATTGTTGGTATTGCCAAAGGAGAGGGCAGGAAAGTTGGTTTAGAAACCCTCATCTTTGCTGATCAGCGTGAGCCCATGACCCTGGGCTTAGAAAGTCCTGCACTCTTACTCACTGCCCAAATCAGAGATGAAGCTCATCGCTTTGCCATCACTGGTATGAGAGCCAAGAGACAGAAAACCAGAAACGTCTCGCGCCTAGAAGAAATCGAAGGCATAGGGGCGAAGAGACGTCAAAAACTCTTGGCGCGATTCGGCGGATTAAAAGGTGTTACCAGCGCCACCATTGAAGAACTTCAGCAAGTAGAAGGCATTTCAAAAGCTTTGGCTGAGATTATTTATAAGCAATTGCACTGAAATTCTACGATTTACAAAACTGCTTCAAGCCCTTTTCTTTCAAGTAAGTGAAGTAGTTTTAGTGATGAGCCACTTGGATGCTTTTCTCCAATTTCCCATTTTTGAACCGTTGACAAGCTAGTGTTTAAAACTGCTGCTAGTACGGATTGACTCAGATGCAATTGGCTTCTGAGTTTACGAATCTTTTTGCTGTCATAGTCAGGAATTGGATCAAGGCACAATAAATTATATTTATGCATTTTTCTTTTATCAATAAAACCCAACTCATGTAAGTCCTTTGCTGTTTCATGAACGGCGGCCAAGATGTCTGTTTTGGCTTTGACTTTACGGACCATGGCAAATCTCCTCTAATTTTCCTGCTGAAATAGCTTCTTCAATTTGGACTTGAGTTCTTGCCAATAGATCTTTTGCAAGATCCTGAAGTCCTTCTAATTCATTATCAGCGATATTAGATTTATCATTTTTTTCAAATCCGTACATAAAAAACCATTTACTCCCTTGGTTGGTTGCAATCAAGGTTCTGGCGCTGGATCTTCTTCCTCGATTTCCCATACCAACTCTTTTTTTGAATACATGACCTCCCAGATTTGCGTCGAATAAACCTTGTGTCATCTCAATGACGGCTTTGCACAATGATTGATCGGTCAGCTCTGTTTTTCTCATCCATCGGCTGAAGTAGCGTGTTTTAAGTACTCGTCTCATTTCATTACTATATCACTTAGTGGTATAGTAATTAGAAGGGTTATTTTTTGAATTGACTAATTCTCATTGAATGGCTCTTCAAAGCATCTCAAGAATAAGAAATTCCTTTATCCTTGCGTCATGCCCTTTAATTTACCGATTTTCCTCACTTGGTTACGTGTTGCGACCATACCTTTGGTGGTTGGTATTTTTTACTTGCCTGAATCTTGGTTAGATGTTCATGAAAAAAACCTTTGGGCAACGATCTTTTTTGTTGGTGCAGCCATCACAGATTGGTTAGATGGTTATTTGGCTCGCAAGTGGGGTCAGGTATCTGCCTTTGGTGCATTCTTAGATCCAGTGGCGGACAAACTCATGGTGGCGGCAGCATTATTGGTTTTACTTAACTTTGATCGTGTAGAAGTTTGGGTGGCATTGGTCATCATTGGTCGTGAGATCACAATTTCAGCTTTAAGAGAGTGGATGGCGCAAATTGGCGCATCGAAAAGTGTGGCAGTGCACTTTGTGGGTAAGCTCAAAACAGCTGCTCAATTGATAGCAATTCCATTCTTGCTTTTTAACGACACCTTGTTCAATCTTTTCCACACGAAAACGATTGGTAAGCCCCTCATTTGGATCGCAGCACTTCTGACCGTTTGGTCGATGTTCTACTATCTCCAAAAAGCCTGGCCCATGATCAAGGCTAAAGCTGAACTCTGACCCCGGATTCATTAAAAGTCAGTAAAAACAAAGACTTTGGTATGGGTAATAGCAATAACTGAAGACAGCTCAAAAGCCCATTTATTTGACATAGGCTGAAATTATGGTAAAGTAACGGTCTTGTTGTTATGCGGGATTAGCTCAGTTGGTAGAGCGATACCTTGCCAAGGTATAGGTCGAGAGTTCGAGCCTCTTATCCCGCTCCAAATTACGAGGGAAGCTTAACCAGCTTCCCTTTTTAATTTAACAACTCATCCCAGGCGGGATGGCAGAGTGGTTATGCAGCGGCCTGCAAAGCCGTGTACCCCAGTTCGATTCTGGGTTCCGCCTCCAACGATTTCTCCCAATAAATAAGATGGTTAGATTGCATAACCAATTCTTTTTAATCCTCCAGATTATTCTAAGTAAGATAAATCGTATCTATGCCGCTAAAAATCCTAGGGGTACATTTTAGATGCGGTGTTTTAGTGAATTTCAACCTATCCTACAATCCAAGGCTACAGAGTAGAGTTCTAATTTTTCAAATTTCAAAGGTGTTTGATGCGTGTTGCTTTAATTACTGGTGCAGAGATGGCCAAACCAGACCCCGAATCCCATTTACTGATTCATGAATTAGGTATTTTAGGCATCTCATCTGAATTGATTTCTTGGCGCGCATCTCTGGATTGGTCTTTGTTTGATTTGGTTGTTATTCGAACACCATGGGACTATTTTTTACATTTAGAAGAATTCTTATCTTGGGTTGAGGATGTTGAGCAAGTTACAAAAGTTCTGAATTCAAGTCGCATTCTTAGATGGAATAGCCATAAAAAATACCTAAAGGAATTATCAAGTTTAGGTGTACCAACTGTGCCAACGCTATGGGTAAACAAGAACCAACAATGTGATGATTTAATAGACTCAACCGAATGGCCCATTGTGGTGGTGAAGCCCGCAGTGTCTATTGGCGCAATTGGAGCCTTGAAAGGTCAATCCAAAGATAATCATGTGAAGCAGCATCTTGAGGAAGAAGTTAAAAAGGGCGATGTCATGATCCAACCTTTTTTAGAAAGCGTTGCTGATTTTGGTGAGCTGTCATTGATTTATTTCAATGGGGCTTATTCACATTCGATTCTCAAAAAGCCTCAACAAGGTGATTACAGAGTTCAGGATGCATATGGTGGAACGAATGCTTTATATGAGCCAGAGATTGAGGCACAAAAGATTGGTGATCAGGTATTAAGTTATTTGCCAGATTTTTCACTCTACGCAAGAGTTGACTTGGTGAAGTATCAAAATCAATGGTTATTGATGGAGCTTGAAGCCATTGAACCAGAGTTGTTTTTACCTATTGCTCCTCAAGCATCAATTCGATTGGCTGCAGCAATTAAATTTCATCTCAATTGACCCTCCAGTTTTTTGACGTAGTGAAGTTCTTTAGCGGTTGTGGTGATAAGTTCTTTGAGCCACTCAGCATCCTCCCATTGATCCGCTGGGATCAAAAAATAAGGCTTGGCTCCAGGGTAAGGAAAACCAATCAATTCTTTAATTAATAATTGTTTGTTAGTTTTGGTGGGCTTAATGAATAATTGGTCGCTGCATATAAATGCGATTGGTACGCCATCAAAATACAAAC
>Ga0255128_1000077_pt1 | contig 36756 bp, 37 predicted proteins | sample Law_Miss_RepC_8d_FD_188562 | JGI IMG/M metagenome (GOLD analysis project Ga0255128, IMG submission 188562) | Freshwater microbial communities from St. Lawrence River, New York, United States - Law_Miss_RepC_8d | ecosystem: Environmental > Aquatic > Freshwater > River | place: USA: New York... | reverse complement strand
GTATAGACACACACTGGTATTCTACCATGTACGGCTGGTATATTTTCTCAGGCATGTGGGTTTCTGCCATGATTCTTGGAACATTGTTGTTGATCTGGTTGAGAAAAAAAGGATATTACGCTCATATCAATGAGTCTCATATTCATGACATGGGTAAGTGGATGTTCGCTATTTCCATGTTGTGGAGTTATTTGTGGTTTTGCCAATACATGTTGATTTGGTATTCAGATATTCCTGAAGAAATTACATATTTCAAAACGCGTTATGATCATTACATGGGCGCAATGTGGGGTATTTTCTTTGTGAATTTCGCGGTGCCATTTTACACGTTAATTGCACGCGATGCAAAAAGAAATACAAAGTTTTTGTGGAGAGTGGGTATCATTATACTTTGTTCACATTTCGCCGATTTATATTTGGCCGTGATACCAGGAACTATTCACGGGCACTTGATGTGGGGATTTGGTGAAGGCCATCATGTTTCGTTCACTTGGTGGTTTGAAATAGGCATGTTCATTGGATTCTTGGGCTTGTTTATACGTGTAGTCTTAACTGCATTGAGCAAAGCAAGACTTGTTCCAGCGAAGCACCCATTCTTGGATGAAAGTATTAACCATCACATATAATTTGTAAGTAGAGAAAGCAAACAATACGAGTATGAAACTTTTAATCATCTTAATTGTCGTTCTTGCGATTATTGCCATTGCGCAGTTGACCAAGGTATACGAAATGAGTCGTTCATTACGCAAGAATAAGGAAGAGGATATTCCTGCGGCAGATAACAAAATGAATGCGAGCCTTTGGTTGGTTTGGATGTTCGTTTTCTTCTGTGCTACCATTTACTTGTACATCAAGTACGGGAATTATTTGCCAGAATCGGCTTCAGAGCATGGTGTGGCCATGGATCAGCTGATGCTTGTTAACATTGCCCTAATTACTGTTGTGTTCTTCATTGTAAACTTCTTCTTATTTTACTTTGCGTGGAAGTATCAATACAAAAAGGGAAATAAAGCAAAGTTCTTTGCACATGATAATCGTTTGGAAATGCTATGGACTCTGGTTCCAGGTGTAACTTTAGCTTTCATCATTGTATACGGATTAATCACTTGGAATGCCATTACAGGCCCCGCTTCTGCTGACGCCATTCAAATTGAAGTTTATTCGAGACAATTCGACTGGACAGTAAGATACTCTGGAGATGATAAAACTTTCGGAGCATCATCTTTCAATTTAATTAGTAGTTCAAATCCATTGGGATTAATTTCAGCGGAAGGCATTCGTGAGAAGTTGGAAGAAATCGAAGGAGATATTGAAAACCTCGAATCACAAATCAAGGCCAACGAATCAGATCACCTACTTCCAGAAAGCTATGTGAAGTCGTTGGAAGATCGAGTTTATCGATTGAAGCGTCACAAACAGCGTATCATGGATTTGGATGAAACTGAGGTTAATGGTCTTAGTACATGGGAAACTGGATTTGATGATAAGGTGGTTAAAGGTGAAATGCACATTCCAGTGAACAAGGAAGTAGAATTCATCTTCCGTTCTCAAGATGTTATACACTCAGCTTACATGCCTCACTTCAGAGCACAAATGAACACAGTACCGGGAACACCAACTCGATTCAAAATGAAGCCAACCATTACAACGGCTGAGATGAGAAACAAACTGGGTGACTCAAATTTTGATTACATCTTACTTTGTAACAAAGTTTGCGGTGCAGCTCACTTCAACATGCAAATGAAAATTGTAGTTGAGACGGAGGAGGAGTATAACGCATGGTTGGCAGCACAGAAAGAAGTAAAAGCTCCTGAAACTGAAGAAGAAGGGGATTCAGCAGGTGCAGAATCAGAAAAGAAAGACACGGTAACAACAGCAATGAAGCCTTAAGCAATAGGTATATAAAAAATTGATAAAAATGGAATCAACAGGACACGCACACGATCACGGTCATCACCACAAAGAGAGCTTCATTTCGAAGTACATCTTTTCTCAAGACCATAAAATGATATCAAAGCAGTTCTTGGTAACTGCCATCTTCATGGGAGTTATAGCGGTTATGCTATCCATCTTCTTCCGTTTACAGTTGGGATGGCCAGGTGAGAAATTTGATATTTTGAATGCCTTTTTGGGTGACAAGTGGGCACCGGATGGAATTTTAGATAAAAATGCATATTTGGCATTGGTAACTATTCACGGTACAATCATGGTCTTCTTTGTATTGACTGGTGGATTGTCTGGAACCTTCGCTAACCTTCTTATTCCATTGCAAATTGGAGCAAGAGATATGGCCTCTGGGTTCTTGAATATGTTGTCATATTGGTTTTTCCTTATTTCAAGTATCATCATGGTGGCTTCGCTTTTTGTAGAAGGAGGGGCGGCTTCAGGCGGATGGACGATTTATCCTCCTCTATCGGTGTTACCTCAAGCAATGCCAGGTTCTGGTATGGGTATGACCTTGTGGTTAATTTCTATGGTTCTTTTCGTAGCATCATCTTTAATTGGTGGTTTGAACTACGTTGTAACAATCATCAACTTGAGAACAAAAGGAATGAAAATGACTAGAATGCCTTTGACCATTTGGGCTCTTTTAGTTACGGCGATTTTAGGTATTTTGTCTTTCCCTGTTCTAGTTTCAGCTGTAGTTCTGTTGTTGATGGATAGAATGGCTGGTACAGCATTTTATCTCTCAGATATTTACATCGGTGGTGAGGCGTTGGACGTGACTGGAGGTTCTCCAATTTTATTCCAACACTTGTTCTGGTTCTTGGGTCACCCCGAAGTATACATTGTATTATTACCAGCCTTGGGTATTTCGTCTGAAATTATTTCAACCAATTCAAGAAAGCCAATCTTTGGATACAAAGCAATGATCGGTTCCATTCTAGCCATTGGTTTCTTATCATTCATTGTATGGGGTCACCACATGTACGTGACAGGTATGAATCCATTCTTGGGATCGGTATTCGTATTCACAACGTTGTTGATTGCAATTCCTTCCGCTGTAAAGGCGTTTAACTACATTACAACCATGTGGAAAGGAAACATTCGTTTTACTCCAGCGATGTTGTTCAGTGTTGGTTTGGTGAGCACTTTCGTAACGGGTGGATTAACGGGAATTATCCTTGCAGACTCTGCTCTAGATGTGAATGTACACGATACTTACTTTGTAGTTGCTCACTTCCACATTGTAATGGGTATGTCTGCTATTTTCGGAATGTTGGGTGGTATTTACCACTGGTTCCCTAAAATGTTTGGTCGTATGATGAATAACAAATTGGGATATGCTCACTTCTGGTTGACACTGGTTTGTGGATTCGGAGTATTTTTCCCCATGCACTTTGTAGGCATGGCGGGTTCTCCAAGACGTTACTACGCTTATTCTGAATTTGAATTCTTAGATTGGGTGCAAGACTTAAATCCGGTCATTTCCACATTTGCTATTGTAGGGGGTGCAGCTCAAATTTTGTTCTTGATTAACTTCTTCCACAGTATGTTCTATGGTCAGAAGGCTTCTCAAAATCCGTGGCACAGTAATACATTGGAATGGACTACTCCAGTTCAGCACATTCATGGTAACTGGCCTGGTGCATTGCCGGAAGTACACAGATGGGCTTATGATTATTCAAATCCTGATCATGAGGAAGATTATGTTCCTCAGGTGGTTCCATTGAAACCAGGAGAACACGCACATTGATTTTAAAACGCAATAAAATTAAAAATCCGTTTCGTTCAGCGAAGCGGATTTTTTTTGTACTCGGTTTTTTAAGCCTGATCCACACTCCGGCATATACTCAACCTGTTCAATTGTCAGATTCTTTAAAGGGAGTTTTTCATCAGCCTGTTCAACCCAATTGGCATTGGGACACATGGGCTACTTATGTTTATGGTAAATCATTGAATGTGCAATCATTGAAAGTAGGTGCTTTGTTCGGAAAACGATTGGAGTTGGGTGTTGCATACAACTGGTTATCTAATGGAGTTTATTTCGATCAAGAATGGGAACAGAAGATGTACCGTATGCAATATGAATTGAGGTATGCAGGAGTATATACAGAGGTGAAATTTTTTAAACAGGGAAGATGGAGTGGTACTTTACCCATTTTTTTAGGCACAGGTAAGAGTTTTTATCAATTCAGGGATTTAACTGATACGCGCAGAGTAGAATTTCAAAACAATGTAGTTGTTTATGAGCCTGCTTTGAGGTTCAATTACAATGTAGCAAACCTGGTGCAGGTAGGTGCGGGCATGGGGTATAGGTTCATGCTCAAGAGCAATTCACAAATTCAAGAGCGTATTGTTTCTCCTAATTTTTTGTTGACTGTGGGGTTTGTTCCAGAAGGTTGGTGGCAACTTTGGAATAAGCTTTCAAATCGATAGCCTATCTTTACATCATGTCAGAAGATTTTGATATTCGTAACGAAGCCGAAGGGTCAACAGATAAAGACTTAGAACGGGTACTGAGGCCGAAGTCATTTGATGATTTTACAGGTCAACGTCAGGTCTTAGACAATCTTCAGATCTTCGTTCAAGCCGCAAAAATGCGCGGTGAGGCCTTGGATCACGTGCTGTTGCACGGCCCTCCTGGTCTTGGTAAAACAACCTTGGCTTACATTGTTTCCTTGGAAATGGGAGTCAACATTAAGACTACCTCAGGACCTGTATTGGATAAGCCTGCTGATTTAGCTGGTTTGCTCACCAATTTAGAACCGAATGACGTTTTGTTTATTGATGAAATTCATCGGTTGAGTCCAGTAGTGGAGGAGTATTTATACAGTGCAATGGAGGATTTTTGTATTGACTTGGTCATTGATTCAGGACCGAATGCACGTTCGGTTCAATTGACATTGAATCCGTTTACGCTAGTAGGTGCAACAACAAGAAGTGGACTGTTGACTGCTCCATTGCGTGCAAGATTTGGAATCAATGCTAGACTAAGTTATTATGATTCACGAACCTTAACAGATATTGTAGAACGCAGTTCGGCAATTTTGAAAATGCCTATTACAGCGGATGCTTCTTATGAAATAGCTCGAAGAAGTAGAGGCACACCGCGTATAGCCAATGCTTTGCTGAGGCGAGTTCGGGATTTTGCGCAGATCAAAGGAGATGGAACCATCAATATTGAGATTGCGCAATTGGCATTGAATGCGTTGAATGTAGATGCCTTGGGTTTAGATGAAATGGACACAAAATTATTGAATACCCTAATGAATAAATTCAACGGGGGGCCTGTTGGATTGAATACGCTGGCCACTGCAGTTGGAGAGGATTCAGGCACCATTGAAGAGGTATATGAACCCTATTTAATTCAGGAAGGATTTATTATTCGAACCCCACGTGGCAGACAGCTTACTGATATGGCCTATAAGCATCTTGGGAAACTTCGAACCAAACCCGGTGAGCTGTTTTAATGTCGGGATTGGAACGTCACACTGAAAGAGTTAAATCCATTGCTGTGGACCTTGGGTTCATGAACTGTAGAATTTCTAAATCGGAATTTCTAGAATCTGAGGCATTGCACCTTGAGAATTGGCTGAAAAGTCAGGCACACGGTGAAATGCAGTACATGGAAAATCATTTTGATAAGCGATTGGATCCCCGTTTATTGGTCCCTGGATCGAAGTCTGTGGTTTCATTAGCTTATAATTATTTCCCAAAAGAGTTGAACCACTCGCAGTCATATAAAGTTTCGAAATATGCTTGGGGTGAAGATTATCACTTGGTCATTAAAGAGAAGTTATTTGAATTTGTAGAACGAATTCGTGAAGAGATTGGTGATGTACACGGACGTGTATTCGTAGATAGTGCACCGGTGCTAGAGAAGGCTTGGGCTGTGAAAAGTGGAGTGGGGTGGATTGGAAAAAATGCCAATGTCATTACCAAAGGTTCGGGTTCATTCTTTTTTTTAGCTGAACTCATTCTCGATCTAGAACTTGTTCCAGATTCTGCGGTTTCCGATCACTGCGGTACATGCACGGCTTGCATTGATGCTTGTCCAACAAATGCAATTGTTGCTGATCATGTGGTAGATGGAAGTAAATGTATATCCTATTTTACCATTGAATTGAAACAAGCAGTTCCCGGAGAATGGAAGTCGAAACTTGATGATTGGATTTTCGGTTGCGATGTTTGTCAAGATGTATGTCCTTGGAATAAATTTTCTAAACCACACGTTGAACCTCGGTTTGATTTAAAAGACTCACTTCGGAATAAAACAAAGCAAGATTGGTTGGAAATGACGGAAGAGGTTTTTATGGATCAATTCGGAGACTCTCCGCTCATGCGACCAGGACTAAAAAAAATTCAAAGTCATTTTTCCGATTAGTCTTCAGGTGGAAGTATTTCTGCAACAGTGAATATACTTCCCGTAACCACAATTAAATCTTCGTTGAGAGCATGTTTCTTTGCTGCATTCAATGCCTGTTCTGCGGAATGATACGCTTCTCCGGTGAGTCCAACGGCTGCCGCCTTCCTTTGTAATTCTGCAGCGGGAAGTGCGCGTGGAATATTGGCATGACAAAAATAATAGTTCGCCTTTTTTGGGAATAGGGATAGTACCTCTTGGTGATCCTTATCTGCTACCATTCCCAACACAACATGAATATTCGTGTTGTTATAGGAATTGAGTTTCTCGCATAAAAAGCGAATGCCGTCTTCGTTGTGTGCAACTTCTGCAATGGTCAATGGAGATTGGTTAATCATCTCCCATCGGCCTCTTAATTTGGTATTTCGAATGACGTTCTCAAAACCTAAGCGAATGGATTCAGCATTTAATTTCCAACCCAGTTGTTGCAATTCGGATAGGGCTGCAAAGGCTGTTTTTTCATTTTCAATTTGATAGTTACCTTGAAGCGCGCTTGAAGGGGCTTGAATATTTTTAGCGTGTATGACTTCAGCATTTTTAGATAAAGCAACTTGCTCAATGACCTGCGTTGCTCCAGACTCAATATTTCCAAGAATTACGGGAGTGTTGTTTTTAATAATACCAGCTTTTTCAAAGGCAATTTTTTCAATGGTATCTCCCAGAAATTGCATGTGATCTTTTCCAATGGAAGTAATCACGGTGAGTTCTGGTTGAATGATATTGGTGCTATCGAGTCGTCCTCCCATACCCACTTCAATGATAGCAATGTCTACCTTCTCACGTGCAAAGAATGAGAAGGCCATGGCAGTTGTTATTTCAAAGAAGGAAGGTTGAATTTGTTCCCAAGTGGCTTTGTTTTCGAGAACGAAATGAGTTACAAAAGACTCACTTATTTTTATTCCATTTATTCTCATTCGTTCACGGAAGTCGAGTAAATGAGGAGATGTGAATAAGCCTACTTTCAATCCTTGCTCCATAAGAGCCGATGCAATCAGGCTGGAAGTGGACCCTTTACCATTGGTGCCTGCAACATGAATACTTTTAAATTGGAGATGTGGATTTCCCAGTTGGTTACAGAGCTTAAGAATGTTTCCAATATCTGGCTTATATGCAGCTGCCCCAATTCTATGAAACATGGGTAGTTGTTCAAATAAATACTGAACCGCTTCAGCGTAGGTCATGTTTATTTCACAGACAAGTGGATGACAATTTCTCCTACCACAGGAGTAGAATTCGAACTAGGGGTGAATGTGGCATTCTTTGCAGCTTCTATGGCTAAGTTCTGATTGAACTCATGATCTGAGCGTAAGGTGGTGCTCTTTACCGTTGCTTTCGTAACTCTACCGTTTTGATCTACTGTGATTGAAAGCACGACCTTACCGGAAGACGTGGGTTTCTTTCCTGTGCTCGGGCGGTTTTTAATGTCGCGACCTTCAAGTGTCCACGATCCGTTTCCCAAACCATTCCCGTTACCAGCAAAATCTCCGAAGCCTTTTCCTTTTCCTTTTCCATCGCCACCATCATCTCCCCCTCCTTTTCCACCCTTACCGCCACCATTGGTGTCATCTTGTCCGCCGCCACCGTTGAGCGCATTGAAGATGTCATCTCTGGGATCAACAGGGTCTGAAGTTTGCGTCTGCGTTGGATTGTTGGGATTTGTGGGGTTGTTTGTAGTATTTTGTTTTTTCTCAACTGCAGAGAGTGTGGGTGCTGAAATATCTGCACTCAGCATCATTTCTGGAACATCAGAAAATTGAAACTCAACTTCCATCATGGCCATTGCCGGCTCTCCGGGCGAGGCTCCTTCGCCTTCTCCTGCAGGGTTTCCGCCACCACCACCACCGCCTTCTTCTTTCACATCAGGTTGAATTTTAGCAGCGGCGAGCAGAATGAAAAGAAACACCACAAGCGTATGAAGCGCAATACTTACGCCTCCGCCAATGAGTTTGTTATTTTTTTCGTCTTTGGTCATTTCGCTTTTTCTGTTGCAATGAATGGAGTTCCACCAATGTTCTGTATGGCTGAAAAAAGTTCAATTGTTTCTCCTGTGGGTACATTTCTGTCAACCAATAGGATGACACGCTTATCATTACTGGATGCAAGTTCTTGCTCCAATTGTGCAACAATAGCTTCTTTGGTGGTAGCATTGTTGTTTAGTGTGTATGCTAAGTCCTTTGTAATGGCAACAGAAATTTTAGCAGGATTTTCTTTCCCCGTCGCAGCACTTGGTTTCTCAATCTCTGCCGATAAATTTTGAACAGCACTTGCACTGGCTATGATGAAGAAAATAAGAAGCATGAAGATGATATCGGAAAGCGTTGACATTCCCGACTCAATATGCACTTTATGTTTTTTTCCGAAGTTCATGGGAACGAATATTAGTGAACGGGTTCGTCTAAGATGTCTACAAATTCTACGGCATGCACTTCCATACTATTGACTACACGGCCAATTCGAGTGGTTAGGGTATTGTACGCAACATAGGCAAGCATACCAACAACAAGTCCTGCCGCCGATGAAATCATTTTTACGTATAGACCTGCTGATACAGAGTCAATTGGAATTTTACCTTCAGCAGCTTCTGGACTCATGGAGATGTCATGGAAGATGGTGATTACGCCAATGACCGTTCCTAAGAATCCGAACATGGGTGCAATGGATGAGATGATTGCAAGAATGGGCGTGTTTTTTTCAAGGCTGGCAATCTCCAATTTCCCTGAATTTTCAATGGCTCCTTTAATGTCTTCTAAAGGCTTGCCTATTCGACCAATTCCTTTACCAATCATACGAGCAACAGGTGTGTTGTTGGTAACACAAAGGTTTTTGGCGGAATCAATTTTTCCCTGATTAATGTATTGTTTAATGTTCGACATGAATGAACTGTCTTCTTTGCTGGCCTTGGAAAGGGTTAACCAACGTTCTACAAAAATGTAAACGGTTATAAGACTCATTAACAAAAGAGGTAAGTAGATGTACCAACCTTTGAAAACGAGATCAGCGATATCAACGGTTCCAGCTTTTGCTGCTGCTTCGGCACCAGCTGTAGCTGCGTTGGCGCCATCCAATAAAAAGAAGTAAGAATGCATGTCTTGCGATTTAGGTTTTTCTAACGCTCAAATTTCTTTTGAAATTGTGTAATGTGTTGTTCTTCTTGTTTGAGTTATTCATAACAACCCGTTGACAAACCTATTTTCGTTCTGCGTATCTCGGGTCTTTTTTATACGGAATTTTTTCAGCGGACTTGGCTTCAATGGTAAATGCCCCAAATTCTTCTGAAACTACTCCCTCTATTTTATAGACCCCGCGTCCTCTGAATTGCGCATGTGACAAGGTGTTTGGAAAATGAACCGTATCGAAAAAATGCCAATGACAATCGAAAAAAGTTCCGAACAGCATCAATTCACCGGTTTGGGTTTTGGTTCGTTTGGTGTTGACCAAATAGCCAAGAACATGAACAGATTTACCCACTAAGTTTTGAAGTGTTTGGCTTACAGGAACTACAGGAAAGTGATCAATGAGGTCGAACGGATTGATGAGTGGAAACTCGAACAATTCCATTTGGTCGTAAGCATCTTCAATCCAATTGTCTTCTAACACGGGTAGATTTAAGTTTTTTTCTTCGGGAAGGAAAAGCGATGGGGTGGGTTGACTCTTCTTTTTATTTCCGTGGAAATGAGCTTCCCAAAGCAATTGTTTTTTTGACTTTTCTAATTTTCTGAAGCACCCACAGCGAATCAATAGTGTTATTTGTTCAACAGAAATTCCGGTTTCATGCATAAAATGAGAAACGCTCTTGCACGCGTCAATTTGATTGAATGCAATAATTTTCTGAATGGTGTTGGATTCAAGCCCTTTGATAAGAGAAAAGCCAAGCAAAATAGTTTTTTCGATAAGAATGGAATGTACCTGACTATGAAAAATGCACGGTGGTTCAATGGCTGCTCCATGTCTTTTTGCCTCTAACAAATAAATTTCAGTGTCGTAAAATCCACCGAAGTGATTGACTGTTGCGGTCATGTACTCTAAGGGATAATAGGCCTTTAAGAAGAGGCTTTGAAAACTCTCTACCGCATAGCTGGCACTGTGTCCTTTTGCAAACGCGTATCCGGCAAAGCTTTCTATTTGTCTCCAAATTTCTTGTACATCTTCTATTGCATTTCCTTTTTGAATCGCATTCTGAAAAAATGCACTTTTCGCATGTTCGAATTCTTCTCTTCCACGAAACTTGCCACTCATTCCTCTTCTTAACACATCGGCTTCCGCCAGCGATAATCCGCCGAAATGGTGTGCCACTTTAATCACATCTTCTTGGTAAACCATGACACCGTAGGTTTCAGGCATGATTTCCAAAAGTTGAGGATGCGCATTTTTTCTCATTTCAGGATTTCGATGACGAATAATATATTCTTTCATCATACCGCTGCTACTTACTCCCGGTCGAATGACCGAGCTGGCTGCAACCAATCCCAAGTACGTGTCAACCTGAAGTTTGGTCATAAGCATGCGCATTGCGGGCGATTCAACATAAAAACATCCTATGGCTTGAGCAGAAGTGAGTAATACTTTGATGTTTGGATCGTTCTTAAATTCGCGAATTTGATGTAAGTCTAGGGCTATGTTATGATGCTGAAGTACGAGCTCTGTTGCCTCTTTAATTTTAGCTAATCCACGTTGTGATAAGATATCGAATTTGTGAAGGCCAATGTCTTCAGCAACTACCATGTCAAACTGAACCGTTGGAAAACCTTTGGGGGGAAGAAACGTAGCTCCTGTTCTATGAATGGGTTCATTGGCAATGAGTATTCCTGCTGAATGAATGGCTAAGCTATTCGGGAAATCTTGAAGTAGTGAGGCGTATTTTAAAACATGAAGTTGGTTTTTATCGAGGTTATTCGGATTGAATTTTCCATCACATAAAAAGTCAATTTCGTCTTTGGGTAGTCCGAAAACTTTTCCAAGTTCTCTGACTATGGCTTTGTATTGAAAGGTGTTGTATGCGCCAAGGAGAGCAACATGCGGAAACCTATGAAAAATATATTGTGTAATATCTTCCCTGTCGGTCCATGAAAAATCGATATCAAAATCGGGTGGATTTTGTCGGTATAAATTAATGAATCGTTCGAAGTATAAATCCAATTCAATGGGATCCACATCTGTAATACGAAGTAGAAATGCGACAAGACTATTTGCTCCGCTTCCCCTTCCCACATAATAATAACCTTTGTTTCTCGCATATTGCGTAATGTCCCAGTTGATTAAAAAGTAGGACAAGAATTTTTTTTCTTCAATGATAGCCAATTCTTTTTCCAAACGCGGAAGAACCATTTCTTGAATGGTGCTTGAATTTCCATAGCGGTATTCGATTCCTTCAAGTGCCAATTGCCGCAGTAAAAGAGCATCTTCAGCTTCTGATGAAGTGTAGACTTGTAAATTTCTTGGTTGTGACAAAGAGTGAAATTCTGTCCATCGGGTATGTTGAATGAATATTTGAAGTTGGTCTAAGAGATCGGGGGCATTCAAGAATCTGCTGTATAATTCTTCCGCTGAGACAAAAATGTCTGAAGAAGAACCTTGATCTTCAGGGTTAAGTTTAGTGAGTAAACAGTTTTGTTCAATGCATCGCAAGAGTTGATGCATGTTCATGTGTCTTTGGTTTCGAAAGGTGCACGTTTGCCAGGCTATCGCTTTTTTTCGCTCATTGTTCCATGGTGATCGCTCGAAGATGGGCAAGTCTTCCGCTTGAACACCAATGAACTCATTTGATTGTAGTGAAAATTTTTTAAGTTTAATTTGTTTGAAGGGGTACACAACCCAACATTTTTGAAACACGGGTGCTTGCTCCGGGAATTGTTTTTTTTCATGCAGATGCGTTGAAAGGAAATTTGAAATTTCCTCTACACCTGCAAAGCAATTGGTGTAAACTACGTAGAGACAAGTTGCTCCGTTTCGAAAATCGACACCCCAAATGGGAGTGAGATTTGTTTTTTTTTGAGTGACTCTTAGGAAGTCATGCAGCGTTGTTGTTGCATTTATTTCTGTTATTCCCAGTACCGAATGACCATTCTGTTCTGCAAAATCTATGCATTCTTGAAGTGAGAGTGTGCCGTATCTGAGGCTGAAATATGAATGGCAATTGATAATCACAAATCATCAAATAATCTTGTTTGATCGTTGTTCCGCCTTGTTTTTGCTCGTGATTCCCCCATGCCAAAAAGTTCAACATGCTGATGCAATTGGTAGGTTGTAAAAGGTAAAAGTGGTTCGCTCAGAGGTTTGAGTAAATCACTTCCGTCTGCTTGTGGCGATTTTATTGCGGGCGACACGGCGTATGCATTCAGTGAGAAGGTTGTATTGGGATGCAGCATGGCCGTTATCTCGGCGAGTGAAGACGATTCACTTAACCAGGCATCTACTTCCTCTGTTGAAATAATTACAGGACATCTGGGATGCCCAATATGCTCTAAAACACCCGGTGGTGCGGCAGATGTTATGATGGCAAAGGAGTGGGTTTTCTCCTGTGTTTGTGGATTCATCCATTCATCGTAAACGCCTGCAAATGCCATGGGTATTTGACCTTGGGTGGGAAAAACGCAATACGGCTTGGATAGCCCTTGTGAAGTTGAACCTTCAAAAAATGCATCTGCAATAACTATACAGCGTTTGTTGCGGATGGATTGTCTGAAAAAAGGCTTTTCTATGATCCCTTTTCCTCCTGTATATCTCCAATTGTTTTCTTGATTGTGATCGCCTTCAGCACGAGCATTGATTACATATTTTTGTTTGTCGGCCCAAGCCGGAGTGAATCCAAAAGTAGAATTGATAATCTCAGAGCGCTTCGCTTGCGTAATGATTAGTCCTTTTTTTCCCGCACCAATATTGGCAGAGCGAATAGGAGAAGTTCCTGCTCCGAGTTCAACACGAAACGTGCGCTGAATTTCTTCTATTTTGGAAACAATGGCGTATCGTCCACACATGGTGCAAAGGTGTACTGGTTCGTTGTAATGAATTTACGAAGAAAATTGCATTGCAATTTGATTAAAAAAATCACAAGCCATCATGGGTTTTTCAATGTGTCCCATGTGTCCCGATTGAAACGCAATAACAGACTTTGCACGTGGAAGTTGTTCCCATTCTTTTTGCATTCGATCAAGTGGTAATACTTTATCATGGGTTCCAGCAAAATAGAAAAGGGGCAATTGTGAAAGGTTAAGGAATTCAAATGAATCATCTCGTTGCCTCATGGCCTCTAGGCAGGCGATGGTTGTTTGAGTGGAAATATTTTGAATGAAATGCAATTGTTGGTCAATTGCAGTTCTATGGTTGTTCGGTTTGTGAAAAAGTCCATCTATGAGGTTCGAAGCATACAATGCTTTGTGTTCTTTAGCTGCTTCAATGGCGCGCAGTCGATCTTGTTTCTTTAGTGTGGTATCGGCGTTGGCTGTTGAATGAAAGAGAACAATTCCGGCGGTAATTTCGGGCAACATTTTACCAAGTTCAAGTGCTACGTAACCGCCCATGCTATGACCAATCCAAATTAATTCTTCATGGGGTTGAATGTCAATTTGGTTCAGAATATCTTTCGCAAATTCTTGAATCGTGGGTAATTCAATTATCCGATCATTGCCGTGTCCCGCAAGTTGTGGTTGCGAAGTTTTTTGATTCTGAAATTCAGAATGAATGATTTCATTCCACATCTCTTCGTTGCCAAGAAATCCATGAATGAATACGAAATGCACGCTCATGATTAAATGCTTTGCTGTGTCAATTGTTTGCGCATACTTGTTTTGCGAATGAAGACGTTCAAGTCGAATCCAACTAACAAGATAACCATGTTTACATTCATCCAAATGAGAATAATCATGAGCGTTCCCAGTGATCCGTAAAGCTTATCATATTGCGCGAAGTGATCAAGAAAGAGACTGAATCCGAATGAACTGAGAATAAACACGAAGGTGGTGAATATGGATCCCGTATTCCAAAACTTCCACTTCTTTCTCCAACGAACGCTGAACCCAGCGTTGTATAACAAACTAATGATGGTGTAGATGACTAAAACGGAAAAAAGCCATTGGAAAAACCGAAGCGAGTAAAAATTGATATTCGTTGAAATGTAACCCGAAGTATACAAGTTTTGAATGGTCTCTTCGCCAATGGATTGAAAGGCGATGGATACAATGAGGAATAAACCAAGAACAAACATGAGTACGACAGAAACAATGCGAATGATAAACGGGTGTGGTGAATCTTCAATGTGTTGACTGGCATGAAAAGCTTGCATGATGGCATTTAAACTTGCTGAAGAGTAGTAAATCATCAAGAGAAAACCAATGGATAAAAGGGTCGATTGCTTTTTGTTTAACAAGTCATACAAAGCTGATTCTATGAAAGAAAATGTTTGACCAGGCAAAATGCGTTGAAGCGACTCGAAAACATCTTGTTGGAAATGATCAATGGGTATAAATGGAATGAGTGAAAAAAGGGTTATGATACTGGGAAAGAACGCTAGAAAAATGCGAAATGAAATTCCTGATGCGCGCATGTTCGTGGAAATATTGGTGAATCCAAACCACAAAAAACGAAGAATCACATAGAGGTTCATTCCAGCAAAACCGGGTACTACAATTTTTTCAAGTTTATTTTGAATTGCTTGTTTTACTGACTTTAAAGTATGTATGAAATTATTTGACATGATATGCCTTTAAACTTAAGTCAAGACTTTGAATCTGATGCGTTAATGCGCCCATACTTATGAAATCAACCCCTGTTTCTGCGTAAGCTACAAAATTAGACTCGTTAATTCCACCAGAAGCCTCTGTTTGAATTTGACCATTCACAAGCTTAACCGCTTCTTGAATTTGATTCACCGTAAAGTTGTCTAACAAAACGCGAAAGGCTATTTGAGAATCGAGAATGAGCTGAACATCTTCCAGAGTTCGGGCTTCAATCTCAACTGGAATTTGAAGGTTATTTTCCGATATATGCCTTCTAATTTGTTCAATGGTTGAGCGCATGTCTCCACAAAAATCAACATGATTGTCTTTCACCAAAATCATATCATAAAGCGCATACCTGTGATTCACTCCACCACCAATGCGAACCGCTTCTTTTTCGAAGTATCGGAAATTGGGAGTTGTTTTGCGCGTGTCCAAAATTTTACATGGTGTATGCGCAATTTTTTGAGTTAACGTAAATGTTTTCGTTGCAATTCCGCTCATACGCTGCATGACATTCAACACCAGTCTTTCTATGCTGGTTATGCTGCGACTGCTTCCGTGAAGAGTGAAGGCTATATCTCCCGATTGAACAAGGCTTCCATCGGTTAAAATGGAATTGAATTGCAAGCTCGAATCATAATGATGAATGATACGTTTTGCTTCTTCTATTCCGGCTATGATGCCATTCTCTTTAACGAAAAGTTTAGCTGATCCTTGAGCTTGTTCTGGTATGGTTACAAGTGATGTGATATCGCCAGGTCCGATGTCTTCGGCTATGGCAGCGTTCACCCACTCTTCAAAATGGAATAACTTCATGTTTCAAAGGTAAATTGAATTTGCTGTGTTACATTTACTTCATGACGAAGACCTTGCTTTTTCTTGGAGTTGTATTCTTGACTCAAATGACCTGCGTTGCTCAGCAATATGTGATTACCATCTATGAAAAGAATTTTTTATTGGGTAAAATAAACTACGAAAGCGATAATCGCTTTGTGAAGATTTCCGATGTTTATTCTGGTAAAGTGGGAACAGCCATGTATTTGTTGGAGCCTACCTACGAAGCATTCGTCAACATGTCTAATGCCGCCAAAAAGGAAGGCGTGTCGTTAAAAATTGTATCAGCGGGCAGAAATTTTCAAATGCAAAAAGGCATTTGGGAACGAAAATGGGATGCACGAAGAGCAAATTTCAAATCTGATGAAGAAACGGCCTTAGATATTTTGAAATTCAGCAGTATGCCCGGTACTTCACGTCACCATTGGGGAACAGATTTGGATATCAACTCAGTTGACCCAGCCTATTTTCAATCGGGAAAAGGTAAAAAAGAACTGGAATGGTTGGAGTTGAATGCCGGTAAGTTTGGATTTTGTAAAACATATAACGACAAAGCGTTACAAGGAAGATCCGGATACAGCGAAGAGGATTGGCATTGGTCATTCTTACCTTTATCAATTGGAATCTTGAAGCAATACACAGATGCCATTGAATTATCTGACATCACAGGCTTTTTAGGTTCGAATACCGCTACGAAACTAAACGTAATTGAGGTTTATGTTGAGGGTATTTCAACGGAATGCACCACTCTTCCACTTGACTATTTGTTTCAAGACAAGTGAATTATTTTTCTTTGAAGAATTTTTTCAAATCCTCTCCTAAATCTGTTCTGAAATATTTCCCTTTGTACTGAATGGTTTCAGCAGCTTCGTAGGAATAATCAAGTGCGTCAAAGATGTTCGATCCAAAAGAAGTTGCGGCAATCACGCGTCCGCCATTGGTGATGGTTTTTTGTCCAGATTTTTTCGTGCCTGCATGAAACAATAGACTTTCACGTACGTCAATTAAACCAGACATTTCCTTGCCTTTCTCATAGTTTTCAGGGTAACCTTCTGAAACCATCATAACCGTTGCAGCAGATCTTGAATCTATATTAATATCGCATTCTCCTAAAGTTTTTGTTGTGACTCCTTCAAATAAATGCAGTAAATCTGATTTAATACGTGGAATGACCACCTCTGTCTCGGGATCACCCATGCGGCAATTGTATTCGATGACATACGGTTCGTTACCCACTTTGATAAGTCCGAAAAATATGAATCCTTGATAGTCAATCTGATCGGCCTTCAAGCCTTTCATGGTTGGAATAATCACTTGTGTTTCAATTTTGTCCATGAATTCAGGAGTGCAAAAAGGAACCGGAGAAACGGCACCCATTCCGCCTGTATTCAGACCAGTATCGCCCTCACCAATGCGTTTGTAGTCTTTGGCTTCGGGTAAAATTTTATAATTGTTTCCATCAGTGAGGATGAAAACGGAGCATTCAACACCCTTTAAAAATTCCTCAATGACAACCGTAGAACCCGCCTCCCCGAATTTATTATCCGATAACATGGCCTTCAATTCTTTTTTGGCTTTGTTGAGATCTTCTAGAATAACTACACCCTTACCCGCGGCAAGGCCTGATGCTTTTAGCACGTACGGTGCTTTCAGGGTCTCGAGGTAAGCTTGGCCTTCTTTCAATTGATTGGCCTGAAAACTTTGATATTTCGCAGTTGGAATACCGTGTCTGAACATGAATTGCTTGGCGAAGTCTTTGCTGCCCTCCAATTGTGCAGCTTGCGCATTCGGGCCAATGATACCAACCTTATTGAGTTGTTTATCTGATTTGAAAAAATCGACTATGCCATTGACTAAAGGATCTTCCGGACCCACAACAACCATGTCTATTTGATTGTCTAAAACGAATTTTTTTACCGCTTTGAAGTCATTGGGATCAATTGAAATATTAGAAGCGACTTGTTCAGTGCCTGCATTACCTGGAGCTACATATAAATTTTGAATGAGCGAACTTTGCGCTATTTTCCACGCAAAGGCGTGCTCTCTTCCTCCTGAACCTAAAATCAAAACATGCATACTCAAGTTATTTTTGCAAAGTAAATGGCAAGTTACTGCCCTGAAAAATTCATTTACTAACATCAAAGAACCCTGATTCAGTAGAAAGTTGTTTGATTTGTTGAAAAATGACTATATTTGCAATGCGATTTTTCAAAACGATCAAGCAGAGGGGAATGAAGCCCCTCTTTTTTTTGGATATGATTACAGTTGAGCAAATAGAAAAGCTTGTCTTAGAGAAGATTGAAGGAACTTCTCTTTTCCTTGTTGAAGTGAAAGTGCGTCCGGGAAACGCTATTGAAATTGCGCTTGACGGTGATGAGGGTTTGACTGTGGAAGAGTGTAAAAAAGTGAGTCGCCACGTGGAATCTGCTTTTGACAGAGAAGTGGAAGATTTTTCGTTGGAAGTGTCTTCTCCAGGAGTTGGAAAACCGCTCTTGGTTCGCAGACAATTTCATAAGAATATTGGTAGAACTGTGAAAGTGAAAACCAATGACCAATTGAAATTTGAAGGGGAACTTGTGGCGGTGACAGAAGAAGGTATTGAAATAACCTATGAAGAGAAAGAGGCGGTTCCAGGAAAAAAGACCAAACAGTGGGTAGAAAAGAAACAAAACATACCATTTAATAACTTAAAAGAAACCAAAGTAGTCGTTCGTTTTAACTAACCTTGTACGTATGAAAGGATTAAATTTAATTGATTCGTTTGCGGACTTTAAAGAGTTCAAAAACATTGACCGGGAGACCGTCACTAACATTTTAGCCGATATGTTCAGAACCATGATTCTGAAACGTTGGGGTGCTGAAGATGGTTTTGATATTATCATCAACGCCGAGCGCGGTGACTTAGAAATATGGAGAACTCGAAAAGTGGTTCCAGATGGGGAGTTGGACGACGAAGTTGCGGAAATAGAAGTAAGCATGGCTCGCAAGATTGTTGATGATCTTGAAGTTGGAGAAGAGCTTATTGAAGAGATTAAAATTGAAGATTTCGGAAGAAGAAATATCATGTCAATGGGCCAAATTCTGAAGAACAGAATTTTGGAACTTGAGAAAGACCATATTTATCAGAAATACAAAGAGCGCATTGGTGAAATTATCACGGGTGAGGTTTATCAAGTATGGAAAAGAGAAATTTTGGTTCTTGACGATGAGAATAATGAGTTGATACTTCCCAAAGATCAGCAAATACCATCTGATTTTTACAAAAAAGGTGATACCATTAAAGCCGTTGTATACCGCGTAGATCTTCGCAATAACAACCCACAAATTATTCTTTCTAGAACAGCTCCTGAATTCTTAGAGAAATTGTTCGAACAAGAAGTGCCTGAGGTATTTGATGGATTAATAACCATTAAGAAAATTGTGCGTGAGCCAGGAGAACGCGCAAAAGTAGCGGTAGAGAGTTATGATGATCGTATTGATCCAGTTGGGGCTTGTGTTGGTATGAAGGGGTCTCGTATTCACGGTATTGTTCGTGAACTGCGTAATGAAAATATTGATGTGATTCACTACACTACAAATGAGAATCTTTACATCTCGAGAGCGTTGGCACCAGCTAAAATCTCAAGCATGAACTTAGACAAAGAAAACTTGAAGGCCGACGTATTCTTAAAGCCCGATCAAGTTTCTCTTGCAATTGGTAAAGGTGGTCACAACATTCGTTTGGCGGGAAGATTATGTGGATTCGAAATAGACGTCTACAGGGAGACGGATGTGGATATTGACGATGTGGATTTGGAAGAATTTGGCGATGAAATCGATAGCTGGATTATCGATGAGTTGAAAGCCATTGGTTGTGAAACTGCTCGTTCAGTACTCGATATTTCTCGCGATGATTTGGTTGAAAGAACAGATCTTGAGGAAGAAACCATTGACGAAGTATTAAGTATTTTAAAAGCCGAGTTCGAATAACAGCTATTGACAGAAGTAAGCTAGAAGGAAGTAAGCAAACTTCGGTAATCAGTAAATGTTAAAATTCAACAAGGAAAAAAATATGTCAGAAATAAAAGGTCCACAACGCTTAGGAAAAGCAGCCACTAACTTGAATGTTAGTAAGGATACCATCATTGAATTCTTGAAGAAGAAGGGTGTTGTCATTGATGACAATCCCATGGCCAAGATTGAAGGTGATGTATATGCCATCCTAGAAGCGGAATTTTCAGGTGACCAGAAGGCAAAGGAGGTTGTTCAAGCTGCGGCTTCGAAACTTCGTGAATCTCGTGAATCGATTTCCATTACAGATTCGAAAAAGAAGAAAGATGAAGAAGATGAATTGTCGAATATTGATTTAGATCAATTCAAACGCAAAGAAGCACCAGCAAAACCAAAACCAGAACCTAAGGTTGAACCGGTGAAAGTCGAAGTTCCTGCTGAGGAAGAAAAACCTGTGAAAAAAGTAACAAAGAAAAAGGTTGCTGACCCAGAGGTTGAATCAACTCCAGAGGTTCCTTCTATTGAAGAAAAACCAACAGAGAAAGTGTCGGAGGTTAAAGTAGTTGGAAAGATTGACCTAGCTTCCTTGGAGAAACCCAAGCGAGGTAAGAAGACGGAAAAGAAAGAAGAAGAGAATAAGCCTGAAGAGAGTAAGTCAAATCAAGCTCCAGCTCCAGCTGTTGTTGAGGCTGCGCCAGTTGCAGTGGTTACTCCTGTTCCCGAAGAAAAGGAACTTATTCGTGTAAACGTTGAAAAACTTTCGGGCCCGAAGGTCATGGGTAAAATTGATTTGCCAACACCTGCAGAGAAAAAGCCTACATTGCGAAAGTAGATATTTCCAAGCAGCAAGAGGCAGACAGAAGAAAAGGAAATAACAACGCCAACCGACCTGCAACACCGCAGAAAACGGAAGTAAGTGAAGCAGACATTCAAAAGCAAGTGAGTGAAACCCTTGCACGCTTGGGCGGTGGTGGAAAATCGAAATCATCAAAGAATAGAAGAGAGAAGCGTTCGCAAGTGGCTCGAAGAAATGAGCAGGAAATGATGCGAGCAATGGAAGAGAACACTGTTCTTAAGCTTACTGAATTTGTTACTGTTTCTGAGTTGGCTACGATGATGAATCGCAATCCAACAGAAATCATTGCAGCATGCATGCAGTTGGGAATTTTTGCATCCATTAATCAACGCTTAGATGCAGAGACCATTGCAATTGTGGTTGAAGAGTTTGGTTATACCGTACAATTTGTAAGCGCTGAAATTTCAGATAGTATTACAGAGGAAATAGACAGCGAAGAGGATATGGTTTCTCGTCCGCCAGTGGTTACCGTTATGGGTCACGTTGACCACGGTAAAACATCGTTGCTTGACTTCATTCGCAAAGCGAATGTTTTGGCAGGCGAAGCAGGTGGTATTACCCAGCACATTGGTGCCTATAGCGTGACCATTCCAAACGGTAAGAAAATTACATTCTTAGATACTCCCGGTCACGAGGCGTTTACAGCCATGCGTGCACGTGGTGCTCAAGTGACAGACTTAGCAATCATTGTAATTGCAGCAGATGACAGTGTTATGCCTCAAACCAAGGAGGCCATTTCACACGCTCAGGCGGCTAATGTTCCAATGATTTTCGCTTTCAATAAAATGGATAAACCCGAAGCTAATCCTGAACGTTTGCGTGAACAATTATCGCAAATGAACGTGTTGGTTGAGGAATGGGGAGGTAAATTCCAAACGCAAGAAATTGCTGCAAAGAAGGGAATGAATATCGACAAGCTTTTAGAAAAAGTGTTGTTGGAAGCAGAAATGTTGGATTTGAAAGCCAACCCGAAAAAACGTGCTGTTGGTACCATCATTGAATCGTCATTGGATAAAGGCCGCGGTTACGTTGCAACTTTGTTGGTTGAAGCTGGAACCTTGCGTATTGGTGATCCAATTCTTGCCGGACAGTACAGCGGAAGAGTTCGTGCCATGTTCAATGAACGCGGAGCGAAAATAGATGAAGCGGGTCCTGCAACTCCAGTGTCAATACTTGGTTTTGAGGGCGCACCAAACGCTGGTGACCGATTCAATGTATTGGCCGATGAACGTGAAGCAAGAGAAATTGCAACCAAGCGCCAGCAATTGCAGCGCGAGCAAAGTGTTCGAACCAAGAAACATTTGACCATAGAGGAAATTGGAAGACGTATTGCATTGGGAGACTTCAAAGAATTGAACTTAATTGTGAAGGGAGACGTGGATGGCTCAGTTGAAGCATTGGTAGATTCATTGCAGAAATTGAGCACAGAAAAGGTTCAAGTATCTATCATTCACAAAGGTGTTGGTCAAATCTCTGAATCAGACGTATTGCTTGCTAGCGCTTCTGACGCCATTATTGTTGGTTTCCAAGTTCGTCCAAGCACAAGTGCGAGAAAGATTGCAGAGACTGAAGAGATTCAAATCAAACTATACTCGGTTATCTACAAGGCCATTGAAGAAATTAAGGAAGCCATGGAAGGTATGCTGTCTATGAAATTGGAAGAGCAAATTACCGGTACTGCCGAGATTCGTGATGTCTTCAAAATTTCTAAGGTGGGAACTATTGCCGGATGTTTCATGCTCGATGGAAAAATTCACAGAAATCACCGTGTACGCGTCATCCGCGATGGAATAGTCATCTTTACCGGAAACCTCGGTTCATTGAAACGTTTCAAAGACGATGTGAAAGAGGTGGTGAAAGGTTACGAGTGTGGTTTGAACATTGACAAATTCAACGACATTAAAGTTGGCGATTTGGTAGAAGCATTCGAAGAAGTAGAAGTAAAACAAACATTATAACAAAAGGCCGACGCAAGTCGGCTTTTTAATTCAAATCATTATGGCAAAAGTTATATCGAAAAAAGCAAAATCTGCAGATGTTGTTCTGCACGTAGTAGCTGCAAAAGATGTGAAGAAATTGGGTCTTTCAAAAGAGCATATGACCTATGTTCAATCAGAATTTTTGGAAAAGCGAAATTTCGTTTTGGTGCCTTCAACGCAAGAATTGGTTTATGTGCAATGTGCTGATGGAGATTGGAACGCCAAAGGAAAAGAAGCTGCACGCAAATGGGGAGTTGAAATTCAACAAGCAGTGAACAAATGGAAGAAGAAAACACTTCTCATTGTGAACCATACAGCGAACAATGAAATAGCTTATTGCGTGGCTGAAGGGGCTGCACTTAGCAACTACCAATTTCTGAAATATAGAAAAGACAAGAAGGAAAAACAAAACAGCTTTGATTCCATTTTCGTTCAAAACGAAACAGGAGATGGTCAAGATCTTTCAGAGTTGATGGGCGTGGTAGAAGGAACAGAATTAGCACGAACACTCATCAATGAACCGGTATCTTTTTTAAATGCGGTGCAATTCGCAAAGGAGATGCAGCAAGCAGGTAAACAAGCCGGATTCAAAACGCAAGTGTTGAATAAAAAGCAAATTCAAGCTTTGAAAATGGGTGGTTTACTTGGTGTGAATCAAGGAAGCGTAGATGAGCCCACGTTTACAATCATGGAGTATAAGCCAAAGAATGCAAAAAATAAAAAGCCCGTTGTTTTGGTTGGTAAAGGAGTTGTATTTGATACCGGAGGATTAAGCTTAAAGCCTACTCCGGGTTCAATGGATGAAATGAAATGCGATATGGCTGGTGGTGCTGCGGTTGTTGGCGCCATGACCGCGGTTGCATCAAATAAATTGCCGGTTTGGGTTGTTGGTTTGGTTCCTGCAACTGATAATAGACCTGGCGGCGATGCTTTAGCTCCTCAAGATATTATTACCATCTCAGACGGAACCACAGTTGAAGTGTTGAATACAGATGCAGAGGGAAGACTAATTTTGGCTGATGCTCTGGTGTATGCGAAGAAGTATAATCCAGAATTGGTCATTGATTTAGCTACTCTAACGGGTGCCGCTATTCGCGCTATTGGTACCTATGCAAGCGCAGTTATGGCAAATGCGAATCAAGAAGTAGTAGATAAATTATTAAATAGTGGAATGGATGTTTGGGAACGCATGATTCAGTTTCCCATGTGGGATGAATATGGGGAAGAAATGAAAAGTGATATTGCCGATTTGAAAAATTTAGGAGGTGCTTTTGCAGGTCAAATTTCCGCTGCCAAATTTTTAGAACACTTCACGAACTACCCTTGGATACACATTGATATTGCCGGTCCGGCTTACCAAAATGCAGCACAGGCATATAGAACCAAAGGTGGTGTTGGTGTTGGCGTAAGATCGCTGTATCACTTTATTAAAAATACATACGCAAAATAACCGAATAAACATTCGGGAAGGAATATGGAAAAAGTGAAAATTGGAATTACCTGTGGTGATGTGAACGGCATAGGTTTAGAAACCATTATGCGCGTTTTTGCTGATTCGCGAATGCTCGAACATGCTACACCTATCATCTACGCCCACGCTGAAGTAATAAAGCAAACCAAACGTTTGGGCGGATTGGAAGAATTTCAATACCAGAACATTCAGCATGCCGGAGAAGCCCAGGTGAAAAAAATTAACTTAGTGAATTGTTGGAAAGACTTCAAAGGATCAATAGAGTGGGGAAAGGCCAACGCGGTTGGTGGAGAAATGGCAAGGAGAAGTTTGGAGATGGCGGCTCAGGATTTGGCCAATACAAAGATCGATGTGTTGGTAACAGCACCTTTCAATAAAGACAACGTGCAGAACGAAACGTTTCAATTTCCAGGACACACTGAATATTTAGCCAAGCTCGCTGGAACAGAGGAGGTACTCATGTTTTTGGTAAGTCAACACCTGAAAATTGGAATTGTTACCGGTCACTTGCCGTTGAAAGAGGTTTCGCAACAGATTACAAAAGAACGCATTCATTCTAAATTGAAATTGATGCATGATTCTCTTTTGCGCGATTTTGGAGTGCACAGCCCGAAGATTGCGGTGCTAGGATTGAATCCGCATGCTGGCGATAATGGGTTAATTGGAGTTGAAGAGAAGGAAATTATTACGCCGGCAATACGCGAATGTGCTGAAAAAGGAATGATGGTTTTTGGACCATTTGGAGCCGATGGTTTTTTTGGTTCTGGCGCTTACAAAAATTTCGATGCCGTGTTGGCCATGTATCATGATCAAGGCTTGGCTCCCTTTAAAGCCTTGGCTTTTGATGAAGGGGTAAACTATACGGCAGGTCTTCCTGTAGTTAGAACCTCTCCAGACCACGGTGTAGGTTATGATATAGCCGGAAAGGGAATAGCCGACGAAGCAAGTATGCGTGCAGCCATTTTTACAGCGGTCGATATATTTACGAAAAGAGCGGAATTCAAATCTTATGCAAATTCACCGCTTCGTAAGCAAGACATACGAGACGGTAAGGATGACCGTAAGGAATGAAAATCAGAGTTTTTGTAATTGGTCAAACGCAAGAGTCGTACGTTAAAGTAGGAATTCAAAAATATCTGAGTCGACTTCCTCACTATTGCACCTTTGAATACACAGAGTTGAAAGATGCTTCTGGCAAGGGTGTTCAACCCGATCAACAAAAACAAAGAGAGGGTGAAACCATACTTAAAGTGGTGAAACCTGATGAGGTGCTTTGTTTGCTCGATGAAAAAGGGCTGTCCCTTACATCAGTGAATTTCGCGAAGCACATTGAAAAAAAACAGAATGCCGGTGTGAAGTCATGGGTTCTTGTGGTAGGCGGGGCACACGGTTTTTCAAAAGAAGTCTATGCGCGAGCAAATGAGCAAATACGCTTGTCAGACATGACCTATCCACATGATTTGGTGCGCATAGTACTACTCGAGCAAGTATACAGGGCCTTTACCATTATTCGAGGTGAGGGTTACCATCATATCTGAAAAAAGGCTATTTTTGCACCACCTAAAAAAACAAATTCAATGAGCGCTACGCTAGAGCAGGAGAAGACCATGCGCGTTTCGAACATGGCAGAAAATTTAATTGGTTCTGAAATCATTAAACTCGGAGGTGAAATTAGAGATCGTATTCTTCAAGGAGAGCACATCTACAACTTTACCATTGGTGATTTTAATCCGAAAATATTCCCCATTCCTGCAGCGCTAAAAGCAGATATACTTGAAGCATACGAAAATGATCTAACCAATTACCCAATAGCAAACGGGGCTGTTGAATTGCGCAAGGCAGTAGTGAAGTTGTTGAAAGAAAAGCAAGACTTAAACTATGATCCGGAAGAGATTCTAGTTGCCGGAGGTGCACGACCAATTATCTATGCAATTTTTCAAGCCATAGTTGATCCAGGTGATAAAGTGTTGTTTCCCGTTCCCTCATGGAATAACAATCATTACACACATTTATCACATGCCAATCAAGTCTTCGTGGAAACTTTGCCCGAAGAAAATTTTATGCCCAATGCAGATGTGCTTCGTGATCATGTGAAAGGTGCAAGTCTTCTAGCGTTGTGTTCACCTTTGAATCCAACAGGAACAGTTTTCTCGAAAGAGCAGTTAGAAAGTATTTGTGATTTGGTGTTGGAGGAAAACGCATCGCGTGGAGAAAATGAAAAGCCACTTTATGTGATGTATGACCAAATCTACTCGCTGTTAACCTTCGGAGATACACAGCATTTTGATCCAGTAAGTCTTCGACCAGAAATGCGCAAATACACGGTTTATGTAGATGGTATTTCCAAGTCACTTGCAGCAACCGGAGTTCGTGTTGGATGGGGATTTGGTCCTGCCTTTATCATTGATAAAATGAAAAGTATTTTGGGGCACGTTGGAGCTTGGGCACCACGTCCAGAGCAAATGGCGTCGGGAAAATACTTAGACAATATTGCGCAGGTAGATGCATATTTATCTTGGATTAAGGAAGAATTGCAAACGCGTTTGAATGGTTTTTACCAAGGAATTACGCGATTGAAAGATGCTGGTTATCCGGTTCAGGCAATTCCACCAGCTGCAGCCATTTATCTTACGGTGCAGTTCAATCTCATTGGAAAGAAAATGGCCAATGGTGATGTACTTCAAACAACCGGTGATGTAACGGCTTATTTATTGAACGAGGCCAAAGTTGCATTGGTTCCCTTTCGAGCCTTTGGTGCATCAGATGATTCTACATGGTACAGATTAAGCGTTGGTACGGCATCTACCTCTGATGTAGAAGCTTCAATTCTCGCTATTGAATCGGCTATGGCGAAATTGGTTTAGCATTCGGTTTCGTTTAGAACTTCCAATATGGTTCGAAACGCTACGGCTTTGTTTCCATATCGAGCAACATGCTCTGCTTGAAGTCGGGGAGCATGCTCTAAAAAATATTGATCCAGCATAGCCTGATTTGCCAATACATATTGAATGGCGTAGGTCATTCCGTTTTCTTCATGACCATGAACACGCAAAATGCGATTCGAGAGAAATAGTCCGGTGGATAATACATCTGGAATATGAACTTCACGCATCCAGTTTAACCATTCTGCATGCACATTCGGATCTACACTTACTGTGACATTGTATATTACTTGATTCATTTTGAAAATGTGAGTAGCAAAGATGAGGTGTTTTTCAATTTCCGAATTAGATTTGAAAAAAATTAAAAATGAAAACTGGTCTTTTGCATTTACATGGTTTATTGCCTTGGTTGTTGTTGTCTTTACCTGTCCTTGCCATTATTATTTCTTTGGTGAAAGAGAAAAATGAAGAGGTAAAAGGAAAACCCCACAAGTTGGTTTTATTCACCTTGATTTTCTCTCACATTCAGTTATTGGTTGGTATTGCTTTGTGGGTAATGGCATGGATGAATAAAGATGCAACGGTAAATGTTATGAAGGATAGTGTAGCAAGAAAGAATTTTATTGAGCACCCCATAACCATGATTTTGGCTGTTGTTTTCATTACAATTGGTTATTCGAAAGCGAAACGTGCTACCAATGGAAGAAAAAGAGCGAAACTTATTGCCATCTTCTTTGGCTTGGGTGTGTTGTGTATGTTGTCAATGAACCATTGGGATAAAATGGCGTTTCTGAAATGAGAAATCTAATTTTTCTTTTTGTTGTATTGCTTGCTGTGTCGTGCTCTGAAACCAATGAGCAAAAAGCAGTGGCCATTAATCCACAAGAATTGTATTCGAAGAAATGTGCATCTTGTCACGGTGAGCAAGGCGATTTGACCATGGGTGGAGCGAAAAAAATTAAGGAAACTCAACTGACAAAAGAGCAAATAGCGTTGCAGATTTCTGAGGGTAAGGGAAGTATGCCTCGCTTCGGAGATAGACTCTCCAAGGAAGAGATTGATGCGTTAAGCGTCTACTGTTTGAAATTGGCTGGCAAGTAAATGGGTAAACTTATTGAGACCAAGAAGGTTCAAGAGACATGTGTACTGGTTGGGCTAGTAACTAAAAAACAGGGTTTAGGAGCTTTACAAGAATACTTAGAAGAATTAGCTTTTTTGGCAACTACTGCCGATGCACATTGTGTTCAGCGATTTTGGCAGAATTTAGATCACCCCGACTCACGAACATTCGTGGGGTCTGGCAAATTGGAAGAAATAAAAGACTTCGTCTTCGAACATGAAATTGATATGGTCATTTTCGACGATGAATTGTCACCAAGTCAACTTCGAAATTTAGAGGGGAAATTCAATGATGAAAAGCACAAAGTCAAGGTTCTTGATCGAAATAATTTAATCTTAGACATATTCGCCTCACGGGCCAGAACCGCTCATTCTAAGGTGCAAGTGGAATTGGCCCAATACGAATATTTACTCCCTCGTTTGACCCGCATGTGGACGCACTTGGAGCGACAAAAGGGTGGAATTGGTATGCGAGGTCCTGGTGAATTGCAAATTGAAACAGACCGACGAATCATTCGTGATCGCATAGCAAAATTGAAAGTTGATCTTCAAACCATAGACAAACAAAAGGCTACCCAAAGAGGAAATAGAGGTGCTATGGTGCGTGTAGCTCTGGTTGGTTATACGAATGTGGGTAAAAGCACGCTCATGAATGTTATGAGTAAAAGCGAAGTTTTAGCAGAGAATAAATTGTTTGCAACATTAGATACAACCGTTCGAAAAATTGTAGTCAAGAATCTGCCATTTTTATTGAGTGATACTGTGGGGTTTATTCGCAAACTTCCGCATCAATTGATTGAATCTTTTAAATCAACATTAGATGAAGTACGTGAATCAGATTTATTGATTCATGTGGTAGATATATCGCATCCGCAGTTTGAAGACCATTTTAGGGTGGTGAATGAAACGTTGTCAGAGATTGGAGCAGGAGAGAAACCCATGATGATTGTCTTCAATAAAATTGATCAATTTACCTACGAACCCAAAGACGAAGATGATTTGTCTGAAAAGACAGCGCGCAATTATTCCATGAATGAATTGAAGGCCATGTGGATGTCTAAAATGCCAGATTCGGATGTTTTGTTTATGAGCGCAACCGAGCGCGTGGCATTGGATCAATTTCGTGAAATATTGTATCAACGTGTTCGAGAAATTCATGTAACACGCTTTCCGTATAATGACTTTTTATACGATGATTTCAGTGAAGAATTCCCGCAAAACTAATACCGGTGTAAATCAAGTAAAGAACAATTGATGTTTTCAATCCGCTCTGCCAGTAGGTATAAATACTCAGTAAATTGGTGACTAGAAAATACCACCAATTCAATGGGTCATAGGTCAGTTGGTAGAAAGTTCCGGCTAAAGAAAATGTGAGAATGAATGCGTCAAGAAATGGTAATCGACCTTTTTGCTTTTTGAAAATAAATCCGGTAATTATCCAGAGTGAAAGGGTAATGAATAGAATGAGTATATGAAAAGGCCACGTTCGGTTATTGATGTCAATGGTGAAGTTTGGTGCTAGCCAAGCGAGTAGGGCTCCGCCCACATAACAGATTTGCAGCAATGACTCTCCGAATAATTGTTTCGTAAAGCACAGGTACAAGTAACTGCAAGCTCCTAAGATGGCAAAGAGCCAGCACCAAGACGATTCAAAAAAATACAGGAGCGTGTAGGTTAAATTGAGCAGTATACCTGCGGATTCAAGTTTAAACTGAAATTTCATTTTAATTTTTGAACAATGCTCGTGGTGCTGAATCCATCAACCAAAGGAATAGATACAACTTCTCCCCCCCAAGAGTGACATTCATTTGATCCAACAATGTATTTCTTGGCGTTTAAGTCACGTTCGGAAGCGTCATAATCACCACCTTTCACAATGTAATCGGGTTCAATTTGAAGAATCAATTCCAAAGGTGTGTCTTCATGAAAGACTATGGCTAAATCAATACATTTCAACGCCTCTAAAACTTCTTTTCTTGCCCACTCGGGATTGATTGGTCGCTCAGGGCCTTTATTTAACCTGCGAACACTTGCATCTGCGTTCACACCCACAATTAATTTGGTTCCCAAGGAACTCGCCTGCTTCAAATAAGTGACGTGTCCAACATGTAATAAGTCGAATACGCCATTTGTGAAAACAATTTTTTCACCAGCCTTTTTCCATTCACGAATGAGAGGATGCATGGGTTTGTTTTTTAATGCGGTATGAAACAATAAGGAATCCGACGAAACCAGAACCGATTTCCATGAATGTTCGGGTTGCCCATGAAATGGTAGCGAAGGTTAATCCGAGTAGTGAGGTGTCTGCACTTCCAGGATCTGCATAGCCAAGCACAATGAATCCAAGTACGGTCATGGAATGGAATGCGCCCAGACCACCTGGAGTAGGGGCCAACATGGCTAAGCTAGCACAAATCATTAAAAAAACAGACTCATTCAACCCCATGTGATCGCATCCAGGAATGGCCAAGAGATTGAACCAAGTCATGGCCAACCACGCCATCCAAATTCCGAATGTGTATGCAAGGAATTTCCCGAAACCTTTCACTTTTCTTACGCTAATAAGTGCTGCCCAAGTACCACGAACGAATTGAGCGAATTTTTCTAAAAATGGATTTTTAAATGTGTGCTTGAGGATATATCTCAAAATAACTATTCCTGCAATCATGAATACGACCAAGAATATGATGATTCCAGCTGAGATATCAATGCTTTTTGTAGAGTCGAAAAGACTTGAAATGGTGCTAGGTAAAAGTAAAAATCCAGTTAGTAACAAAACGCCAAACATGACCATGTCAATAAGACGCTCAGTGATAACAGTTCCAATGAGGGTGTGAACCGGAATATTGTCTGACTTATAGAGTAGTGTGCATCTGGCTACTTCTCCCGACCTAGGAACCAAGTCATTCATGCAGTATCCGAAAGAAACAGCGTGAATCGCATTCCAATCGTTTGCTTTGTGATCTAATGGTTCTAATAATTGGTTCCATCTTAATCCTCGGAAAATGACAGATACATACTCAATGGCTAGAGCTGCAGCAATCCACCACCAGTTGGTATGTTTCAACTGTTCGAAAAGGTCATTGTAGTTTACGTCTTTATAAGCCCAATACAGCAGATACACGGCTATTAAGCTGAAAATGATGTATCGCGTTGCGTCTCTTTTTTTTATTTTTTTGAGTATTGCAAGAACCGAAGGAACGATTAATATCAAAAGCGTAGAGACAATTAACCAGAGTGGGTATTTCGAAAAAATTTCCATTGCCTTGCGAAAGTAAGCTAAAATGAAATTGCTCGTGTTGTTGAGACTTCCTTTGCTATTTCAATTGTAGATTTGCAACATGAAAATGGAAGCGAGTAAGGCCTTGTTCGAAAAGGCAAAAATGTATTTTCCCGGAGGCGTTAATTCACCGGTGCGAGCGTTTAAATCTGTTGGTGGAACTCCCATATTTTTCGAGAAAGGCAAAGGTGCACATGTTTGGGACGCTGATGGGAATCAATATATAGATTTCTGTTGTTCTTGGGGACCGCTTATTCTGGGACATGCTCCAGACGCGGTGGTTGAGGCCATAGTTTCAACAGCATCAAAAGGATCTAGCTTCGGTGCCCCTACACGTGAGGAAAATGAATTGGCTGATTTGATTTTGTCTAATCATAAATACATTGAGAAAATTCGATTTGTAAGCAGCGGTACTGAGGCAGCTATGAGTGCCATTCGTTTGGCCAGAGGAGTAACTGGTAGAAACAAAGTAATTAAGTTTGAAGGATGTTATCACGGTCATGTTGACGCACTTTTAGTCAAAGCCGGAAGTGGTTTAGCAACCCTAGGAACGTCAAGTTCAGCGGGAATTCCAGAGGCATATGCGAAAGAAACCATTGTTGTGCCTCTGAATGATATTCAGGCTTTTGATGAAGCAGTTGAAAAATACAGAGGAGACATTGCAGTAGTGGCTATTGAGCCTATTCCAGCCAATAACGGATTACTTATTCAAGACGGTGTTTTTCTGAAACACCTACGAGAGGTCTGCACGCGTGAAGGGATTTTGCTTTTGTTTGATGAAGTTATTAGTGGCTTCCGAGTTGGATTTGAAGGTGCTTCAGGGTATTATGGTATTCAACCCGATGTTGTTGCTTTTGGGAAAATTATTGGTGGAGGAATGCCCGTTGGAGCCTATGGATCAACGGCAGAGGTGATGTCGCACGTTGCACCAGAAGGACCTGTGTATCAGGCGGGAACACTTTCTGGTAATCCCGTTGCCATGGCCGCAGGCGCTGCACAACTCAGGGCATGCTTGCAACCTGGTTTTTATGAAAGATTGAATGAAATGACCGAATCACTTTGTAGTCAAGTGCAAGCACATGCCGATGCAAAAGGATATGTCTTTCGTATGTTTCATGTTGGAAGTATTTTTTGGGTCTCTTTTTCAAAAGAAAAGGCTGTGCGCCGAATGGATGAAATTCCTGAAAATAGTGGAAAGTTATTCGCACCATTTCATCATTTTCTTCTTGAAAAAGGTGTGTACCTAGGACCAAGCGGATATGAAGTAGGTTTTGTTTCACACGCGCATTCCAACGAGGATATTACCTACGCCGCGCAGGCTTTTTGTGAAGCTTTAGACTATACTTTTTCGCAGAACCAATAGGCCAAAGCAAAACAGAACAACGGGAATTCCCTTAGGATGCGTTGTTTTTTATAGGTCAAATACCATTGAAATAAAACAATGGCGGGAAGGATTGCATAAGCAATATTTTGTTTCAGAAATGCAATGGGTACAATGCTCAATACCAAAGTGAGTTCTAGAGTGTGACGTGTATTGAGAAGTTTAGGTATGGTTTGGAACGGATCATTATCCTTGTCACCCCAATCAATCACTACAGAGAGGGTGAAGACCAAAATGAAAAGTGTAAATGCAAAGAAAATATTCCAATCAAAAACCAGCGGCAGAGAGGACCAAACGCCTGCGATAATCAAATTTTTTAAAATTGGAATTTGTCGGGTTGAACCATTTGGAAGTAAAAAATAACTTGCAAAAAAAATTGAAGTCAGGAGTAATACCAGATGATTCAAATGGGGAATGAAAATGAGTAATCCGGAAATGAAAAAAAGAAATAGTGATTTTGTGCGCCAATTATTCGATTCTGCACAGGCATAAACATAGGCTGTTGTAATACTCAGTGCAAAACAAGCGAAGAACGGTGTGGACGTGGATTGTAAAAGAAGAAATGTGGAACTTCCGAGAAATAGGGCATCTGCAAGCTGGTGCCTCATTGATTTTTTAGGAAATAAATGATGAGCCCGTTCACACTTCCCAATACACCACCAGCAATTCCCTTAATGATTTTTTTACTTCGTGCTGGAGGCTCAAAACCTTCGGCATAGACATCATTGAATTTGTAGTTTTTATCGGAAATGTATTTCTCTCGAATCTTTACTTTTCCCAATAATTGAAGAGTTCCATATGCCACCGGTGGAACAACAAGTACAAGCAAACCATCGCCTACGGCCAGCGATGCAGCTCCGCAAATGAGATAGCCAATTAATGCAATGTGGTTGGCTTTGTAATTGTCTCGAGCATCGCGTTCTCCTGCCAAGTACATGCGCATCTCATCGGCACTATAGACATCCCCAAAAGCGGAATCTTGAACATAAAGAATAACTTCTTTTCCATCATGCACATAGCTGAATACTTCGCTCTTATTTAATGCTGTTGTTTTCAGTTTTGATGAAAATCGTTTCGGAGCGGTCACGGTAATCATACCATCCGTTTCAAGCACCGAATGCACATTCAGAATTTCCCCATTCATAAGGGTAACTGTTTCTTGGGCTGAAAGAAGTAGATTCAGACCAAATAGAAAAAAAAGGGTTGTTGAAATTCTCACCTTCCAAAGATACTACAGCGTGTGAGAAAATGTTACTAGTGAGATTTTAGTTGATGCATCACATTCCAATGCGGATATGAAATGCGCAATAGTAGAACCCGTTGTAATTACATCATCTACAATTAAAGCATGTTTGAAGGAGCCGAGGTGAGAACAACTGTAAAACGGATTTCCAGTTACCGCCATGCGTGATTTTCGATCCTTTTTGGTTGTGCTGGTTTTTTGATGTTTTTTTTTCAGCGGGAAGGCAATTGGAATTTGAAGCGTTTGAGCAATGCCTTTTGCAATTTCTTCCGCTTGGTTATATCCGCGTTTTCGCTGACTTCTATGCGACATGGGAATGGGAAGAAGTACATCTACATCGCTCAGAAATGAACAATTTCTTTGCTCAATAGCAATTTGCTGTCCCATCCAAATGCCAATTTTTTCTGATTTTCTGTATTTGAGTTGGTGAAGGAGGCGCTGCTCAATACTTAACTGTTTGAAATAGGTCAAGCTTTGGGCACTAAAAAGAGGTAGACGCCAAGAAAGATCTGTGCATAGATGATTGAATTGATGTTGGAAGTGATTTGTTTTGTGCAGCTGTTTATCGCAAGTCCAACAGAGCGGATATTCATTGTGTGTTAAAAAATGGTTGCATGCTCTGCATGTTGGTACAATCCATGGCGAAAATAAAATTCGAATAAACTTTTCCATAAAATTCAACGAAGATGGAAAATCAAGATTAAATTTGCCGCCTATGTTTATTCAGGTTTTAAAATCGAAAATTCACCGAGTAACTGTCACAGAGGCCAATGTGGATTATATAGGAAGCATAACTATTGATCCCATTTTACTTGAAGCTGCCAATATGATTGAAGGGGAAAAGGTTCAAGTGCTGAACTGCAACAACGGTGAGCGGTTAGAAACCTATATCATTTTGGGTGAAAGAGGAAGCGGTGTTATTTGTCTAAATGGACCTGCTGCTTTGAAGTGTACGGTCGGAGACATTGTTATTGTAGTCTCGTATGCCTCTATGGAATTCGAAGAAGCGAAGCGTTTCAAACCCACCATTGTCTTTCCAAACACGTCGAATAACACCCTTATTTAATAAGTTTGCCTTTATTGAATTCAGGAAAGTAGTGGGCTTGTCCTTTTTTATTTCCCAATAAAAACGAGTAAAGCTCTTCACTCCGAAAAAGTTTTTCCAGTGCTCCGTGATTTGCGTTCTCAAAGACAGTGAAAATCATTTGTTCGCCGCTGCACATTTCTATGCGATTGGCGATTTCATATGATTCGCCAAATGGAACTTTCTCATCTTTTTTGCCATGGGCTATCCAAACTGGGAGTAATGCCAGATTACAAGCATCTTTCGCATTTCCGCCGCCACAGAAGGCCGCAGCCGCACAGAATTTTTCAGGATATTTACCTGCAGTGTGTAAGGTTCCATATCCACCCAAACTCATTCCCGTGATGGAAATACACATGGTGTCAACCCGAAATTTCTTTTTAATTTCTTCAATGCATGCAACAACTTTGTCTGGGTTCCAACTTTCCCCGCTTTGCACCTGTGGAGCAAGAACAATTGCCGGAAATCTTCTGCCTTTCTCTATCTCTGCAATGACACCATACTTTTTAACCAAATTCAGGTCAGTTCCACTTAAACTTCTACCATGCAAAAAAACTATAACCGGCCAATCTACTGTTGTGTCTGCATTGTAATTTTCCGGAGTTGAAATCCAATAGGAATATGGAGCTTTTGTTTTAGATACGGGAATCACGCGGCATTCTTGCGCCGACACTTCAAACATGAGCAGACAACATGCAATGAAATGAATAATGAGATGTGTTACTTTCATAGGCAGTGCAAAGATAACGTGTAAATTTGCCTCATGGAAAATGCACTGAATTGGGCTCGTGAACAAGATGCCGCTGACGCACTGAATCACTTTCGAACAGAATTTTACTTTCCGCAACATGCTGGAAAAGATGTTCTTTATTTTACAGGTAACTCGTTAGGACTTCAGCCGAAGGGCGTTCAGTCGTCTATTCAAGAGGAGTTAGATGCTTGGAAAACATTTGGAGTTGAAGGCCATTTTGAGGCCAAGAGACCTTGGTTCAATTACCATGAATTTTTCACTGAATCTTTGGCGAAAATTGTGGGTGCGAAAAGTTCAGAAGTGGTTTGCATGAATCAGCTGACGGTGAATTTGCATTTGTTGCTCATTAGTTTCTATCGTCCCAAAGGAAAACGAGTTAAAATTTTATTTGAATACAAGCCCTTTCCTTCTGACCGATATGCCTTTGAATCGCAAGCCAAACTGCACGGACTTGATCCCAATGAGGTATTGGTAGAAATGCAGCCTAGAGCGGGTGAAGTATTGATTCGGGAAGAGGATATACTGGCTAAGATCAATGAACTTGGTGACGAATTGGCCATAGTTTGTTTTGGGGCTGTAAATTATTTTTCAGGGCAATTTTTTCCGGTTGAGAAAATTGGAGCGGCCACCCATGCTGTGGGCGCGTTGATTGGATTAGATTTGGCACATGCTGCTGGAAATATTCCGTTGCAATTGCACCAATGGAATATAGACTTTGCCTGTTGGTGCAGCTACAAGTACATGAATAGTGGTCCGGGTGGTGTAAGCGGGATATATGTGCATGAACGATTTCATGGTTCTGAAG
>Ga0255128_1000075_pt1 | contig 36908 bp, 38 predicted proteins | sample Law_Miss_RepC_8d_FD_188562 | JGI IMG/M metagenome (GOLD analysis project Ga0255128, IMG submission 188562) | Freshwater microbial communities from St. Lawrence River, New York, United States - Law_Miss_RepC_8d | ecosystem: Environmental > Aquatic > Freshwater > River | place: USA: New York... | reverse complement strand
GGCACACCCACCCAAGCGCCCCAACCCGACATGCGGTAGGCATCGCCCCCCCGGCTCAGCACGCGTGAGGCCCATGCAAAACCCATCAGCCCGCCCAATGCCAAGGTGGCCGTGAGCAGCGTGGTGCTGGAGACACTGAGGTTCAGAATTTCGCCGCCATAGGGTTCAAGCAGCACGTCTTCCATGGTGAAGGCCATGGTGCCCAGCCCTACGGCCAGCAAGCGACGCAAGGTGTTGGGGCCTTGGCAAAAGGTTTGCCAGGCTTGCTGAAAGTTTTGTTCGACGGGGGTGCCGGGTTTACGCAAACGGCTACGCGGCTCTTGCTTCCACAGGGCCACCACATTCAGCACCAAGGTCATGACGGCCACTGCTTGCACCACACGGATAAGCTGGCCGGGACTGTAATCGTGCAATAAATGCCCCAACATCAATGCGCTGCCAATCATGCCGAGCAACTGCATGACATACATGAGTCCGACCACTTTGGGCTGGCTTTCGACCGGGGCCAGATCGGTGGCCAGGGCCAGTCCGGCGGTTTGCACGGTGTGCATGCCGATGCCCACCAAAATAAACGCACCAGCCGCGCCGACCAAACCGACCCAAGCCGGGGCTTGGCTAGACTGCCCGGCCCCTGCCAGCACCAAGAGTGCAAACGGCATGATAGAAAAACCACCAAACTGCATCAGGCTGCCCATCCAGATATAGGGCACACGCCGCCAGCCCAATTGCGAGCGGTGGTTGTCAGAGCGAAAACCGATCAGTGCCCGAAATGGGGCCACCAGCAAAGGCAGCGCCACCATCAAGGACACCAGCGTGGCTGGAACCTGCAGTTCCACAATCATCACGCGGTTGAGGGTACCGACCAGCATGACCATGGCCATGCCGACAGAAATTTGAAACAGCGACAAGCGCAGCAGACGTGACAGCGGTAAGTCTTCGCTGGCCACATCGGCAAAAGGCAAAAAGCGGGGTCCAAGGCTGGCCAGGGACGTCGCCCAATTGGAGCGTGATTTATTCATGAGAGAAGGACCAGACGCTTGCGCGTCTGGTCGTTCGTCGGGTTGCACCCGTTACTTCTTCACCGCGGCATCCGCCGGCGCTGCGACTGCAACGACTTTGGCACCACCGTTGAGGAAGTTTTTCACCCAAGAGGTGTTCAAGGTCAGGGCCAGGTGCACGCTGAAGGACGCAATGGCCACAGCAGCAATGAACACTGGAATACCAACCGATGGTTTCACCACGCACCACATTTTCGAATAGATCATGTTGTGCCTCCTTACTTGAGCCAGGGTGAATAGATATAGGCCAGCAGATGGGCAAATGCGGCAATCATGCCGAATATCTGCGTGCCCTGGATGAGATTACGGTGAATCTCTTCCGATTCGGCCTCGGTCAGTCCCGTTGGCCAGACTTTGTCTGAGTTAGACATAGTTTTCTCCTTGCAGAAGACGTGCACGGCCCGCACGAGGGCTATTCTTGGCCACCATGGCCAGGAATGGGGGAACCCTGAGTTCAGGGAAATTCATCTCAAGCCCGCCTCGGCATGCGCCAAGGCAGCATGGCTTGAACCACCGGTGACACCAAACGCGGCACCGACAGGGTTTCGTGAAAGGCAAGCAAACGCTCGCCCGCGTATTCAAATTGCAATAAGGCACGCTGATAAAACGGCGTGTCCTCCAGTTGTTCGTGCACCTTCACAGCCTGAGTGCTGCGCATGCGGCGCTGTATGCGCCAAGCCGTTTTGGGCAGGCTTTGGGCGGGCGGCGAGGCCACGCTCTGCACCTCGCCTCCTGGGGTAAACCGCAATGACAAGACTCGGTCTGCGGTGCCCGGAGCCTGCATGTCATAAAACACACCGTGCTGCCATCGCGCATGCGGGCGCGCGACCAGTCCCAGGTATGAAAGCCATGCGACACCGGTTCATCGCCTTCATTGGAGTCAAGGTAGGCGTGTCCCTCCCATTTCAGCCCGGGAGAGGCCAGATCGACTTCGATGCGAGCGGACGGAGCCAACGGTCCCCAACGGTGTTTGCCATGGGTATCCAAGGGCGTTGAATAACCAAACAACTGCTGCGGCCAGAGCTTGATACGCCCTTTAATAGACTGCGGTAAGGGCACACACACCTCGTTGATGTCGATGCTCAGGCAATCGCCATCCCAGGACAATTGACTAGGTCCAATAGTGAATTGAGTGGCACTGCGGGCGCAGTGGCGTTGGCCGCGTTCGGTCATGGCCCAGCGTCCCTTGCCCTTGCTGTAAATGGCCACATTGAGTGCGCAATGGTTTTCAGGGTTGGCCCTGCCGCGCTTACCAGCCCAAGCGTAATAAGGCGAAAACACACTGCCAACAAAGGCAATGAGGGTGATGCCATGCTGTCCATCGTCACTCATCGCGTCGACATACCACCAAAGGTAGCCTCCATCGGGTACGTTTTGGTCGAACCGAGGCTCGCCATCACGGCCTCTGCCGCCCGCTGCCCGGACAAAGCCGCCATTGGCACCCCCGGTCCCGGATGGACGCTGCCCCCCGCCAGATACAGGCCCGGCAGGGGCGTTGTGGAGCCAGGTCTGGAGAAGATGCTCGTCCAGCCGTGCGTCGCCTGCCCGTACAGGGCTCCGCCGCTGGCCGGAAATCGCTGATGAAAGTCCCGGGGTGTCGTCCTGACGCAATTGTCCGTCGTTGGCTGCAAACGCAGGCCCAACCGGGCCAGGTGCTTGAAGGTGTGGGTTTGGCATTGTTCTAGGGCCTCCTCGGTGATTTCGTTGCCATCTCCGCAGGCGGGGGCGTTGACCAAACAAAATAGGCGCTCGGCAGCGCCGATCGAAACGCCCTGGGGCTGGTCTTGCGCGCAAACGTACACCGTGGGTGTTTTGGGCAAGCGGTGTTGTCCGAAGATGTCGTCGAATTCGCTGGCGTAATCGGCCTGAAAAAACACGTTGTGCCGGTCCAGTGCCACGCCTTCTGCCGGGGTGTGCAAGGACCAAGTCAAGGCCGAAAGCGAGCGGGGCGGTGCTGCATTGGGCACGGCATCACGCACAGCATCGCCCAACAAACCATTGCGCAAAGCCGCTACATCGCCGTTAAAGATGACACGGTCAGCCGGGATGAATTCACCCGTCTGCAAGTGCACGCCAAATACCTTACCTTGGCGCTTTTCAATTTGCTGACAAGTGGTGTTGTAGCGAAACACAGCCCCCTTGCGCCGGGCCACACGGGCCAGCGATCGGGCCATGCCGACCATGCCCCCTTCTACCGACCAGACACCGTCCATCTCAACCTGCGCGATCAACATCAAGGTGGCTGGGGACAACCAAGGCGACGAACCGCAATAAGTGGCGTAACGGCCAAACAACTGGCGCAGTCGCGGGTCGGTGAACTGATGCCCCAGTTGCTGCCAAAGGCTGCGCATGGGACCCAAACGCGCCAACACCCCCAAGCCGCCCAAACCCAAGTTGGCCATGAAGCCGCCCATTTGCGGACGCTGCGACCGGATCATGGGGCCTTCCAACGTGGCATAAAGTTGCCGCGTGGTTTGACAAAAATCTCGGAAACGACGGGCTTCAGTGCCCCCGGCCCAAGCCGCTATGGCGGCTTCGCTCTGGCGCGCATCGGCCGATAAATCGAGACGACTGCCGTCGGGCCAAAAATGTCGGGCCAGCACCTGCAAAGGTGTGATCTGCATCTCTGCTTCAAGGCTGGTGCCCACGCTTTGCAACAACTCGTCAAAGACCCAGCGCATGGTGAACACCGTGGGGCCACTGTCTATGGCCACCCCACCCACTTCACGGCTGTGCACTTTGCCTCCCGGCGCATCGGAAGTTTCGAGTACCGTGACGTCCAAGCCTTGGTGCGCCAATTGGATCGCGCTGCTCAGCCCCGCCATGCCGGCCCCCACGATGACCACCTTGTGCTCACGCATGGCTCAACTCCCGATCATGCGAATGCAAGGCTTGGACCTTAGAAATCGAGGTGTCAACCGCATCGCTTTCCTGCGTGTCATATGACCGACCCAGCCAGACACCGGACATCTTTAAGACCTGCATGCGGACAAACAGAGATTCTGAAAAAAACTGATGTTTGTAGGCTGCTGCACTGGCCACCTGGTGTGCACCCTGATGCGCGTACTGCAGCATCGAGGCCGTGTCTTGCCACAAACTGAAGGTGCATTGGCGTACCAAAGGGGCTTCGCCTAGGCCCATGGCCAACAAACAACCCGCCGCATCTTTCAGATCGGCTTGTGCAGCAGGTGCGTAACGCCAAAAGGCCATGGCTTTGGTGGGCACGATGCTGGCGCGGGTCAGCACGGCAAAGGGTCCTCTGGGCGGCGCCTGCGCACCCAAGGCCTCGGGTGCTGTGGCTTGCCAGGCTTGCTTGTCCCAGTGGCCACGGGCCGATTGCACCGCCAACACGCCAGTCCAACACTCCCGGGCACGGTCCCGATAAGCCTGAACCCATGAACTGCTCAAAAATTGGAGTGCCAGATCAAGATGGCTGAAAGTGCAGATCAAACCTTGGTGCGTAGCACTGGGCCGCAAACTGAAGCCTCCGCCATGCCCACTGCCCATGACCTTAACCTGCGTCAGACCGGGCACATCCTTATACGGTGTGCCCCCCGCCACCAAACGCAACCAACCCCAGCCTTGGTGTTGGCGCATGAAGTCTGCCAACACCACCACCACCACGCCGGACAGTGGCTCTTGAAGGCTGGTGAGTGAGTCCACAGCAGTGTGTCCGGCAAGGGGCAATGGCTAATTACTTGGCAGCCACTTTGGCAGCAGCCAATGCGGGTTTCAACAACTCCGGATAGTCCTTTGCCATGGCCGCACCGTTCAGAGGCTTGTAGGCTCCCTGATGGCAAGTGGCGCAATTGAGCTTGGCGACATCGCCCAAGGGTCCTTTGCGGTTCGCTGGGAAAACCTCGGTCAAGGGCTCCATGTAAGTCAGGTTAAGGTCCCGCGCCATGCGGATACCGTGCCAAGCCGTGACGCGTTGCGGCGGGCTGTTTTCCCAATTCTGGAAAGACTGGGTGTTGTGGCAATAAGTGCAGTTCACGCCCAGCGCGGTCGACATATGGGTCATCAAACCATAGGTCCATTCGGCCTGCTTGATGGACATTCTGTTGCCCGATGGCAAGGCCGTGGGGCCATTCACGCGAATCTTCTGGTCACCCAGCAAAAACGGCGTGAACGGGTCGTTGGGCAAGGATGACAAATTAACCACCTCTAAAGGGGTGTTTTGTCCTGACTTGTCGCCCATGAAGTTAGAGCCATAGGGTTGGTGATCGGCCTTGAACCAGATCGCACTGGGTACAGGCTCGCCACGGTGGCAGGTGTAGCAGGTCACACCGGTCTGTGCAACATGGGGCTGCCAGTCGGCGTTGATGTGCTGCGTCATCTCGACCATGCGCCGGGCCACCACTTTGGTGTACTTGCTGTCGTCTTCAAAATTGGGCAGTTGGTGGCAATAAGCACAGCCTTCTTGCGGAGCGACCCAATTGGTCATGGACACCATGAGGCGGTTGAATTCACCCACACTCAAATCGCCCAAAACCTTGACGTTTTTATAGACCTGAGAGGCTTTGGGCCCTTCTGATCCAGCAGCGGGAAGCGCCACAGGCGGCTGGTTTTTTTCGGTTTTGACTTCGAGCAAGCGCGCGTTGTACACCTGCACCATGCCTGTTCCCCGATAACCACTTTGCACCGACTCCGGAATGGGCCGCTCACAGCCCGCCAACACCAGACCTGCAACAGCCAGGCTCAGCGCCTTGAATATGCGGGCTGTACCTGCCGACAGCAAGCCAGCACGGGATGGGTTTAATGTGTGCGTGCTCATGGCTTGCCTCCTGTGCTCAGAGCGGGGTCAACCATCGCTGGGAATATTTCTGGGTAAGGTGGTGCCACCCCGTGTTTGATGGCCCATAAATACCAGTTGTCCACCACCGTGCCGGTCAGCAAGATGCCGATGCCGCCTGTGATGGGGCACAACACGGCAAACCACCAAGCCCAACGGTGAATCGACTCCATGGTGGCGTTGAACCCCATGGTCCAGCGCCAGAACAAGGCCGCACGCTCGGAGGCTGTGCCACGGTCGGTGATCTGCTCGATTTCGCGTTCACCACCGTAACGGGTCACTGCCAAAATCGTGGCGCCGTGCATCGCAAACAACAAGGCTGAACCGTAAAGAAATACGATTGAAAGCGCATGGAAGGGGTTGTAAAACAGGTTGCCGTAGCGCAGCGAGAAGGCCGCCGTCCAGTCCAGGTGGGGGAAGATGCCATAGGGCACAGCCTCACCCCAAGAACCCATCAGGATCGGGCGGAACAAACCGAGCACCAAATACAACCAAATAGCGGCAGCAAAGGCCCAAGCAATGTGAGTGCCCATGCCCAACGCAATCGCACGGCGATAGGTTCGTGCCCACCAGAAAAACAGCGAGGCCGTGAGGAACAAGCCCACAATCAACCACCACCCCCCTTGGTTGAGGGGCGGCAAGCTCAGGCCATAACTGGGCGGTGGTGGCTCCAGTGACAGCCAGAACAGTTGCCGCACAAACTGCACCGGATCGTAATTAACCGAGGCCAGCATGTTCATGCCGATCAGGGTGAAGGCGATCAAGCCACAGATCAAGGAGGCCAAGCCAAGGCCTCCTAAGTAAATAGGGCCGAGTTGGGCGTTGCCCAACTTGCCTAGCCAGTAATTAATGACAGGTTGCCCGGTTCGCGGGCTGTTGCCGTGTCCGAGCTCCACCCCGTGGTGCACCGGCCCCACGGCTTGTACCGTGGTGAACAGGTTTTGATATTCGGCCATATGCTGTACTCCTCAATTCATATAACAGTCGCTGTGCTTGCAAGCCAAATCAGAGAGGCCACTGGGACCAGATGGGCATGTTCAGCCACCAACTCCACCACTCGGGCCAGCCACGGCTCCAGAAGGGGCCACTGAGCACAATGCACAAGGCACTGAACAAGACAGCAGCCAATGCCAGGAACAGGCCCACTCGGTGGATACCCAATGTGCCTACTGAATAACCGATGAAGTCGCGGAAAAAGGTGTCTTCATGCTCTGGCGTTTTGACCGCTTGTCCAGGCTGTGGATTGGTGGAGGAAAGAACCAAGCCACCATGCAGCGACAAGGCAAAAACGCTGGCAAAAAAGAAACTCACGGCAATCATGTGTGCCGGGTTGTAGTGAAAGTGCAGATACTGGTAGCCCACGTTGGAGACCCAGTCGAGGTGGCTAAAAATGCCGTAAGGGAACCCGTGTCCCCAAGCGCCCATCAGCACTGGCCGAATCACGACCAAGGTGACATAAGCCGAAATGGCCACACCGAAAGCCACAGGGACGTGATAGCCCATGCCCAGCTTGCGACAGATTTCGACCTCACGCATCATCCACGAGCCAAACGCACCAATGGCACACACCGTGATGAGCTGCCACAGGCCGCCTTCCATCAGGGGCGCAAAGCGCAAGCCGTAAGACAAATCAGGCGGTGCAATGCTGATTTGCCAAATGTTCCAGGTAGGACCTTGTGAGGCGCCCCACAAGATCAGTGCCGTACCTAGAAACGAAAAGAAAAGGGTTGTAACGCCGAAAAAGCCGACGTAAAAGGGTCCGACCCAGAAGTCGAACAAGTCGCCACCCAGCAGGGTACCACCGCGAACACGGTACTTTTTCTCAAAATTTAGCATGGCCATGGCTTGGTCCTCCTGCATCTGTGATTGAACAGATGCTGTCTTGAAACAAGTTCAAGAACAGCATCTGGATGGCAAAACCTGAATCAGGTTTTGGGCGCGGCGATGGAAGCCACCGCAGTAGGCAGCGGCGAGTTTTGCGCCGATGCTGCTACGGGTTTTTTCGCTCCGTCGAGCCAGTTGAATTTGTTGGTGCTGAGCAAGATGAGGTGAATCATCGCGGCCAGTCCAAACAAGAAAATTCCTTGCAGTACCATGGCACGCAAAGGGTCGTAAAGTCGCCAAATTCTCCACATGGTGAATCTCCTAAATGATGTGGGACATGAAGGTGTACACCGCAGCTTTCACACCTTGGCTCATGCTCTTGGCATCTTCTGCACCGGGCAGCAGATCCCGCCAATGAACGCCGACCAGTTTGGCCAGTACGACGACCACGAACAGACATCCGAAACCGATAAGGAAAATAGACCAGAACGCTGGGGATTCATCCGCACGCGAATGGTCCTCATTGAGTTGGGTTGTGTTTTGCATGACAGTGACTCCGTCAATCTATGGGTGAAAAAACAGGTTCTGAATCAGAACCAGGGACGCCACGCCCAGACCAGGATGTGGGCCAAAACAGCAACTGCTGTAAAGCCTACGGTGCCTTGCATCCAGTAGTGGTGGAACTCCTGGGCTTCCTCATCGGAAAGTCCGGATATTGATGTCTTGGTTGACATTTTTTGCTCCTGTTAACGAGGCCTTACGACCCGGGGTGCGCACAGCCCGCGCAGATGGGCATCCGCAGCCAAAGGCCACGACATCTTGTTGCAGGTGCCGATACATTCGGCACCCTTTTGTGTGTTGTATGGGTTAAAGGCGTTCATGCCGCCACCCCCAAACCCAGCTCGCGACTGGCCGCGTTGACATGGGCTTCTGTCACTTCCGCTTGGCCTGCGGCCTGCGACAACTGTTCGGCTTGGTCGCGTAAGCGCTTGGCAGCCGATATCTGCACCAATACCGGTTGGCTTTGCACCACGTCGCGCAGGCGTTGCTGGGCTTCGTCTTGCCAGTTGGCGTTGGGGGCCATGACGCCGCGCGCCTGTGTGGCCTCAACCTTGTCCATATCGGTGCCCAGCGGAAGAATGTGAAACAGTGCGTCAAACAAGGCGTTGCACACTTCTTGAATCACATAACTGGCACCGCTGTACCCCATGAAGGGCGTGCCGGTGTGGCGGCGAATAATGGCGCCCGGAAACGATGCCGGAATGAAGGCTGCGCGCATGGGGCTGCCACCGGATATCTCGCTCAGGTACATGCGTTCGTTGTAGCTGCCAAACATGATCAAGGGCGTTTGCGTCTTGACCAGTTCCCGAACAGTGACGTTGTCGGTCTTGGTGCCTGCAGTGCGTGACACGCTGAAACGGCAGGGCAAGCCCATTTCAGTTTCGAGGAAGTTTTTCAGGCCGCGCGAATAGGTTTCGCCGGCCACCACCGCAAAACTGGCCGTGGCAAAAAAGTCTTGCGTCACCGAGCGCCACAAATCCCACATGGGCTTGAGCGTGGTGTGTTTTTCGCGCTCGATAAAGGGTTCGGGGTCCAAGTGCAACAACTGCCCCAACTTGCGCAAAAAATGTGTGGTGCTGTGCAAGCCGATCGGCGCTTGCATGTAGGGCCGCTCCAGCGCCTCGCACAACATGCGACCAAACTCGCGGTACATGCAGATATTCACGTCGGCCTCTACCAAGCGAGAGACATCGGCCAAGTGGCTGCCCAAGGGGAAAACCATGTTGACTTCGGCCCCAATGCCTTGCACCAGACGCCTAATTTCGGCCAGATCGCTGGCACTGTTGAAGGTGCCATAGCAAGGCCCGATGATGTTGACGCGGGGTTTTTCGCCTGCGGGTCTGTCTTCAAAGGGTTTACGTGCAGGCACTTTGCGCAAGCCGTATTCGCTCCACAGCCAATACATAGCGCGGTTGGCGCACTGCCATTGGTCTTCGTCAATGGTCCGAGGCAGAAACCGGGCAATGTTGGTGCCTTCAGGGGTGACGCCACCACCAATCATTTCGGCAATGGAACCGGTCACCACCACGGCGGGCAAATCAGGGTCCAGAATGGCGTGGGCGCGTTTCATGGCCCCTTCAGTGCCTTCACGGCCGAGTTGCTCCTCGGCCAGTCCGGTCACCACAATGGGCAATTCGTGGGGTGGCAAAGCATCGGTGTAATGCAGCACCGAAGTCACGGGCAGGTTTTCGCAACCCACCGGGCCATCAATCACCACTTGCAAACCCTTGATGGCGGTGAACACATACACCGCGCCCCAATAGCCGCCTGCCCGATCGTGGTCCAGGATCAATGGTGACTTGCTCATGAGCCCATCTCCTCGGCTTTGCGTTTTTTAAGCAACTTGTCGAGTTGCCGCCGGGTTTCCGCTTTGAATTCAGGGCGATCCTTGGGCACAGACTCCCAAACGCCTGCGGCGTGGCCTGCACCGACATCGCCAAAAAACTCTTTCATGGCGTTGAAGCGGGCTTGGTTGCCCATGGCCGCCTGCACCACTTGCACCAGAGAACCTGCACCGGCTACGCCCATCAGGGGACGCGCAGAAATCAGGTTGGTGAAATACAGAGACGGCACGCTGTTTTGCTTGGCGATTTGCACCACCGGTGTGGTGCCAATCGCCAGCTGGGGGCGGTATTCGTACATGGCGTTCAGGTCTTGTTCCAGCGAGGCGCGCATTTGCACCTGCACGCCTTTGGCCTTGAGCCACTCAATGTCGTGGGCGTTCCAGGGGGTGGCCGGACAAGCCGATCCCACGTAACGCACGTCGGCACCGCACTCGATCAACAAACGGCCTACCAACAACTCGGAACCTTCGTAGCCGCTCAGGGTGATGCGGCCCGAAATGGGCTTTTGCATCAACAAGCCACGCATTTGCGTCAGGGCCTGATTGCGCGCTAGGTCAATTTGAGCCTGAGCGATGCCTGCGGCTTGACCGATGTTTTGCAACCAGTCTTGCGTGCCCTCGAGACCCACCGGGGCCGAGCCCACCACTGGCCGACCTGCGGCCTGGAATTCGCGCACACTGGCGGTATAAAAAGGGTGAATCGCAGCAGCGACCGAGCAATCCAGCGCGGCATACAACTCGCGCCACTCGCGGGTGGGTACCACGGGGCCTGCAGCCAGACCCATGGGGGCCAACATTTGACCAATGATGACCGGATCGGCCGGGAACATCTCGCCCAGCAAGGCCACTGTGGGTTTGTCACCCCGGCCAGCACGAGGCGCAGCCACTGGGCCATGCATGATTTCTTCACGCGCATATTTCAGCATGGCCCCCGCCAAAACGTCTTTGGCTTCGGCATGGGTTGGCACACCAAACCCGGGCACATCAATGCCAATGATGCGCACCCCGTTGATTTCTTTGGGCAGCAGTTGCAAGGGCACACCGCTGGCCGTGGGGACACACAGGTTGATGATGATCACCGTGTCGACCTTGCTGGGATCGGCCTCGGCATGCACCGTTTCGCGGATGTCTTCGAACAACTTGCCCGTGACCAGCGACTCGGAATTAAAAGGCACGTAACCCACGCTGCGGCGGGCGCCGTAAAAATGAGAAGTAAATGTCAGACCGTACACGCAGCAGGCTGAACCCGACAAGATGGTGGCGGTCCGCTTCATGCGCAAACCCACACGCAGGGAACCAAATGCCGGACACATGCTTTGAGGCTGATCGTGCGGACCGGCATCGGGTTGGCGTGGGTAATCGCGTGCGTATTGGTCCAGCACCTCCGACTTGCCGGCCTCTTTGGCAGCGGCCACCATGGCTTCGGTGCCCGCATGACATCCCATGCCGTCGGCTTGCAGGCCTGCGGGGTTGGGGGGGTCTTGGCTCGGATGGATCGGGATGGTGCGTGTCATGGCCTGTTCCTGTCGGGTCGCTGTGCGTTGGGGGTCAGGTCGCGGGGTCAGGCGGCGTCGTAGACGACTTCAAGCGATGGCTTGATGTCTTCGTTCTTGCCCACCATGTCGAACAGGGTGGCAGGCTCTAACACCACATTGCGGCCGACCACATCGGCGCTGAACAAGCCCAGCAATTGGTCTTGGGTCTGGGGCTTCGGACGCATGGGTGGGGCTTCGGCCACGTTTTTCGCCAACTCGGCAAACAAGGGGCCCCACTCGCCATCGGGGCGGCCAATGATTTCGTAACTGGCACTCTTGCGACGGATGTCTTCGTTGGCCGGAATTGCTGCCAACACCGGAATACCAGCGTTGGTGGCAAAGGTCTGGGCTTCGCCCGTGCCATCGTCTTTGTTGATGACCATGCCCGCCACACCGACGTTGCCACCCAGCTTGCGGAAATACTCCACGGCTGAGCAAACGTTGTTGGCCACATACAGGGACTGCAAGTCGTTGCTGGCGACAACAATGACCTTTTGGCACATGTCACGCGCAATGGGCAGACCAAAACCGCCACACACCACGTCGCCCAAAAAGTCGAGCAATACAAAATCAAAGCCCCAGTCGTGGAAGCCCAGTTTTTCGAGCGTCTCGAAGCCGTGAATGATGCCTCGTCCGCCGCATCCGCGACCTACTTCGGGACCGCCCAGCTCCATGGCAAAAACACCATCGCGCTTGAAGCAAACATCGCCGATGCTGACCGCCTGGCCTGACAATTTCAGGCGGGATGAAGTCTCGATGATGGTGGGACAAGCCTTGCCACCAAACAACAAACTGGTGGTGTCGCTTTTCGGGTCGCAACCAATCAACAGCACTTTTTTGCCTTGCTGCGCCATCATGTAAGACAGATTGGCGAGCGTGAAGCTTTTGCCAATGCCGCCTTTGCCATAAATGGCAATGATTTGGGTTTCTTTGGTGACTTCGGTGGTGCTGACGGCGTCAGGCTCCACGTCGGCCTCGCGGCGCAACAATTCAACGAACTTGATGGGCTGGGTGGTGGTATCAGTGTTCATGCGGTGGCACTCCAATCAAGGATCATCTTGAGACAGCTCGCATCTCCGAAGGCAGTCTCGTAGGCAGAACCAGCTTGTTTCGATGGCTGGGTATGGGTGATCAATCCGTCAAGTGACAAGCGGCCTGTGTGCACCAGCTCGTTGACGGCCAAAAGGTCGGGCCGCTTCCACTCGGCGGCAATGCGCATCCGGGCTTCACGCATGAAAGCCGGGGCATAAGCAAATTTGAGGTCTTGTTTGTAAAAACCAGCCAACACCAGCTCGCCACCCGGGCGCAAACGCTGAATCAGGCTGTCCAGCAGGCTGCCATCGCCGCTGACGTCGTAAATGGTGCCGTAGTCGCGACGTGGATCGTCTTGCGGTTGCACCACCGTGTAACCCTCAGCGCCCGAAAAGCGCTCAGTCTGGGTTTCCCACACGGTGGGGGCTGCAAATCCTGCGGCCACCGTGAGCCGGGCCAGCAAGCGCCCCATGACACCGTGACCAATGATCAATTCAGGGGGGGCAAACGGGTCTTGTTGTCCGCCACCGGACACAGCGTGATACGCCGTGGCGGCCAGCGCCAGCAACACGGCCTGCGAACCCAAATGGTCCGCCACCGGCATGACTTTTTGTTCGGTCACTACCAAACGGGAGGCGGCACCGCCAAACAAGCTTTTGACCCCGGTAAAACAATTGGCTCCGGGTACAAATACCCGCTGGCCTGGCTGCAAAGCAGAGTCAGATGCTGCCCTGACCACGCGGCCCACTGTTTCGTAGCCTGGCACCAGTGGGTAGCCCATGCCCGGGAAAGCGGGCATGCTGCCGTCCCACAGCATCCGTTCCGTTCCGGTGCTGATACCGCTGAACTCCACCGCAACTTCGAGTTGTCCTGCTTGCAGTTCAGGCAGGTCCAAAGCTTGCAAAGACAGGAGCCTAGGGCTGTTGAACACGACTGCTTGAGATTTCATAGCTGTATTCTTTGCTTTACATCAAGATACGTCAATCTTAATTGACACTATCTTGCCGAATTAAGGGTAAACACTGAGATTTACGTCCCACAAGGATGCGGGCATGGATCGGCATGGCGTTGGGAACACGCTCAACATGGGTGAATCCGGCTTCTTCCATGAGGCTTTGCAACTCTTGCGGTGTACGCAGACGCCCAGCCCCCATGGCCAGCAGATAAAAATGGAAATACGCATCGACCGATGCACTGGCTTGCCCGGCCTCTTCATCGGGCTGGGCCATGGGTTCAGCCAACAACAAGGCCCCGCCCACCGGCAAGGCGGCGAAGGCCTTTTTCAGTATTTGGCGGACCACAGCATCGGGGTGGTCGTGCGCCACACGGACCAGCGTGATCAGGTCAGCCCCTTCGGGCAAGGGGTCGTCCAAAAAGCTACCGGGATGAAGCGCCACACGCTGGCTCAGTCCTTTGGCTTGTAGATTTTCGCGGGCCAAATCAAGCACTGGGGGCAAGTCAAACATCTTGAACTTCAGGTGCGGGGCATGGGCTGCCAATTCGCTGACAAAACGGCCTTTTCCGGCCCCAACATCCAGCACACACTGGTGCTCGTCGAAGTAATACGAAGACAGTATTTCTTGCACCACAAAGCCTTGTGAGGCCGCCATGAGCTGCGAATACCGGGTGAACTTGTCCTGATCGGCCACAGCAGCCTGGGGCTTTTCGTGGGCATAGGGCCAGTAATCGGCCATGCCGCCACTCCAGGCGTTGTTCAAAAACTGCATGGGGTCTTGCATGTCCTGATAGAGCAAATGGTTGTGCTCGATCATTTGCGCAATGCCCTCGTGTTGTGCCAGCGGCACACCCAAGGGGCCCAGACCGAAACGGTCTTGGCTGCGGTGCTCCAGCAGGTTCAAAGCCACCGCAGACAACAGCAAACGCTGCAATACAGCTGGGGCCAGTCCGGTACGTTGAGCCAAATCGACCAAAGTGGCTGGGGCTTGGTGCAACTGACGGAACAAGTCCAAACGGACGCAACCCAACAGCACCTGGCTGTGCACAAAGCCTGCCATCAGGTCAAACAATTTGCGGGTACGACGGCGCGTCAGCCAGCGCGTCAAGGGGTTGCTTAAAGACCACCGGTACAGGCCGGGGTGGGCATACCAGCGCTCCAACTGGGCTTGCCAGGCATCTTTTAACGAGGCGGGGGCGCTAGGGTTGCTGGCAACAGTCAGATCCAGGGGCTGGGACATTTGGCTTCCTTTTGCAGGGCTCAATCGAGGCGTACGCACTCAGTGCGTAGCATTGCTGCGGCCCTTGGCGACCACGGGATGGGCCTTGAAATAGCCTTCACACAGCGCTTTGGGCACCAAGCGCTCGGCTTCAAGTTGCACCAATTGGCGCAACATGTCGCGGCATGAACAAGCCGGAATGGACCGTGCAGCCTGATCGATCAGGTGGTCAAAGTGAACAATGGCACCGTCCAAACCCAAGGCTTGGGCCGAACTGGGCCGGGCGTGCAGCGCGTCTTGGCCCACCGGCTTGCCCAGACTGGCGGCATCGGCAATGACATCGCGAATGTCATCGGCCACTTGATAAGCCTCACCCAAGTAAGCGCCCAATGGCGACCAAGGCTCGGGCTCTTCACCACAACTGAGCGCTCCCGCACAGGTGGCCGAAACAAACAAGGCCCCAGTTTTGGCGCGCTGGTATTGGGCCAGATCGGCCGTGGTTTCACACTCCCAGGCTTGCCCAGCCACGATACCGTGGGGCAAACCGACCCCGGTGGTCATGTTGTCCATCAGGGTGATTAACCTCTCAGGATGTTGCACACCGGCTTGCAGCAAAACCCTGTAAGCCATGACGATCAGCCCGTCACCGGCCAGCAAAGCCAGCGGCTCACTGAAAGCTTTGTGCACCGTGGGACGCCCGCGCCGCATATCGGCGTTGTCAAAGGCGGGCATGTCGTCGTGCACCAAAGAGGCGCAGTGCATCAACTCCAGTGCCACTGCGGCTGCATTGGTCAAATGGGGGGCGTCGTCGCCACAGGCGGTGGCCACTGCAATGCAGAGCTGGGGGCGAATGCGTGCGCCGCCAGAAAAAACCGCATGGCGCATGGCAGAAACCAAGCGGGGCGGGGCTCCCACACCGGCCGCTTGTTCAAAATGGGTGCTCAAGGCTTGCTCGGCGCGTGTCAAAAGACTCATGGGACCTCCAGAGGACGGACCTGTCAACTCAAGCTGACAGCGATAAGTGTCAATATATACTGATTCACCGGTCTGTCAACCCTTGTTGACACCGAAGCGTCAACACCGTCATGAACTGATAGAGGCATTTCAGTACAGTCGAAACACCTCAGTTTTCGACCAGCGCAGGCAAGCGGTCATGACCCACCCTAGGAGAAAAATCATGGGCATTTGGTTGGAGTTGGGAATTTTTGGTCTGGTGTTCGTGTTCGCCTTTTGGCAAATGCACGATGTACGCAAGGCGCAAGAACAGACGCGGCTACAGCGGGTCCGCGAAAAAGCCGAGCAAGAGGCCGCTCAGGCCAACGCACAAGAGGCTGAACAAACTTCCGCGCACGAAGGTGCAGAGCGCCCTCAAGACGCGGTCAGTGCTGTCGGCAAAAAAGACGCTGCTTAAGCGTCTTCAGTTGGTCGCGTTGAACTGCAAGGCGGCCAGGCTGGCGTAAAGCCCGCCCTTGGCTTGCAGCTCGGCATGGGTGCCCTGCTCTACCAAGTGCCCGCGCTCCAGCACCCAGATCACATCGGCGCGTTGCACCGTGGCCAGGCGGTGCGCAATGACCAAGGTGGTGCGTCCCACCATGGCTTTGTCCAAGGCGGCTTGGACCATCTTCTCGCTTTGCGCATCCAGCGCGCTGGTGGCTTCATCAAGCAACAAAAGCGGTGGATTTTTGAGAATCGCCCGGGCAATGGCGATGCGCTGGCGTTGCCCGCCCGACAAACGCACACCCCGGTCACCCAGATAGGTGTCAAAGCCTTCAGGCAGTTCGGCAATGAACTCTTGTGCGTAGGCTGCCTCGGCAGCGGCATGCACTTCTTCGAGGCTGGCCTCGGGCCGCCCGTAGCGAATGTTGTCGATCACGCTGCCAGAAAAGATCACCGGCTCTTGCGGCACGATCGCCATGCGCTCACGCAGGTCATGCAAGTCCATTTGGTCAATCGGCACGCCATCCAGCACGATACGACCCAACTGCGGATCGTGAAATCGCATCAGCAAGTCAAACAAAGTGGTTTTGCCCGCCCCACTGGGGCCCACCACCGCCACCGTTTGGCCCGGGTGAATTTGCCCGCTCAACTGGTCCAGCGCCCAGGTCTCAGGGCGCGAGGGGTAGTGAAACTGCACTGATTCAAGCTGCAAAGATGAGCCACCTTGAGGCCAGGTGGGCAATTGCGGCTGAGCGGCTGTCTTGAGATTGGACTCGGTGTGCAACAACTCCATCAGGCGCTCGGTGGCCCCTGCAGCCCGCAGCATGTCTCCATAAACTTCGCCCAAAACGGCAAAGGCGCTGGCCAGCAAAATCACATAAAAAACGGTCTCGCCCAATTGGCCCGCTGTGCTGGTGCCCGCCCGCACCGCCAGGGTGCCCATGTACAAGCCCCAAAGCAACACCGCACTGGAGGCCATGATGATGAAGCCCACCAACACAGCCCGTGCACGGATACGGCCCAATGCCGTGCCCAGCGCCCGCGCCGTGGAGTCAATGAAGCGGCGCGTCTCGCGGCCTTCTGCGGTGTAGCTTTGCACCACCGTAATGGCGTTCAAAACCTCGGAGGCAATGGCGCTGGAATCGGCCACGCGGTCTTGGCTGGCACGCGACAAGCGCCGCACACGCCGCCCCAGGTACACGCTGGGGAAAATCACCGCCACCAGCACCGCCACCACTTGCAGCATCAGGACTGGGTTGGTCCAAACCAGCATCAACAATGCGCCTGCGCCCATGACCAAATTGCGCAAACCCATGGAAAAAGAAGATCCCACCACGGTTTGTACCAAGGTGGTGTCGTTGGTCAAGCGCGACAGCACTTCACCCGACTGCGTGGTTTCAAAAAATGCTGGGCTTTGCTTGAGCACATGGCCGTATACCGCATTGCGCAAGTCGCCTGTGATGCGCTCCCCCAGCCAACTGACGGTGTAGTAACGGCCCGACGAAAAAACCGCCAACGCCACAGCCACCCCAAACAATTGCAAAAAATTGCCCGACAACTGCTCGGCAGAAGCCCCCGGGGACAGGCCTTGGTCAATCAGCTGACGTAAAACCCAGGGAAAAGCCAAAGTGGTGCCCGCCGCCAACAACAAGAACAAGGCGGCAAATACGAGCGCCACGCGGTAAGGTTTTAAAAAAGGGACAAGGCCCGTGAGCGATTTGGGAGAGGCAGCCATCGACAGTCAAAGTTTTGAAATAGTCTATGCAAGCATAACGGCAAATTCAGGCCAAGGATTTCATGGCATTTGCCGACGACAATTGAGCTTTACGTTTAATGTCACCGTGTGCATTGCACCCTGCCTAAGCCTAGGGGTGTGCCCCACAGATGTGGGGCGAGTCAATGCTAAGGAAACTCTGCAAAAGTCCCGCCCCTGTGTGCTTGGCGTAAGCCCCGCCGTGCATCATTGACCCATGAAACAAGCCAACCTTGATTTGAGCCTGGGCGTGAAGAAAACTCGCAAGCGCGAGTTCCTTGATCAGATGGACAAAGTCGTTCCATGGCAGGCTTTAATCGAATTGATCGCGCCTTGCTACCCTGAAGGCAAAAAAGGGCGCCCCTCTTTTTCATTGGCAACCATGCTGCGCACGCACTTTTTGCAACAGTGGTTCACCTTGTCGGACCCGGGCACGGAGGATGCGTTATTTGATGTGCCTTTGTATCGGTAATTTGCCCAGCTCCAAGAGTTCTCGCGCATACCCGACGAGAGCACTATCTTGCGGTTTCGTCATCGGCTGGAAAAGCACAAGCTGGCCGAACAAATCCTAGCCACCGTCAACGACTTGCTGATCGAGCGCGGTTTGTTGCTCAAGACGGGCACCGTCGTGGACGCCACACTCATTGCGGCCCCCAGCTCCACCAAGAACAGCGACAAAGCCCGCGACCCTGAGATGCACTCCAACCAAAAAGGCAACCAGTAGCACTTTGGCATGAAGGCCCACATTGGCGCGGATGCTGACTCTGGTCTTGTGCACACCGTGCGGGGCACGTCGGGCAATGTTCACGACGTACTCGAGGGCAACAGCTTGCTGCATGGTCAAGAAGTGGATGCGTATGGCGATGCCGGTTATCAGGGCATCCACAAACGTCCCGATGCCAAATCCGGCGTGATATGGCACGTTGCCATGCGCCCAGGCAAACGCAGGGCCTTGGACAAGAGCGATCCGCTTGACCAGCTGACAGACAAGATTGAAAAAGCCAAGGCCAGTGTTCGGGCCAAGGTGGAGCATCCGTTTCGGGTGATCAAGCGCCAGTTTGGTTATGTCAAAACGCGCTATCGTGGTTTGAAGAAGAACACGGCGCAGTTGATTACCTTGTTTGCTCTGTCCAATTTGTGGATGGTGCGGACCAAGTTGCAAGGGGCGCGGGGATGAGTGCGTCTGCTGCAGGGGTAAATGGTGCCGCCCAAGGCCCAAAGAGGGTTAAACGACTCGAAAAGCGTTGCCAAACTCGGCAGATTGAGCCGAAAACGCGGGAAGTTGAAATCGACGGCCATTTGCCATGACCTGTGGCGAATTATTCAGACCATCCCTAATTCATTTGAAAAAACCATTTAAACAGTGAACCGTTCAATGGAAATTGAAATTTGTCAAAAATTAAAATACCGTCTATAGTTATCTAATTGTTTTTATTTTAATAGAGTCATAAAAATCGATCAATTTTTTAAAATTGATCTATTTTGTCATTTTCAATATTTTTTGTGTGACCACCTGAAGACAATCTGATGAACATTGCACACCACTCCCCTGTTACGCTTTTAAGGTCTTGTTTGGTGGCCTTATTACTTGTCAACACGCCCTCATGGGTGTTAGCCGCGACCGAAGTGCCTAGCGCGCCGACGATGAGTGCGGTGACAAGCAGCAATGGGCAAGTTTCAGTGGCTTTCACCGCGCCAACATCTGTCAGCGGAATGACCATCACGGGCTACACAGCAAGTTGTTCGTCAACAACATCTTCGGTGCCTATCACTGCAACCGGCACGACCTCTCCGATTGTCGTGACCGGACTTTCTAATTTCACAAGCTATACCTGTTCGGTCAAGGGCACTTACAGTGGCACCGCATCCTCCTCGCCTGCCCTAGTCGCTGTAGGTTCTACTCCTGGGGCGCCTACGGATGTAACGGTTTTGCTTGGCAATAAAAGCGCCCGGGTTTCATTTACTGCGCCCACTTCCACAGGCGGATCCAGCATCACGCGCTACACGGCCGCTTGTAAGACGGGCACCTCCGACCCTGTGGTCAGCTACGGAACTACCAGCCCTATCACAGTCTCTGGCTTAACCAACAGTTCAAGCTATGTGTGCACAGTGACCGCCACTAACGCCAGTGGCATGGGAACCGTTTCCTCAAACTCATCAAATTTCACACCTTCTGCCACTGTGCTAAGTTCACCGACACAAGTGACGTTGACACCGTCCTCAAGTCAAATCAGCATAGCTTTCACGAAAGGTGAAAAGGGCACCCCATCCTCCTACTCCGCCACTTGTACGCCAAGATCAACAGGTACAACGAGCGCCACCGCGTTCACGCAGGCTGGAAAAGTCAGCCCTATTGTTGTCACAGGCTTGAGCTCTTCAACTGCCTACGCTTGCTCAGTCACCGCTTTTTCAGCCAAGGCCTACGCGGTTTCGAGTTCTACTTCGGCAACAACCTCATCGCAAGGCGTTACTTATTCAACACCCACCACGTTTGAAACTTTAATAAGTGCCGCGCCCTCTACAGCATTGAGTATGCCCAGTGCCACTACTACGTTGACGAACCGTTCCCGTTACATGATTTCAGATTCCGCAAAAGCATCAGATAGTGCTAAATATTTGTCGATCGGATCAACTTACTATACGTCGGGCTATGAAGTAATTCCTGGAGCCCTAACTTCGGGTTCAACTTATAACGACTATTTGAATAAGACCATTCAATTTACACAAGATTCGAGCGATACATCAGGCACTTATTACCGATTTGACTCGCATTTACATCCCAATAACTCATTGGATGTAGCTTCATCTTCAAATTATTCGAGTTTGAAATTCAGAAATAATTTTGGTAAATCAGACGTCACTACAAACCCTGCACCTGGTTATGTCACTTTTTCTTATGACAGCACCACTGGCAAGTTCAAAGCCAAAAGACGTTATATATACAGCTATGCCTGTACTACTGTCAGTGGCAAAACATCTTGCCCGAGCACGTACTCTACTACAGAAATCTCAGGGAGCTTTTATTTGACGTATGTAAATGGGGGCTATTCGTTAACCGCAGCAGGTACCCAATTTTATTTATACGCAACGCCCCTGAATCTCGGTATACCGACCTTCATGAACCCGAAAAGCACTCCCTTTGTGACCAATAGCGCTTACAACTTCCTCACGGGTAAGGCGACGGTGCTTTTAACAGAAGGTACTTATACGACCTCAGGCAATGGAATCACCAGTTCTTGCTCAACCGGCTCAATTTATGCCGCCTTAATCGAAAAATACAAACGCCAAGTCTGTTATCCAGGGACTAACTCGAAGACACGTGAGGCTGCTGTGGAGCAAATCGCAGCTATTAACACAGCAGTTAAATCAAATAGCGAGTCATTGCGCTATTCCACAGAAGCCTATCTCGCCTTCAGAGATGGCTTATTGGCCAACAAATTAGTTAGTGACTCTATTGCCGATGGCACTCCGGGTCAAAACATGGTGCCCTTTGTGTATTTCACCAACGAATCTGAAACAAGCGCGACCGGAGTCACGACATACCATCCCATGATGGTCATTGTTTCTTATGGCAATCAATCTTCACCCAATGGTTTGAAAGATGTTCCAAGACCACCCGGTGCGTCCTCAACGACTTGCTCTAATTACGATTGTTCGCCTGTTACGAGATATTCCAATTTGGAAAACTACGTGCTAGCCATTCCAATGAAAGACTACGGAAGATTGACAACCACTGCTGAATTACAGGCAGATACCTCGTTGAGCAAAAGCCTATGCTCTGACGATGCAACTTGCAAATTAAGTACCCTTAACAAGACAGTTTATAACTATGCCGATGCTGCGGACAATGGCATTCTTGTCAACGGCGCTGTGATGTTCCCTCTTTATAACAATGCCCTTTACCCATCGCCTATTGCGGGTGAATTGTCAGCCAGTGGTTGTCACGTTGGGCAGGGTGGAGGCGGGCCTCACTGTCATTCGGATGGGTATCAATCGGGTCAAGGTTTGGGACTGTACAACGACGCTGACTACGCCAGCAAAACCCATCCTCCCTTGATCGGGTTTGGCTATGACGGCATTGCTCTTTTTGGACAGTACCGCGGCACAACCGATGCCAGCCTGTTGGGCTATTCGACCTCTCTGGATGACTTTGGTGGACACAACCATGATTCGATTGGTTACCATTACCACGCTCATACAACTTCGTGGACGGGAACTATTGCTGGATCTAGCACTCCAACCACAGTTTCCAACCTTGCTGTTCTCATGAAGGGTGCCTACATAGGAAAAGTCTCTAAGGTTCCTTATTTCAGATCTACTTGCAGCAAGTTCAATACAAACAAGTATCTGGGTGGAACAACGACATCTACGACTTGTAATTGATAAAAAAAATGACATTTTTAAGCAGGCGGTCTCTGAACCGCCTTCTTAAGTGCATGGTGGTTCTTGCAACAAGTTTTTCTTGTTGCTTACCCCTAGCGACGTTTGCACAAACTATCGGCCACTACAACAAACTTGATATCAGTCTGGTTGACAGTAAGAGTATCGAATGCGAGTTTTCACTCAATTTGTTGCCCTTGCTTCAGAGCTATTTGGCCCCTAAGTCAGACTATGGTGATTTTCTACAAAGTTTCTCCAAGCTGTCCGATTCATCCATGCAAAAGGAATTGGACAAGTTGACCAAAGAGTTGGCCGTCAAATCTTTTTTTAACCTACCCTCTGGTGCCAAGCTCAGTGTGACGCATTGGCAATTACCCAGTAAGCAGCTTATTCGCGAAGCCATTAAGGTCAACTTGATGATGTTGCAAATGCCACCTAATGCAGCTTCACACATTGATCCCATGCTGATTCAAGCTAAGGCGTCCAGCAAGATGCCTGTTACCCGCGTGAAATTGCAATTGCACCCTGCACTCTTTCCCATTTTTGTTTCTTATAAAGAGGACAAATTTTGGTTGACCCAGGAAATTCCAGTGGCAATCTTGGACATTTATTAAAGAAAATAAGCACTTAATGGTCGGGATACTGAAGTCATTTCGTTTATCACTTTTGGGTCTTGATAGCCGATGGTTCTTGTTATTTTGGCTGTTCATTGGGTCTGGTGTTCATGCACATTTGGTCGATGCACAAAAGGGCGTCCTGAGCCTCAAAGCTGATCAAGCCTACTTGATCATGTCGATCCCCGTTTCTGGCTTAAAGGGGATCGATGACGATGCTGATGGTCTGTTATCCAATGCAGAATTCAATGCGCATTCAGCAACGATAGAAACCCAAATCAAGAATGGCATCGAACTTAGCAGTTCAAAAGGGAATCTACCGATCAAAGACTTGGTAATCAATTTGTCTTTAAGCAGCGGCAAGCCTGTCCCAGAACGGCAGTTGTTAGTCATGGGTCATTTCTCTTTGGCCGGTATGGGGCCGAATTTACGATTCAATCTCCAAATTTTTGGAACTCAAGCAGACGAGTTGCGGCAATACATCACCGTGACGCGTGGGGAAGAATCACAACTTTTAACACTAACACCGGAGTTTCCACAAAGAGATGTTTTTCCATCCTATATCAAGGTGTTGCAAGATCAAATTCGGCTGGGTATTCAACACATCCTAGAGGGCACTGACCATTTACTATTTCTGTTGGTGGTGTTGGCTGCCGAGTCAAGCTTGTGGGCTATTTTTTCTGTCTTAACTGCCTTCACAGTCGGTCATGCGGTGACCTTGGTCATCTGTAATGAGTTGGCTTGGACCGCTCCGCCAACCTTGGTAGAGCCAACCATTGCGGCCACCATTGTCCTCATTGCACTTTGGGATTTGTTACGGTTAGGTGCCAAGCAGAAACATTATCCCTTGATGCAGCGCGTGCTTCTGGTGTTTGCTTGTTCCATCGTTCACGGTTTGGGCTTGGCAGACGCGTTCAATGATCTTGGTTTGTCAGGCACTGGCAAATTGATCAGTCTTGCTGGCTTCAATGCAGGCATTGAGTTAGGTCAATTGGCAGTGACATTTTTCGGCGTGTTATTGATCCAACTTCTTTTAAGGTGGCTAGGCAAAGAATCCGTCGACCGCATGAAAAATTACTTTTTAGTCTTTGCCGTGATCTTAGGGTTTTGGTGGTTTTTAGAAAGAATCGACGTCTTGTCATTGCTTGGAAATTTCATTGGCCAAACAGTGAAACTGCTGAGTTGAATGGCTCTTCGTGAAATGACCCAGTTGATTCATGGCGTTTCTGATGATCTGTATTCCGTAACCTGCTTGTTCATCGGCAGTTTTATCGGGTAATAACCAATTTAGTTGTAATACAACGCAAGGGGAAACTTTGCCGGATAAAGGCTCAAACACTAAACGACTCCACCATTCAATTTGGGGGGTGCTTTGCTTGTTGTCAACATGCATAGAGACCAGAAGGTATTCTTCACTGACTTTAGCTTGAATGCCATCTATTTTTAAAATAAAACCGCTTCTTATCTGTTGAAGTATGTCGTCATGGTGTCTCTTAATTTCATCGGGTTGCAACAGGCCGTCATGGTTGTCGTCAACCCCTCTAAGAGATCTTGCCGAGACCCCTATCAATACAACGGCATCATCCTCCCGTATGTTCACCGTCCCGAATCCTGCAGACATCAGGTGGGTATATGCGCTAGGGCTCACAATGCATCCGACAAGGGTACCAAGCACCCAAGTCAATACCGAAGTCTTGTTCAATTTTGGGCGTTATCGTTGGCCCAAGTGTTCGCAAGCAAATTACCAAAGACGCAGCGTTGAACAAATGGGTAACTGTCCGTCATAAAGTAATGGTAGACCGGAGTGGTCGAAGACTCTGGTGTCACGCCCCATCGCCCATTACAAGCATCTAGATCTCCTCCAGAATTGGCATCGAAAACCCAGTCTTGCTCAAACGTGCCATACGGTGCCAAAGCAGTTGATGGGCGGTCCTTGTAGCCAGCCTTAGTCAACTCTTGAGCAGTGCGTAGGCGATAGTTTGATTTCATGATTTTCACACCGCCAGTGGCTGAGGTGCGATTAGTGTAGCCATAGCGCGCATAAATCGGGTAACCATCAACTGCGAAACCCACCAAAGTCATGGTTGAGTTCCCCTTGCCTAGCCGGGTCACATAACCTTCGGGAATACCGTGGTAGTGGTAGTAGCCCCACATCAAGATTGACCCACTGTTCATTGTGGGCTGGTTATGCGCATTGCTGGGATCAAGTCCCACGTCTTGATAAAGGTTCTTGCCCACAACTTTATAGCTTGTTTTTACGCCAGTCTGACTGGCATAGGTTTCCGCAGTGCCAGGCTCAACTTTGACGCTGTTGTTCAAATAGGCGGGATAAGAAACATAGGTGCAGTTAGAAGCCGCCTTTGGTGTGGAGCCAACAGTTTGAGTGTAATCGTAGCAAGCAGTGGTGCTATAGCCATTGGCACCCTGTGTATACGTCCCCTTTTGACTCCCACTATAGGGAACGGTCTTGCTGACAGCCTTGGCACCAATTGAGTTGGGGTTACCTGAAAAGTTTGGGGAAGAAGTGTAGCCAGAAAGGCCATTGGTAAAAAACTCTGAGGACCGGTGGTCTGGAAGAGCATTGCCTGCGATGGTCCGAGTTGTTGTTCCAGAACAAGTGACACTAGAGTCACTGGTCATTGTTGGTATGGTAGCGGAAGATGTGGTCGCGTTTGTGGGGTAGGCTTGTATGGAATGCACGGCACCTGCACCCGCTGTGGTGGATTTTGCAGTAGTGTAGTTGCAATAACTTGAGTAGTCTTTGAAAGTGGTGTTGAAAGTGCTGTTAGCTTTTACGGCAAGACTGCCTTTTGCATTTGGAGGACCTGCATTGGGTATCACGTCATCAGAGACACCGGAGGTGGCTGTCTGGGCTCCACGGGTGGCTGTCACAGTGCAGGTGTATTTTTTCCCGTTTGTCAAACCACTGACCACCAATGGGTTGGTGTAATTGGCTTTGGGAAGAATGCCAATTCCTGAAGAATATTCAGCACTGGTGGAACTTTTACCAGTAACTCCACCGTCAGTGGAGGTGCAGGTTGCGGTATAGACGTCAGAACCGTTACCGACACCCTGAATTTTTCCGCCAATGTAGTTGAACATCACACTGATGCGTGAATCTCCAGGGAGTACACCCTTGATACTGGGTTTCACCACTGTACTAACGGTTGATGCAACTGGAATGACTGTCCCAACAGAAGTCGTCGCACTGACCCTAGCATCAGTACTGGCAATGAGTGAGCAGGTATAGGTCACCCCATTTTTCAATGTAAGCTGGGCTGGTGAAGTTGTGACCGCCGTACCCGTCAAAGTTTTACCTGTCGTTGGCACACAACTGGCGGTGTACTTGCTTGCACCAGCAAAAGTAGCGAACTCTATGCTCACGGATTCACTGCCTGTTGAAGCGGTCAACACCGTCGGCACCGTATTAAACGCCGCACTGTTGCCTGAGGATGAAGTGCTGCCAGAAAAGTTGGTGACCACAACGCAACTGTAATTTCCCGAACTCAATCCGGTAACGGTGATGGGTGATTGGGTGGCCGTGACTGACACAGTGGCCGAAACCGAACCCGACACAGCCGAACCTGAAGGCGTGCAACTGGCGGTGTACCCAGAAATGGAGAAGCCCGCTGGTGCAGAAGGCGCAGTAAAGGAGATGCTGACTTGTCCGCTGCCTGTGGTGACAGAAAGATTGCTTGGTGCTCCGGGAACCGTCGCCGTATCTGCTGATACCAGTGAGAACGCGTTCACAAGCAAAAAGGCCACTAAAAATGACCTTAAATATATAACTTTGGAGTGGCGTGCAATTTTCATCGGCTTGTCTTTTTGGTTGTCACACAAAAAATACGAATAATATTAATAAATAATAACTTTTGAAGTTTCAATCATTTTTTTCAAAAAATTATATTTATAGTCAATGTAAACTAAATTTGTGAATTTGACAAATCACACGCATAAACCAAGAAAGAACTTTTCAGAGCGCAGTTTGACTCAGGCGTCCAGTGTTTTGTAGGAAAGGTTCTTCCATCGGTCCATAAGGAACTCCCCCTTTGAGAGCTTTTTTGGTTGAGGTTTAAACCAAAGCAAACTGCCCGTTTGTACGGGCAGTTTGTGATCAATCGACGGCCTCAAACTTACTTCTTCGGAAACAAATCCGGATAAAGGTCTTTCAGCAAACAACCTGCCTCGCCCGGTGCAGGCATATTGCCCGTACGTTTAGCCTCTTCCAGTTCGGCTCTCACCGCCGCCCGAGTTTTAGGGCCCGTGTTTTGGGCCATCACCTGTCCAACGCACAGCGCGAGCAAAGACAGGGAGGAAAATGTGTGTAGTGTTTGCACATCAAATTCCTTTCAAAGTGAATAACACCGCTTGCTCCGCCTCTGCCCTCATTTGGATCAGCCCCCAATGCGCAGCGTTGAACTCAATTTATAAAAAGACCGACAGCGGGTCTGTGCGTTAATTCACTCCTGATTTCCCAGACCAACATGACCGACGAATTCCAGATCCACATCCCCCCCAGCTTCATGGCCTTGTATGTGCCACCCGGCAAAACCAAGCCCACCTTGGGCCAGCGCGACATGGCCGAACGCTATGAGTTGTGCGAAGACCTGGCCAATCTGCTCACAGAAAAAGCCGCCAACATGCAATTCACCCTGGGCATTACCGAAGACTTGGTGCTCAAGCAGTGCGAATTGGGCCTGCTGACCGAACCCTCGGTTGTCTTGCCCACAGAAGCCCGCTGGGTGGTTTGCCGACTGGCGGAGTTACTTCAGTGGCCCCTGCCCGAGGTCGGCAAAGCAGACGAAGCATGACCTCATTGATGCAAAGAACAAAATTCGGGCATCCGTCAGAGAAAGACACCAGTTAGTTCTTTCGTTTAAGAAACTCTTCATTCAAGGGGGTCAACATTCAAGGCCCGAGGGAGGCAGACTGTATTTTTTTAAGCAGATCGGCCCCCGCTAACCTTCAAATGGAAACCCGTTCATGCTGCCTTCCACTCCGCCCTTCAACACCGTTAAACCCAGGCTCGCCGAGGAGCCTGATTCAACATTTACCGGTTATGGCAAATCCCTTATCGCGCTTCATTGGTTGATGGTGATCTTGTTCATTGCGGTATACGCCAGCATTGAGCTGCGGGTCCTGTTCGCCAAAGGGACTGAAATGCGGGACTTCATGAAGTCGCTGCATTTCATGATGGGGCTCTACGTCTTGCTGATGGTCATCCTGCGAATCGTGTCGCGCAAAATCAGTGACCACCCCTCCAAACAAACTCAACAAGGAATGCAGGCCGCGGCCAGCATTTTGGCCACGATGGGCCAATGGCACTTTATGCGCTCATGCTGGGCATGCCCCTGCTCGGTTGGTTGACCCTGAGCGCGGCGGGTAAGCCTGTGCCGTTTTTCGGCTTCGAATTGCCCGGCTTGATTGCCCCCAACAAGGATTGGGCCCATGACCTCAAAGAACTTCATGAGACCCTGGGCGTTGCGGGTTATTGGCTGATTGGCCTTCATGCCACTACAGCCCTTGGACACCACTACTTGCTGAAAGACAAACTGCTAGATCGCATGTCTTTACGCCATCTCATTTCGGCTTGAACCTTGCCGCGACCACGAAATGCCCCCTCTTTTCGGGGGTGAAGAGCGGATCATCGCGGTCACAAGGCTTAATGTAGCGACAACCAAATAAGGGTAAACACTAGGCATAAAAGTGCATGCAGCCAAGCACAATTGGTTATTAATAATAACCTTCTTGGCCATTTGGCCGAGGCTTTTGAGGCCCCCTGCATGACCCCCATCAACCAGCCCATACTTGACCGCGCAGCAGCCCATGGCGTTGCATTGGAGATGCACGGTGCCGTCGCCGTGGTGCGTTTATGCCGCCCTGCAAAGCGCAACGCCCTCAACGATGGCTTGATTGAGGCACTGCGCGATGTGTTCCAAAACCTGCCCCCCGAAGCCGGTGCGGCCGTGATCCACGGTGAGGGTGACCATTTTTGTGCCGGACTGGATTTATCCGAGCTGAAAGAGCGCGATGCCGGGGAAGGCATTCACCACTCTCGCAGCTGGCACGTCGCCCTCAACGCAGTCGAGCAAGGCCGTGTGCCCGTGGTGGCCGCATTGCACGGCGCGGTGGTCGGTGGCGGCCTGGAGCTGGCCAGCGCCAGCCACATTCGGGTGGCCGATGAGAGCACTTTTTTTGCCTTGCCCGAAGGCACGCGAGGCATTTTTGTCGGCGGCGGGGGCTCGGTGCGCATCCCCAAACTGATTGGCGCAGCCCGCATGACCGACATGATGCTGACTGGCCGTGTCTACAACGCCCAAGATGGAGAGCGCATTGGCTTGGCGCAATACCTGGTGCCCACTGGCACCGCCCTGGCCAAGGCCATTGAATTGGCCACACGCATTGCCACCAACGCACCGCTGACCAACTTCGCACTAATGCACGCTTTGCCCCGCATTGCCGAACAGCCTGCCGACCATGGCCTGTTCACTGAAGCCTTGATCGCGTCGATTGCGCAAGCCGCCCCCGAAGCCAAAGCCCGTGTCAGAGCCTTTCTGGAAGGCAAAGCTGCCAAGGTTCAAAAAGCCTGAGCCCCCCACCTGATGGCTGGCGTCAAATAAAACGGAGTTCTGGATGAGTGAGATCAAATTTCGCCCCCTCAAGTTTGGCGTCACCCGCGTCAAACTGAGCGACGGCCCCAGTGGCACGCATTACTTAGAAGCCGATCAAGCCCTGCAAGCTTTTCCGGACCGCCTGACCGACCGGCTCCAACATTGGGCCCACACCGTGCCCGAGCGCAGCTTCATGGCCCGCCGTGTCAAGCAAGCTGATGGCACGCTGGGCGACTGGAAGCACATCAATTACCAACAGGCCTGGACCACGGCACGCAACATTGCTCAGGGTCTGATTAACCGGGGGTTAAGTACCGAACGCCCCGTGGTCATCTTGAGCGAAAACAGCCTCGAACACGCCTTGTTGTCACTGGGTTGCATGCTGGCCGGAGTGCCCTTTGTCCCCACTTCTCCCCCCTACTCATTGGTCAGTGTGGATTACGACAAGCTCAAGCATGTGTTGCGCACCGTCACGCCCGGTATGGTGTTCGCCTCGGATGCCCGCTACGCCAAAGCGATCGCCGCCACGGTGGCCCCCGAAACCGAGGTGGTCATGGTGGAGGGCAGTGTTGAGGGACGACCTGTCACGGCTTTTGACGCACTGTGCGCCACCACGGCCACGCCCGCCGTGGATGCCGCCATTGCGGCCACCGGGCCGGACACCATCGTCAAGTTTTTGTTCACCAGTGGCTCGACAAAACTGCCCAAAGCGGTCATCAACACCCAGCGCCTGTGGTGCGCCAACCAGCAACAAATGGCGCAGTCGATGCCTGTGCTGGCAGAAAAACAGTTGGTTTTGGTCGACTGGCTGCCATGGAACCACACGTTTGGTGGCAACCACAATTTCGGCATGGTGGTGTTTCATGGGGGCACGCTTTATATCGACGATGGCAAGCCTACCCCTGCGCTGATGCAGGAAACCCTGCGCAATCTGCGCGAAATCGCACCCACGGTTTACTTCAACGTGCCCACGGGTTTTGAGGCCATCGCCAACGCCATGAAAACCGACGATGCGCTGCGCAAAACTTTGCTCTCCCGCGTGCAAATGTTCTTTTATGCCGGAGCCGCCTTGGCCCAACCGGTTTGGGACAGCCTGTATGAATCGCAAGAGCGCGAGGTTGGCGAGCGCATTGTCATGGGCACAGGCCTGGGCATGACCGAGTCCGGCCCATTCGGCATTTTTGTCACCAATCCTTATGTGCAAGCGGGCGACCTGGGTGTCCCCACGCCCGGTTTGACGCTGAAACTGGTGGACATGCAAGGCAAAACCGAGGTGCGCTACAAAGGGCCCAACATCACCCCCGGTTATTGGCGCAACCCCGAGGAAACTGCCGATGCATTTGACGAAGAAGGTTTCTTCAAGACCGGCGATGCCGTCAAGTGGATCGACGAAACCGATGTGCACCTGGGCCTGAAATTTGATGGCCGCATTGCCGAAGACTTCAAACTGGCCACCGGTACTTTTGTCAGTGTGGGGCCGCTGCGGGCCAAGATCATTGCGGCCGGTGCGCCCTACATACAAGATGTGGTGCTGACCGGCATCAACCTGAAAGAAGTGGGCGCCATGGTGTTCCCCACACCCGCTGTGCGCAGCTTGAGTGGCTTGCCGGCCGATGCCCCCTTGGCCGATGTGCTGGCATCTGCACCCGTGTTGCAAAAGTTTCAAGAAGTGGTGAACCAGCTGGCCAAAAACGCCACCGGCAGCGCCAACCGCATTGCACGCATGTGCCTGCTGTCAGAGCCCCCCACGATTGACAAGGGTGAGATCACCGACAAGGGATCGATCAACCAACGCTCGGTGCTGTCGCACCGTGCCGACACGGTGGCGGCATTGCATGCCCACACCTTGCAGCACATCCTGACCCCCCAAACCAACGCCTGACAGAACAAGGAAGCACCATGGCCGCCAAAGGATTTTTTAACGCATTTGCCGACATCTGGATGCACGAAGGCGTGCGCACCCCCATGGTCGATTACTGCGGCGCACTGGGACACATCTCGCCCACCGACTTGGGCATCAAAGCCGCGCGCGAAGCCCTGAAGCGCGCAGGCATTGCCGCCACCGAAATCGGCTCGGTCATCACCGGCAACATGGCCCCTGGCGACTTTGACCAGTTCGTGTTGCCACGCCACATTGGCCTGTATGCAGGCGTGCCGCAAGAGGTGCCCGCCATCATGGCCCAGCGCATTTGCGGCACGGGTTTTGAGCTGTTTCGCCAAGCCGGTGAGCAAATTCAAGCGGGCGTGTGCGACGCGGCCCTGGTGGTCGGCACCGAAAGCATGACGCGCAACCCGATTGCGGCCTTTGACCACCGCACCGGCTTTAAATTGGGTGCGCCCGTGGGCTTCAAAGACTACATGTGGGAGGCCCTGAAAGACCCGGCCCCGGGCATCAACATGATCCAGACGGCCGAAAATCTGGCCAAAAAATACAACATCACCCGCGAAGAAGTGGACCAGTTCGCCTCCGATTCATTTGCCAAAGCGGTGGCGGCACAAGCCTCTGGATTTTTGGCGGGTGAAATTGTCCCCGTGGTCACAGAAAAGTTCAGCCTCGAAGGCTACAAAGACCGGGGCATCAAGTTGCAAGGCAAAGTGACCGAAGTCAGTGCAGACACACATCCCCGTTTGTCGCCGCCAGAGGTACTGGCCAAACTCAAATCGGTCTACGAAGGTGGCGTACAAACCGGCGGCAACAGCTCAGCCTTGGTCGATGGCGCCGCTGCTTGCGTGGTCACCTCGGGTGACTATGCCAAAGCGCACGGCAAAAAGCCGCTGGCCCGCGTGGTCGCTGCGGCGGCTGTGGGCGTGCCACCCGAGATCATGGGCATTGGCCCCGCGCCTGCCATTCGTTTGCTGCTAGAACGCACCGGGCTGCAGCTGTCCGACATTGGTCGCTTCGAGATCAACGAAGCCCAAGGTGCTCAAACCCTGGCCGTTGGCCGCGAACTGGGGCTGGATTTGTCCAAGCTCAACGTCAATGGCGGTGCCATTGCGCTGGGTCACCCCTTGGCGGCCACCGGGGTGCGCTTAACGATCACGTTAGCCCGCGAGTTAAAGCGCAGCGGTTTGCGTTACGGCATTTCCAGCGCCTGTGTGGGCGGTGGGCAAGGCATTGCATTGCTGATTGAAAACCCGGATGCAGCCCACTGAAGCGCCCGGATTTAAAAACAAAACAAAACCAAAAAAGGAAATGACATGAACATCCAAGGACACGCAGCACTGGTCACCGGGGGCGGCTCTGGCCTCGGCGAAGCCACCGCCCGCGAACTGGCCCGCCTGGGGGCCAAAGTCGCCGTGCTCGACCTGAACCTGGACAACGCCCAACGCGTGGCCTCAGAGATTGGGGGCGTGGCCGTGCACTGCAACGTGACCGACCCCGAAAGCATGCAAACGGCCATTGCCACCGCTGCCGCTGCACACGGCCCCGCACGCATCCTGATGCAAATAGCCGGCATTGGCAGCGCCAAGCGTGTGGTGGGCAAAGACGGCAAAGCCGCCCCGCTGGAGGACTTTGCCCGCGTCATCAACGTCAACCTGATCGGCACCTACAACGCTGCACGCTTGTTTGCCGAGGCGTGCGCCAAGACCGAACCCATGGCAGATGGTGAGCGTGGCGTGATGGTTTTCACCGCATCGGTGGCGGCATTTGATGGCCAAGTGGGCCAGCAAGCCTACAGCGCATCCAAGGCCGGCGTGGTCGGCATGACCTTGCCCATGGCGCGCGACCTGGCGCAGCACGGTATTCGTGTTTGCACCATTGCCCCCGGCCTGTTCAACACCCCCTTGATGGCGACTTTGCCCGAGCCCGTGCAGCAATCACTGGCCGCCAGCATCCCCTTCCCATCTCGCTTGGGCAAACCCGAAGAATTTGCAGAACTGGCCGCCCACATTGTGAGCAACGGCCACCTGAACGGCGAAGTCATCCGCCTGGATGGTGCCTTGCGCATGGCCCCACGCTGAAAGCCCCTTATGAGCAAAACCGTTGTTTACGAAGTCCAAATCATGTTCGGTGACTGCGATCCTGCAGGCATCGTCTTTTTCCCCAACTTCTCCAAATGGATGGACGCTTCGTCGTTGAACTTTTTCGTCAAGTGCGGCATCCCGCCTTGGCGCGAATTGGTCAAGACGCGCGGCATCATCGGCACACCCTTGCTGGAGATCAACACCAAGTTCATTCGCCCTGCCACTTACAGCGAAACCATTCAAGTCCACACCAGCGTGCAAGAGTGGCGCGAAAAAGTCTTTGTGCACAAACATGTGGTCATGCGTGGCGACACGGTGTTGTGCGAGGGCACCGAAGTACGCGCCTTTTGCATCAAGCACCCCGAAGACCCCGACCGCATCAAAGCCATTCCGGTCCCCGAAGACATCAAGGCTTTGTGCAGCTGAGCCTGAGCAATCGATTCAACAAGCTGCTGTAGAAACCATTTTTAACCCACCCCCACTCAAGGAGACAAGCATGAGCAACCGTCGACAATTTCTTCAAACTGCGGCCAGCGCTGCGGTTCTTGGCAGCACCGCCTTCCAGCAAGCCTGGGCACAAAGTGGACTGCCTATTGAGCAGGTCAAAGTGCTCTACGGCTTCCCGCCCGGCAGTGCGGGTGACATTTGCGCCCGTCGCGTAGCTGAAAAATTTGGCGGTTCGCCTTACAGCAAAAACGCAGGCATCATCGACAGCCGCCCAGGTGCTGGCGGTCAAATCGCTTTGAACCTGCTCAAATCTGCGCCTGCTGATGGTTCTGTGTTGGCCATGACCCCGTTCTCGGCCATCTCGCTGTACCCCCACATTTTCAAGAACCTGCAATACAAGCCGTTTGAAGACTTCACCCCTGTGGGCACTTCATCCATGATCCACCACGGTTTTGCTGTGGGCCCCATGGTCCCAGCAAGCGTTAAAAACGTGAAAGACTTTATTGCCTGGGCCAAGGCCAACCCAGCGCAAGCCAGCTATGGTTCGCCTGCTGCGGGTTCGACACCCCACTTTATTGGGGCGCTCTTGGGTTTGAACCAAAACTTTGAGTTCAAACATGTGCCTTACCGTGGCTCGGTGCCCGGTGTGACCGACGTGGTGGGTGGCCAAATCGCCTGCATGTTCACCCCCCATGGCGACTTCATTGCCAACCACAAAGCCGGCAAGATGCGCATCATTGCCACATCGGGCAAAACCCGTTCGCCCTTCGTCCCTGAAGTGCCCACTTTTGCCGAGCAAGGCTTCCCTGAATTGACCGTGGAAGAATGGTTCGGCTTTTATGCCCCCGCCAAAACACCGGCCAACGTCATCCAAGCTGCCAATGCCGCCATCAACGCGGCCCTGAAGGACAAAGGGGTGCAAGATGCCTTTACTGTGGTGGGCCTGATTCCTTTTGGCGGCACAGTGGCCGATCAGCTCAAAAGCTCACAAGTTGAACTTGAGCGCTGGGGCCCGCTGATCAAGCGCATCGGCTTCACCGTAGATTCCTGATTTAAAGCGCTTAGCCTCTCGGTCCGGGCGCAGCCGTTGTGCCCGGACTTTTATCTGTCTTTGAGAAGCCCATGAACGCCTACCGCCCCTCTGTTGACGACATGAATTTTGTGTTGTCCCGCGTGTTGAACGCACCCGCCCAGTTGCAAGCCTTGCCTGCTTTTGCCGAGGTGGATGCTGATTTGATGCAACAAGTGTTGGATGAAGCGGGCAAGTTTGTGGGCGATGTGGTGGCCCCACTCAACCGCGATGGGGACGAAATTGGGGCACAGTGGAAAGACGGCGCTGTCACCATGCCGCCCGGCTTCAAGGCGGCTTATCAATCGTTTTGGCAAGCAGGCTGGCCTGCTTTGGCAGCCAGCGCCGAAGACGGTGGCCAGGGACTGCCCAGCGTGTTGGAGGCCATGCTCTATGAAATGCTGAGCGCCGCCAACCAAGGTTGGACCATGGCACCCGGCTTGCTGCACGGCGCATATGAATGCATCAAACACCACGCCAGCGACGAGTTAAAAAACCTTTATCTGGAAAAAGTGGCCACTGGCGAATGGCTGGCCACCATGTGCCTGACCGAGCCGCATGCAGGCTCTGATCTGGGCTTGGCCCGCACCAAGGCCGTGCCCCAAGTTGACGGACGCTATGCCGTGAGCGGCACCAAAATCTTCATCTCGGGCGGTGAACACGACCTGACCGACAACATCGTGCACCTGGTGCTGGCACGCTTGCCCGATGCGCCCCCGGGGCCCAAAGGCCTGTCTTTGTTTTTGGTGCCCAAGTTTTACCCGGACGGCACCCGCAGTGCGGTGCACTGCGACCGCATCGAAGAAAAAATGGGCCTGCACGGCAGCCCCACTTGCGTCATGCGTTTTGACGAAGCCCTGTGCCACATCGTGGGCGAACCCGGCAAGGGCTTAAACGCCATGTTTGTCATGATGAACGCGGCCCGCTTGCATGTGGCCTTGCAAGGCATTGGCCTGCTCGATGCCGCCTGGCAAAAGGCCGATGCCTATGCCCAAGAACGCCGCCAAATGCGCGCGCCCGGCAAAGGCAAGTCAGCCGCCGAGGCCGATCTGATTGCCGAACACCCCGCCATGCGGCGGATTCTGGACACACAACGTGCATGGGTCGACGCCGGGCGCGTGCTGGCTTACCGCACCGCCCTAGAGCTTGACCTGATCAAGCACAGCCCAGATGCAACCCAACAAGCGGCCGCCCAACGCTGGTGCGCCTTGGTCACCCCGGTCATGAAATCTGTCTTCACGGCCCAAGCCTTTCATGGCGGCAGCGACTGCCTGCAAGTGTTTGGTGGACACGGTTATGTGCGCGAATGGGGCATTGAACAAATTGTTCGCGACGCCCGCGTGACCATGATTTATGAAGGCACCAACGAGATTCAGGCCATTGACCTGCTGGTGCGCAAAGTGCTGGCCGATGGCGGCACCAGCATGAATGCCCTGCTGGACACGTTAGAGGCCGACCTGCCCGCAGCTGCAAAAGCCAGCACGGCAGCCAAAGCCCGCCTTCAGACCCTGCGTGCGGTGACGGCCCAAATTGTTAAATCTGCCCCGCAAGATCCGGCCCTGCCCTACCGGGTGGCAGACGACTATTTGCGCGCCGTGGCCTTGGTGCTGATGGACTGGGCTTGGCTGCGCATCGAAGCTGGCCTGGACGAACACACCCCCAATGTCAGCACCCGCTGGCAAGCGCCCGCCAAAGCCTTGCGCAGTTGGGTGTTGCCGGAGTTCCAAATGCGCAGCTTCATCATCGTGTCGCAGTGCACGGCAGCCGGGTCATAATCGCCGCTGCCATGCCCAGCCCCACCCCAAAGAACGC
>Ga0255128_1000074_pt1 | contig 36948 bp, 32 predicted proteins | sample Law_Miss_RepC_8d_FD_188562 | JGI IMG/M metagenome (GOLD analysis project Ga0255128, IMG submission 188562) | Freshwater microbial communities from St. Lawrence River, New York, United States - Law_Miss_RepC_8d | ecosystem: Environmental > Aquatic > Freshwater > River | place: USA: New York... | reverse complement strand
TTGCTGAAGAGCTGGCACTGCCGCCCGTCAAAATCCACTGCTCCATCCTGGCCGAAGACGCCATCAAGGCGGCGGTGGACGACTACAAAAAGAAACACCTGAACTGACATGGCCATCTCACTGTCTGCCGCTGCTGCGCGGCATGTGACCCGGTACCTGGCCAAACGTGGCTCGGGTGTCGGTGTGCGCCTAGGCGTTAAGACCACAGGCTGCTCGGGCTTGGCTTACAAGTTGGAGTACGTGGACGAGATCGCCCCGGAAGACGTGGTCTTTGAAGGCCACGGCGTCAAGGTGCTGGTGGACCCGAAAAGCCTGGCCTACATCGATGGCACCGAACTCGACTTCGTGCGCGAAGGTCTGAACGAAGGTTTCCGCTTCAACAATCCCAACGAGCGTGACCGCTGCGGTTGCGGTGAATCCTTCCGCGTGTGATTTCCCTGCAGGCCAACGATTTCGAGCTGTTTGACGTGCCGGCGCGGTTCGAGCAGGATCGCGCACAACTCGATGCACGCTGGAAAGCCCTGCAGCGCGAAGCCCACCCCGACCGTTTTGCCGCAGAAGGCGCAGCCGCCCAACGCGTGGCCATGCAGTGGTCGGTGCGCATCAACGAGGCGTATCAGCGGCTGAAAGACCCACTCAAACGCGCTGCCTACTTGTGCGAACTGCAAGGCGCCCCCGTCCAAGCTGAAAACAACACCGCCATGCCTGCTGCGTTCCTCATGCAGCAAATGGAATGGCGTGAAAACCTCGACGACACCGAATCCCCAGAAGGACTGGAAGCGCTGGCGGATGAAGTGTCTTCCGAGCAGCGCCGTGTGCAGCAAGAACTGGCGCGCTTGCTCGACGAGGTGCAAGACCCTCTGCAAGCTGTGGGGCAGGTGAGGGCGCTGATGTTCATCGAGCGCTTCACGCAAGAAGTGAACGCTAAACTCGACCGATTGACCTGAATTTCTCAATAGACCATGGCCTTACTGCAGATTTCCGAACCGGGCCAGTCACCCGACCCGCACCAACGCCGCATTGCGGTGGGCATTGACTTGGGCACCACGCATTCGCTGGTGGCTTCGGTGCGCAGCGGCGTGGCCGAATGTTTGCCTGATGACGAAGGCCGGGTGATCCTGCCTTCTGTTGTGCGCTTCATGCCGGGGCAAGGCCGACAGATCGGTTTTGATGCAGTGCAATCTGCCGCATCTGACCCGGTCAACACCATTTCCTCGGTCAAGCGCTTCATGGGCCGTGGCCTGAACGACATTGCCGACCGCAGCAAACTGCCTTATGAATTCACCGCCAGTGAACAAGGCATGCTCAGCATCCAGACGGTGCAAGGCCCTAAGTCGCCCGTGGAGGTGAGCGCCGAGATCTTGGCCACCCTGCGTTACCGCGCCGAAGACACCTTCAATGACGACCTGTACGGCGCGGTCATCACCGTGCCCGCTTACTTTGACGACGCCCAGCGCCAGGCCACCAAAGACGCCGCGCAACTGGCGGGGCTGAATGTGCTGCGCCTGATCAACGAACCCACCGCAGCAGCCATTGCTTACGGTCTGGACAACGCCAGCGAAGGTGTTTATGCCGTGTTCGATTTGGGTGGTGGCACCTTCGATATCTCCATCTTGCGATTGACACAAGGCGTGTTCGAGGTCTTGTCTACCGGGGGCGACTCTGCCCTGGGCGGAGACGATTACGACCAAGCCTTGGCCGATGCCGCCATGGCCCGCCAGCCCGCCTTACAAGCCACCACGGCAGAAGACAAGACCGTGCTCAAGGCGGCTGCTCGCGCCGCCAAAGAAGCGCTCACCAGCGCCGACGTGGTCACGCTGAATGCTGCGCTGTCCTCTGGCACCTTGTCGGTGCAAATCAGCCGTACAGATTTCGAGCAAGCCACCCAAGCTCTCTCGGCCCGCTGCGTCACCGCTGTGCGCAAAGCGCTGCGCGATGCGCAACTGGCCAAAGAAGACGTGCAAGGCGTGGTCATGGTGGGCGGCTCCACCCGCATGCCGCAAATCCAGCAAGCCGTGGCCGACTTTTTTGGCCAGGCCCCGCTCAACAACCTCAACCCCGACGAAGTCGTCGCCTTGGGCGCGGCCATCCAGGCCAACCAGCTGGCAGGCAACAACGCCGCAGGCGAATTGCTGCTGCTCGATGTGATTCCGCTGTCGTTGGGCATCGAAACCATGGGTGGCTTGGTCGAGCGCATCATCCCGCGCAACCAGACCATCCCGACCGCCATGGCGCAGGACTTCACCACCTACCAGGACGGCCAAACCGCGCTGGCGCTGCATGTGGTGCAGGGCGAGCGCGATCTGGTGCAAGACTGCCGCAGTCTCGCCCGCTTTGAGCTGCGTGGCATCCCGCCCATGGCTGCAGGTGCAGCCCGCATTCGTGTGACCTTCACTGTGGACGCCGATGGCCTGCTGAACGTGGGTGCCAAAGAACAAATCAGCGGTGTCGAGGCTCGCATTGACGTCAAGCCTTCGTATGGCTTGAGCGACGACCAGATCGCCACCATGCTGCAAGAAAGCTTCACCACCGCACAAGCCGACATGAAGGCGCGTGCGCTGGTGGAAGCCCGTGTGGATGCCGACCGCATGCTGCTGGCCACCCGCAGCGCTTTGGCCGCCGATGGTCAACTGCTAAGCGCCGACGAGCGTGCCAGCATTGACGCCTTGATGGTCACTTTGCTAGCGGCCATTCAGACCGAACAAGACGCCAAAGCTTTGGAAGACTGCACCCAGGCGCTGGCCAAGGGCACCGAGGCTTTTGCCGCCGAACGCATGAACCACAGCATCCAGAAGGCCCTGGCCGGTCAAAACATCCAAACGCTGTGATCGCCGAATTGAACAAAGACATTTATGCCCGTCATCAAAATCTTGCCCCACCCCGAGTACTGCCCACAAGGCGCAGAAATCACTGCGCCCGCCGGCACGAGCATTTGCGAAGCTTTGCTGGACAACCACATCAACATTGAGCACGCCTGCGACATGAGCGCCGCATGCACCACCTGCCATGTGGTGGTGCGCGAGGGTTTCAAGACGCTCAATGAGATGGAAGAAACCGAGGAAGACCTGCTCGACCGCGCCTGGGGCCTCGAGCCCAATTCGCGCCTGAGCTGCCAGGCCTTTGTGGCCAAGAGCGATTTGGTCATTGAGATCCCGCGCTACACCATCAACCACGCTAAAGAATTGCACTGAGCGGGAGCTGCAAGCCATGCGTCAAATCGTTCTGGACACCGAAACCACTGGCCTCTCGGCCGAGGGCGGCGACCGCATCATCGAGCTGGGCTGTGTGGAGCTTTACGCCCGCAAGCTCACCGGCAATAACCTGCATTTCTATTTCAACCCCGAGCGCGACAGCCACGAAGATGCGCTCAAGGTGCACGGCATCAGCAACGAGTTTTTGCGCGACAAGCCCAAGTTTTCTCAGCTGACCGATGACATCCTGAGTTACCTGGCCGATGCAGAACTGATCATCCACAACGCGGCTTTTGACATCGGCTTTCTGAACAAGGAACTCGAACGTGTCGGCAAAAAGCCCTTGAAGGCCTATGTCAGTGGTGTGATAGACACCCTAGCCATGGCCAAGGAAATGTTTCCCGGCAAGCGCAACAGCCTTGACGCACTGTGTGACCGCCTCGAAGTCGACAACTCTGGACGCACCCTTCACGGCGCTTTGCTCGACGCTGAACTGCTGGCCGATGTTTATATCAATATGACGCGAGGCCAAGAGGCTTTGCTGATCGATGCGGGCGATGCGCCCAGCGACAAGCAGAACTTGGTGGTGCAGGTGGACCTAAGCCAATACGCGCTGCCCGTGCTGACCGCCAATGCGCAGGAGCTGACCGCCCACGAAGACCTGTTGATGCAACTCGACAAGTCCAGCGGCGGTAAAACCGTGTGGCGCCAAGTGCAGGCTGCCTGAGCCTCAGGGGCGGGGGATGGCTGCTTTGAAGGCCCGCATTTTTTGCCTGGACAGGTTCAGAACGGCGGCATTTTTATGCCATAATCGTGGTCTTCGCTTCAATGCGTAGGGCGATTAGCTCAGGGGTAGAGCACTGCATTCACACTGCAGGGGTCGCAAGTTCGAAACTTGCATCGCCCACCAAAAATTCCCAATGAAATCAAGCACTTAGAGGGAACTCTAAGTGCTTTTTCTTATGTTCAAAGTAGTATGGTCCGGGTTTACTACTTCTCATAGATTTTTCGATGTCTTTTCATAGATTTCGGAACAGTCAAACAACCCCAATTCAATCTGTTCTCAGTGACGCCAGCAAGGTGTATGTGCAGCATTGCTTTTTGTCTCTGCGCAGACGCAGCTAGCGCTGTGCTCGGCTTGAAAAAAACGCTACGTTTGTTTTGAAATGAGTCCAGCTACTCAGCCCAGCGAACCCAAGAAAAAACGCGTTGTAGGGCTTTTTTGCTGCCCGCACGGGTGCCTTATGCAAAAGAGCACTGCCTTACGCAGACTTGGACGGCATGCAATCGCCGCACATGAACATTTGTTGATTGATCAATTTCTTAAACATGCCCAGTGCCCGTGGCTTATGCTGCCCGCACTTGTAGCAACTGATGGTGGCCATGCTGCCTATATTTTGAAAAGGTGAGCCGCTTTCTTTGTGCTTGTAGCGCAGGCCATCCTCGGCGATCTTGGATTCTTGGTCAGTGCTCATGTGATTATTTTGGACCTAGGCCGAAACAAAAGCTACGTTTGTTTTTTGCAGTGTTCAGCTACCCGTGCCAGCGCGGCATGAAAGCAGCGTGCGATAGGGCTTGTTTGACACCCTTTTGACTGCTTTGTGATTGGATCTCCAGCAAATTTCAACGACGTAAAGATATGAAAAATCAATCTGGTAAATCTACTGCAGCAAATTTTCAGCTGTTGACATGACCACTCAAAAATCTGTTTGTCAGACCTGCGCCTTTTTGATGGACCCTGAGTCATCCGAAACCCAATTCAGGTATGGCGTCGATTACTACCGGCAGCCCGCCGAGCAGAGACACGCGCAAAAGATGAGCAGTTACCGACCTGTTCAATCAAGTGATGGTTGTGATCAATAGCAAGAGCACGCGCATTCTGTGCTGTCTGAAAAATTCATTTGAAAATTTTTCGAAACCATCAGCCCGAATTCAAAACACAGGGATGATTACAGTGTGGGCCATTTTTTCCTGAGTTAAGCAGCCCTATCCGGTAAAGTGCAGCCATGACTTTCGCTCTACTTAAATGGATCAACAAGCCATTTGTACTTCTGGTTGGTACTCTATTGGCAAGTGTGAACGCTAGCGCATATTCAGGTCCCTTGATTGATGGTCATGCGCATTGGGGCAATGCCTTTGTGACTGAGGCCGTTTTGGAGAGATACCGATCTAATGGAGTGGTCGCGCAAATTGTGATGCCACGATATTTGGGCGTTCGTGAGGATCCCCCAACAACAGATGAGACAGTCATTGGAATTGCACAAAGCCATCCTGGGCAGATGTTTGTTCTTGCAGGCATGCAACGGCCTGATTTCTCCTTCATGGACTGGAATGCTCCTAACAGTGCAGCTCAAAGAATCCTGTCGGAAATCGATCAAAAATTAGCTCAGCGCAAAGTTGTAGGCATTGGAGAGGTGCTGGTCCGGCACTGGGCTTATGCAGGAGATGGGGGCCTGATTGGGAGACATGCCGAGATCAATCAGACATTCGACTCGATTTTTATCCGGCAAATTGCATCGGTCGCCATACGCCATGACGTTCCCGTTGTCGTGCACATGGAGGCTTATCCTGACCTGGTAGAGCAATTAGAGCGTGTTCTAAAAGAACTCCCCCAGTTGAAGCTGGTTTGGGCTCACGGTTGTGGTCGACTGAATCCGACGAAGATCCAAGAGCTTTTGGCAAATCATCCTGCCCTGTACTGTGACCTCTCCAACATGACAAACACGGGCGGTTACGGAAGTGGATGGCCTAGGGCAGAGTTATTCACCTCAAAAATGGAGGAAGGTGGTGTATTCCTTGAGGCATACAAGCAGCTGATTCTCAGCTTTTCAGACCGATTTTTTGTAGGTATGGATGTGGCTCACCAAAGTCGTTGGGTCATGCCAAAGGGAAACACATTTGAAAAGCGTGTGCAAAGAACAAGGGAATTGCTGGGTCAGTTGCCGATTGAGACTGCGAGAAAACTTGCTTTTGAAAACGTCATTCAAATTTTCAAAATACCGTTGCAGATTGACAAGAGTGCCAATCGGTGATTTTTAGACCGGGCTAAAAACGGCTGCTTATTCCCAAGGCCTTGGCCGTCGTTTGCTCTGGAGTTCACCCACGTTCATCTCACCCTGTAGTGGGGCGGCATAGAAGCGGACAATCATCTCGGGGCTTGTTCTGGCGTTGCGTGCCAGGGTCAAAGTAGAGGGTGTACAGAGTTTTGTGTTTAGCCTGAAGGGTGATTCTGAAATCGCGTTGTCACCCGAGGAGATGTGAATGGGTGCGTTGGTTTAACTATGTCAGGCTGCTCAAGCCTATTGGAGACACCCCTCCGGTAGAAGCTGAGGCAAACTATCTTGAAAAAATGCTCCTGATAGCACCTCGTCAGAGATATCAACTTAAGACAACCAGCTTCCATCAAATTCATGGCCGTTCACCTCATGCAAACCGATCAAATTCAGCCTCTAACCTACCGCCTGCTGGGTGGTCCAGGGTCCCCCTATTCGTTGAAAATGCGAGCCTTGTTGCGCTACCGCCGACTTCCGCATTTGTGGATTGTTCCCAGCGGCTACCTTGGTAGTGAGGGCGAGTTGAAACGTGCCGGCAAGGGCATGATCCCTGTGCTTCAATATCCCGATGGCAGTTACCACGCTGACAGCACGCCGTTGATCTACGAACTTGAGAAGCGTCATCCGGGGCAGCGCTCGGTATTGCCGGATGACCCAGCCGCCGCCTTCCTGAGCCACTTGATTGAAGACATGTCAGATGAACTTTTGGTGGGGGCCATGTTTGACATGCGTTGGGGATCCGAGTTTGACCGGACGTTCTGTGCAACGCGGCAGCTTTCAGGCTGGCTCGGGGTGATTTCTCGCCCCAAATTGGATGCCTTGGTGGCTAAATTCACATTACGACAGACTTCCAGGCGTCAGGCCATGGCGACCACCGATGAGGGGTACCAGTTGCTGGCATCGTTTTACATCGCGACACTGACGATCCTGGAGTCTATGCTCGAACGCACCGCCTATTTGTTTGGCGGCCGGCCTTCCTTGGCTGATTTTGGGCTCTACGCTCAGTTGAGCCAGTGCGCCTTGGACCCTTCAGCCAGTTCCATCATGCGCAGTCGCGCGCCCCGTACCTTCCAATGGACGCAGTCACTTGACGATGCCTCGGGTGTAGAAGGCGACTGGGCGCCTCAGTCCACCTGGGAGCCTAGCGTGCGTGAGATGCTGACGCTGGCTGGCCGCTTCTATTTACCTTTGCTGTGCGCTCATCATCACGCAGTTGAAACTCGCGCCGAATCCTTCGAGGTTGTGATTGATGAATTGGTTTGGAGGGGGCAAGCTGAAAGCTACAAGCACAAATGCCTCGTATGGTTGCAGCGCGAGTGGGCCGCTCTGGCTCCTGCGGACAAGGCACGGGTCCAGTCTTTGCTTCAGGACACAGATTGTCTGGATTACCTGACACGTATACTGCCAAGCAACAAGCCCGTACAGGACATGACTCCCCGTTAGACTGGCGTGCCGATTGTTTCCGCTTAAAGCAATGGCATCACACCCATATGTTTATAGAAAAATAGGACCAGATTGACTGGTCTGATCTGGCGTCCAAACGTATTGTGTAACTGTTTAGACATCAAGTAGCCTAGGCGTTCACGTCGCCAACAAGAGGGCATGCATGAAAAGATGGTCATTCAGGATAGCGTCCCGGATCCCCATGGTGAAAAGTACTGGCAGGATGCAAAAAAGACGGATCTTGATAAGTGCTCATGGGATGCAAAGGGACACCGATGACGCAACCAAGCAGCCAGCCATTGGGCTGGCTCGCTTGGAAATTTGAACCTTTAGCTCAATTGCAAATTGGCCGATTTCACTGCATCGCCCAACCATTGCAAGTCTTTTTCGATGATGGCCTTGAATGCTGAGCCACCTGCAAATCGTGCATTCAGTCCCAATGGTATGTAGCGCTGAGACAGTGCCGGGTTATTCACGGCAGCGCTCATGGCTTTTTCAAGGGTCTCGACGACAGCTGCTGGTGTGCCAGCAGGTACAGCCAGCCCGCCCCAGTAATTCACCGTGGGGATGTCGAGGCCCTGCTCTTTGGCGGTGGGCAAATCAGGCAAGAAGCCAATCCGTTGTTCCGTCAGGGCAATCACAGGTTTGATTTTGTCTCTGAACTGGATGATCAGCGGTGCTGGCAATGCCATGGCTTGGATCTCGCCTTGGGCCAGCGCCAGGGCGCCATCGGGGCCACCCTTAAATGGAATGTTGTTACCCGTGATACCAACACGTTGCATGATGCTGACCATGCTCAAGTGTTCCATTGAGCCCGGACCTGTGGAGCCATAGTTGAGCTTGCCAGGGTTGGCCTTGCCCCATGCAACCATTTCTTGTGTTGTCTTGAACGGCGCATTGTTGGCAATGCAAAGCATGGCATCTGTTGAGCCCATCAAGCCCACGGGAATGAGCTGTTTGAGCATGTCAAAGCGTTTGAGCGATGCTTGAACGGCGCACATGGTGGCATTGAGGTGAATCAGTGTGTAGCCGTCTGTGGGAGCGCTGGTGATGGCCTGAATGCCGATTTGGTAAATCCCACCAGGCCGGTTTTCCACCACGAGGCTTTGACCCAGCGGCTGTTGCATGAATTCTGTCAAGATGCGCACCGACACATCGGCTGCACCGCTTGCAGGCAGGGGCACGATGATTCGAACGGGCTTGTTGGGAAAAGCGGCTTGCGCTGCTGCAATCAGCGGCAACGGCAGCAAGCTGGCCCCCAAGGCTTGCAAGGTCTGGCGGCGTGTTATTGCATGGGTCATGAAGAGTCTCCTGGTTATGGTGGTGAAAATTTTCTAGGTGCGTTGAGAAAAACTCAGTTAAAAATCAAAGAGCCGTCATCGAGTGCAGCTTCTGGCAGCTCGGTCTTGTCGATCGAGTAGTCTTGCAAGTGCAACCAGGGTGAACGATCACCCTGGCGTGGCAGCTGGTGCATGCTTCGGGCCAGATAACCGGGATTGAAGTTGTCGGGCCGCACCCAAGGGCTCAAGGTCATGTTTTGGTCTTCAGGGCGAAGCTCTGGCACCACGCTGCGCAATTCGTGTCGGTCCATGTGCTTCACAAGCTTGCAGAAAAAGTCGCCCAGCAAGTCGGCGCGAAGTGTCCAACTGGCACGGAAATACCCGAACACCCACAACAAATTGGGCAAGCCTGTGAACATGGCCCCACGCCAAGTGACGCTGCCGGCAAAGTCCAGCGCTTTGCCATCGACAGTAAAAGCAATGTCACCCAATATGTTCAGGTTAAAACCTGTGGCAGTCACAATCACATCGGCGGGTACGGTCTCACCGTTGCTCAGAAGAATGCCTTCTGGCACAAAGCGCTCAATCGAACCTGTTTGAACACTGGCCTGTCCATGGCGAATCGCTTTGAAGAGGTCGCCATCGGGCACAAAGGCCAAACGCTGTTGCCATGGACGATAGGTCGGCTTGAAGTGGACATCGACCAAGTGTGCGTGGTCGGGGCCGAGTGCCTCCCTGGCTGCGGCGAGCAGCTCAGCCGCCACAGTCTCGGGCTCTTGCACACAGCGCCTCTGTATGTGGGCTTGGTCGAACAGGACTTTGCGGCGCACGATTTCATGGGTCCATTCGTGCGGTATGTCGAGTGCGCGCAGCGAGTCGGCCAGCTCATTGGCGTTGCGACCAGTTGCAAACCAGGTGGGTGATCGCTGAAGCATGGTCACATGCGCACATTTGCCAGCCAAGGAAGGCACCAGTGTTGCGGCGGTCGCGCCTGAGCCGATCACCACCACACGCTGACCGGTCAGCTCGAGGTCTTTCGGCCATTGCTGCGGGTGCACGATGCGACCGGCAAAGTCTTCCATGCCGGGCCATTGTGGGGTATACCCCGCGGCGTGACTGTAGTAACCCTGGCACATCCATAAAAACTGGCAGCGCACTTGGCGGATGACAGGGTTGCCCTCGGCTGGCGTGTGCAGGATCTCTACGTGCCAGCTGGCGTCGGCAGAAGACCACTGGGCTGAGGTCACACGGTGTTGGTAATGGATCCGCCCAGTCAAGTCGTATTCGTCGATGACCTCGTTCATGTAGTTCAAGATCTGATCGCCACTGGCGATGGGGTTGCCGCGCCACGGCTTGAATCGGTAGCCAAAGGTGAACAGGTCGCTGTCTGAGCGGACACCGGGATAATTGTGCGTCCGCCATGTGCCGCCGAAACTCGATTGCGCCTCGACCAACGCAAAACGCTTGTCAGGGCACTGTTGCTGCAGGTGGCAGGCGGCACCGACGCCAGAAATACCGGCGCCGATGATCAACACATCCATTTGCTCGGGCACCGGGTTCATGTCGGGCGCCTCGCTCATGTGGGTATGCGTACCATGAGTTCGGTGAAGCCACGCACAAAGGGCGAACGCACCCGCACCGGGTCGGCCACGACTTCGATGACGGGAAAGCGCTTGTGGATTTCTTCCCACAGGATCCGCAGTTGCATCTCTGCCAAGCGGTTGCCCACGCAGCGGTGGATGCCAAAGCCAAAAGACAAGTGCTGGCGTGCACGAGGCCGATCAATGATGAACTGGCTCGCGTTGGGGATGGCGTCCTCGTCGCGGTTGCCCGAGAGGTACCACATCACGACTTTGTCGCCTTTTTTGATCTGTTTGCCGCCCAGTTCTGTGTCTTGCAAAGCGGTGCGGCGCATGTGGGCCAGAGGTGTCTGCCAGCGAATGATTTCCGAGACCATGTTGTCCACCAAGGCCGGATTGTTTCGCAGCTTGTCCCATTCGGACGGGTTGTTGTGCAGGGCCAGCAGTCCACCGGTCATCGAGTTGCGTGTGGTGTCGTTGCCGCCCACGATCAACAACACCAAGTTACCCATGAATTCCTGCGGAGTCATGTTCCGGGTTTCCGGGTTGTGGGCCATCATGGAAATCAGGTCAGATCCTGGGCTCGCGTTGACCCGCTCGTTCCATAAGCGGGTGAAGTAAGCCGCCATCTTGTGCAGTTCAGCCAGGCGTTCTTCCCGTGTTGGCGCGTTGGGATCAAAGTCTTTGTTGGATGTGGCCACATCTGACCAGTAGGTCAACAGATGGCGGTCCTCAAGGGGGAAATCAAACAGGGTTGCCAACATCAATGTGGTGAGTTCGATCGAAACAAGTTCTACCCAATTGAAGGCCTTATTGCGCGGCAGGCCATCGAGTACCTTGCAGGTCCGCTCTCGGATGAGGCTCTGCATGTTGGCCAGGTTGCCTGGCGCGACAATGGGCTGGACGGCCTTGCGTTGCACATCATGACGTGGAGGATCCATGGCGATGAACATCTGCAGTTGCCCTTCACCCGGTGGTTGATCGGTGATGGCAATACCACCCTGGCTCCAGTCTGAAGAGAAAATGCCATGGTTGGTGTCCACGTGCATGATGTCCTGAAAACGAGTCACTGACCAATACGGTCCGTACAAAGCGCTGCTGCAGTGGTGGACAGGATCGTCACGACGAAGGCGTTCGAAATAATGGCCAACGGTGTCGTTTTGGAAGTAAGTGGGTGTGCCCGGGTCGATCTGTTCGATTGGCATGGCAAAAGCTTCGGCACGGGCTGAAGCCTGAATTTCGGCTTGTGACAGTTTCATGTTGTTTTCTTTCTGTACATCGACAGCTTCAGTGCTGTCCTTCGGGCATATGGATCTCGATGCCGTCGAGCTCAGCGGTCATGATGATCTGGCAGGCCAGTCGGGAGGATGCCCTTCGCTCGTTGGTGAATTCCAGAATGTCGTTTTCATTGGTTTGCATGGTGGGCAGGTGCTCTGCCCAAGGCGCGGACACAAACACGTGACAAGTGGCGCAAGCGCACTGACCGCCGCAATCGCCATCGATCCCGGGTACGGCGCTGTCGGTGGCAGCGCGCATCAGGTTCTCGCCAATCGGGGTCTCCACACTGCGGCGAATACCGTCAAAGCTGATGAAATGAACTTGGGGCATGGACAAAAATCTTTCGGGAAAAATCAATATTCAGGAATCGGCTGACTTGCGCATGGCTTCGATCTGCTCGCGTGACACACCGAGTGCTTGGCTCATGGGGCTGGTTGTTTGGGGGTCCCAACTGTGTCGGGGGCCGATGGTGATCCCGCCATCGACAGTGATGTGGGTGCCAGTGACAAAGCGGGCGGCATCACTGGACAGATACAGGACGGCCTCAGCAATGTCTTGCGGCTGACCGGCACGGCCAATCGGATTGGCGCTGTTGCTGTGCTCACTCACACGCTTGGCCAGGTCTTGCGAGGCCTGTTGGTCCATGCCAAACAAGCCCCCGAAGATGCGCGTAGCAATGAAGCCCGGCACCACCGCGTTGATGCGGATGTTCAAGGCGCAGAGTTCGGCGGCTGCCACCCGCGTGTAATGCAGCACGCCCGCTTTGGCCACCGAATAGGCCAGCGGGGCGTAGCCAGCCTGCAAGGCCGAAATGGACGATGTGTTCACGATGGCGCCTGTGCCCCGTTTGATCATGTGGGGCACGGCGTAGCTGGCGCCGGCCGCGACAGAACGCAACAAAAGGTTTTGGGTGTTGTCCCAAGCCTCGGCGTTAAAAGCCTGAACGCCGCCCATGGTGCCGATGCGCCCCGCGTTGCTGAACAGGATGTCCAGCCCGCCAAAATGCATGGCGGCACTGTCGATGGCGGCGCGTAACTCATCGAGCTGGGTCACGTCGCAATGCGCAAAGTGCAGCTGACCTGCATATTTTTCTTGCAGGTGCTGGCCAACATCGTCCTGCACGTCCGCTGCCACCACTTGGGCGCCTTCTGAAAGAAACAGCTCGGTGGTGGCCAAGCCAATGCCCGAGCAGGCACCCGTGATCACGGCGACTTTGTTTTGCAATCGTTTAATGGGGCGCTCCATCAATCGAAAACGATCACATTGCGAGCGATACCGCCTCGCTGCAGAGCGGAAAAACCGTCGTTGATTTGCTCCAGCTTGAGTCGGTTCGAAACCAACTGGTCGAGCTTCATCCGGCCCTGCATGTGAAATTCCACCAAGCGAGGGATGTCAAGTCGGAAGTGGTTGGAGCCCATCATCGTGCCTTGAATGCGACGCTCACGCAGAAAGTCAAAGCCGTGCAGCTCAATCTTTGTGCCCAGCGGAATCATGCCCACAATGGTGGACAAACCGCGAGGACGCAGCATGGCAAATGAAGCTTCGGTCGTGGTCTTCAGACCGATGCACTCGAATGCGTAATGCACGCCACCTTGGGTCATCTCGATGATCTTTGCGACCATGTCCGGGTCTTTGGCATCCATGCCATCTGTGGCGCCAAAAATCTTGGCCATCTCCAGCTTGGCCGGATCGATGTCAATCGCGATGATCCGGGCTGCGCCAGCCAGATGCGCCGCATGAATGGTGGACAGACCTACGCCGCCGCAACCAAGCACAGCCACTGTGGTGCCAGGCTCCAGTTGTGCGCTGTGCACCACCGAGCCATAACCCGTGAGAACACCACAGCCCAGCAAAGCCGCCAGGTCCAGGGGCATATCTTCTCGAATTTTGACGACGGCGTTCTCGTGCACCAGCATTTGCTCGGCAAAAGTGGAGAGGTTGAGGTACTGATTGAGATGTTCGCCCTTCCAGCGCAGGCGTTTGGCCACGCCGGGCGGCATCTTGACTGCGGTGTTGCTGCAGATGGTTTGGTGACCCGTCACGCAATACTCGCAATGGCCGCAGAACACCGACAAGCAGGTGACCACATGGTCACCGGGCTTGACGTGGGTGACGTCTTCACCCACCGCTTCGACGACACCAGCGGCTTCATGGCCGAGTACGGCGGGCACGGGGGTCGGGTATTTGCCCTCGATGAAATGCAAGTCGCTGTGGCACAGGCCGCTGACACGGGTGCGCACCAACACCTCGTTGCGTTTGGGTTTTTCGATCTCGATGCTCTCGATGGTCATGGGCTGACCTGGGCCATGAAAAACGGCGGCTTTCAATTTATTTGCTCCTTTGGGTTCTGGCTTTTTTCGCTGGGGGTGCGGTGCGCAACTGCACCTTTTTTGGCTGAGACATAGCGGATGCTGGCAGCTTGACCTTTAAGCAATGCATGACCACTTCAAACAGCCAATGGTTGAGGGCAGGGTCGGATAAGGGTAAGTTGTTGACCGGATGAATAATGCTATTGACCAAGTGTCCACTGATGATTTGCAAACCGACGAGCACTTGATTGCGGGCTTGTTCTGAGTTCGGCGTTCTTAATTTGCCGATGATCAAATTAATGTAGTGGGCATGCAGTTTCAAGCCGTTGTCCCGCACGGGTTGCCAGTCAGCACTGTCGTTGATGCTGTATTGCACAGCGGCGCGGATGATGCTTTCGTATTGCCGGTTGGTCTCCACATAATGGTCAACACAGTGGCGCACCGTTTGAGCCAGTGTGAGTTCTTTGATGCTTTTTGGGGTGAGACTGGAGAGAAGATCTGCTTGTAATTTTTTGCTGATGCTTTCAAAGAGGAATTCGAAAAAAGCCTCTTTGTTGCGAAACCTCAAGTAGAAGGAACCCACAGAGCATCCAGCTCGGGCAGAAATTTGCGCAATGGAAATGTCATCAAAAAGTCCGTCGCGTAACAAGTCAAGACCTGCCTGCAGCAATTTTTCATGGGTTTGCTCGGACCTTTGCTGTTTGGCCGGAAAGGCCTTGACCACTGCATCAGTTGCTGTTTTCCCATTTTTGGAAGACTGGAGTCTAGACGGGCCAACGGCAGTCAATGGAAGTGTAGACAAGTGATTCTTTCAACAGCAAAATAAAGAACATGAATTCAGGTTCACAATAATTCTGATGGTCAATTCTTGTCAAGTGATAGCTTTGAAAACTAGGGGAAAACCATGTGGGATATCCAAGTTGGCTCGCTCATCATGTGTCTCCAAAGCGTTTGAAAGCGACTTTTCTTTCATCAACTTTCCAAAGGGGTCTTCATGCTAAAACTTCTAACGTTGACGGTATTTTTTGGTTTTTTTTCAAATTTGGTCTTGGCGCAAAACTCGCTGAATTGGCCGAGCAAGCCAGTCAGAGTGATCGTTGCGGGCACTGGAGGAAGCGCAACCGACATGGTGGCGCGAATGTTTACAGAGCCTCTTTCTAAATCATTTGGACAAACCTTCATCATTGACAACCGAGCGGGTGCAAACGGCATGATTGCGACCGAGGCTGCAGCGAAGGCCGCGCCCGATCAACATACTTTGCTGGTGACCTACGCTGCCGCCCATGTGGTCAACCCGGTCTTGTTGCCCAAGGTTCCGTACGACGTGCGCAAGGACTTCACGCCTGTTGCTCAAATTGGATCTGGCGGTAATTTATTGGTCGTACCCGCTTCAATGCCGGTCAAAGACTTGTCAGAATTCATTGCGTATGTGAAAGGCAAACCTGCAGGCAGTCTTTCCTACGGCTCTTGGGGGAATGGCTCTGGTGGTCATCTGTCTATGGAGGCGCTACTGCAAAAGACGGGCTTGAAAATGACCCACGTGCCCTACAAAGCCGTCACGGCCAGTCTCACTGACTTGGGGGGTGGCCTGCTGCAAGCTGCTTTTGCGCCAATGGCCACAGTTTCCCCCATGATTCAAGCGGGTCGATTCAAGGCTATCGCGGTCAGCGGTCCGTATCGGGTACCGCAATTGCCCGATGTCCGCACCATGACGGAGCAAGGCGTTCCGTTCGATCTGGAGGCCTATTTCGCTTTTATTGCACCCAGCAGCATGTCTAAAGAGGTGGTTTCCCGTTTGAATCTGGAAATCAACCGATTGCTGTTTGCCCCTGAGATGCAGGAGAAAATTAAATCTTTGGGTTTTTCTGCCATACCGCGTCGCACACCGGAAGAGTTTGCATCCCGAATCGAGAAGGATCTGCAGGAATGGGGTGCAATTGTGAAGTCCAGCAACATCACGGTCGACTAAAAGTCGCGGAGTTTCAAGGCAATGGGCGTTACCAATATCTTGATGATGAAGAAGGCCTGGGCCGAGTGGGCACCTGGCGTATGGACCTTGGGTGGCCAGGGTAATTCTTTGGCGGTCAGCACAGGGGAGGGCATCGTACTGGTCGATGCTGGGCCGGGCGGTGAAATCACGGCGCGCATGATCGCCTGTCTTCGCGAACTTACTGATTTGCCCCTTTCGCACATTGTCTACAGCCATGGGCACATGGGTTACAACAACGGCGTCCGTGATTGGCTCATCGATGCGTCCGAGCGTGGACACCCTGCACCATTGTTGGTGGCGCATGCACGCCTGCCTGCGCGGTACCGTCGTTATCGCGAACTTGGTGGTCTGGGGGCTTATACCAACACGCGCCAGTTTCGCGCACCGTTTCCGGTTAACCCTCCGGCACACTGGTACCGTTTGCCCGACATCACATACCAAGATGAACTGCTCATTGGTGGTTCTTTGCGACAGGTTTTCCTGATGCATGCACCATCTGAGACCGATGACGCCACAGCATTGTGGTTACCAGATTGCCAGCTGTTGTATGGCAGCTGCGCCATGATCAAGGCGATGCCGAATGTTGGAACGCCATATCGGATTTATCGTGACCCGATGCTCTGGGCAGATACGCTTGTGCGCATGCTGAGTCTGAAGCCGAAGATTCTTGTTCCTGAGTTTGGTAAACCACTGAATGATCCTGAAGAGGTGCGCGAGGCACTCACAATCCCGATGCTTGCGCTGCGTTGGTTGCGTGAGCAGGTAGTCATCAGGATGAATCAAGGCATGCAAGAGTGGGACATCTTGCACGACCTCGAGCTTCCCGAGGAAATTTTTGGTCATCGTTTTCTCAAACCGGGCTATGGCTGTGTCGAGTACATCATCCGTGACATTTGGCGAAGTGAAAATGGCTGGTGGAACCGCAACCCCACCATGCTGCATCCCTGTGCGCCTCTAGATGCGGCGGATGCGCGCTACTTTGCTCTCCCTGATCCTGAGCGTGTTCTTGCACAAGCCCAAGCCCTGGTGCAAGCGGATGAATGGCAGAGAGCCTTGCATGTTCTGGACTTATTGGCTCTGGCCTCTCCAAATCTTCCGTGGGTGGTCGAAGCACGAGAACTGAAAGCGCAATGCTGCGACCAACGTGTCGCTCAAGTGAGTACTGTTGTGTCTCAGCATCTCTACAAGAGCTCAGCCGAAGAATTGCGCGGCCAGGCGGTGGGCTCTGGCGTTGCGCCTGCAGATCGCTTTGAATGGACCTGATCCTTTTGAAATGACCAAAACCATGACGACAAAGACCGCTGATTCCCCCTCGAATTCTCAGCAACAAGCTGTGATGACTTCCCGCAAACCTGGCATGGTATTGATCAATCGCGCCACGTACCGTGACATCGTGCCTGGCGTTCACTTGTTACCCGGACAGGGTAATTCTGTGGCTTTGGAGACCGCAAAAGGCGTAGTGCTGTTCGATGCTGGCCCTGGCGGAGGCTTGACCGCCAACATGATCGCGACTTTGCAAACCATAACCCCCAAGCCTGTGAGTCATATCGTTTACAGCCACGGTCACCTTGGCTACAACTACGGTGTGGGCGATTGGTGCAGGTCCATGGCAGAGCGTGGTTTTGCGCGGCCTGTGCTGGTGGCGCACCGACGTGTTCGTGCACGTTACGCCCGCTACCAGGAAACCGAGGGGTTACAGCAGTTGCTCAACAGCCTGCAATTTCGCACCAATGTACCCAAGCCCAAGCCAGAGTGGCTGGTCATGCCTGATATCGGATTTGAAGACAGGTTGGTGATCGATGGAGGAGACCGCACCATCGAGTTGCTGGCTGCTCCGTCTGAGACCGATGATGTGGTGGCCGCCTGGCTGCCCTCCGAGCGATTTTTGTACGGCAGCGCTGCTGTTATCCGCAGCCTGCCCAATGTGGGTACGCCGCTGCGTACAGTCAGAGACCCGATTCGCTGGGCTTCTACGCTCGACCGACTTCATGCCTTGCGGCCGAAGGTGCTGCTGGCCGAGTTTGGAGGCCCCTTGTTTGACCCGCAAGACGTTGAAGATGCGTTGGTACTGCCCGCTGCTGGCCTGCGCTGGCTGCGTCAAGAAACAGTGCGCTTCATGAACGAGGGCTTGGATGTAGAGGACATCGTGGCCCGTATCCGACCGCCATCGGCCTTGTTTGATCATCCCTTCATGCGCCCCGTTTATGGCTGTGTGGACTACATTGTTCGCGACATCTGGCGCAGCGAAAACGGTTGGTGGGACCGCAACCCCACCACGTTGCATCCCGCGCCGCGCTGGCAAGTAGAAGCCGATCTTCAGAGCTTATTGGGCTCTGCTGCCGACGTACAGCATGTAGTGGCGCGTGCCCACGCGCTCGCTGAGGCGGGGCAAATCCAACATGCGCTTCACGTGATTGACCTGGTTGCGCAGTTGCCTGAAGACACGCCAATGCATTCTCAGATCAGGGATTTCAAAGCCGATTTGCTTGATCGACGTGCTCTGCAGGTCAGCAGCGTGGTGTCGCGCAACCTCTATCGAAGCATGGCCGAGCAATTGCGTGGTCTGCCTCATGGCAGCACCCGGGACCATGACCCGACGCATGGCATGACCATGGCTTGAATTTCTGCAAGTACAGATTCAATTCCCAAACTGTTCGACAATTTTTTGATTGCCTTTATGCCTTGTGACATACCTGCTGCCAAGACTGATGAAAATTTGGCGAAAGAAGACCCTCATCCGGCCTCCGTGCACACCCGTGCCTGCCAAGCCGCCCAGCGCCTGCATTTGCCCTTGCACGATGACCGAGCGTTTGACGATGCCCGCCGGGGACTGGTAGCACCCTTGCCACCGGAAGGTGTGTTGCGTCCCAACGGTCGACCGGTCTGGAACCTGCAGGCTTATGGTTTCCTGGCCAATGAACAGGCGCCCGACAGCGTGCACCCCGGTCTGTGGCGGCATGCCCGCCTCAATATGGTCACGGGCTTGTTCAAGGTCTGTGACCGTGTTTACCAGGTACGTGGCATGGACTTGGCCAACATGACCATTCTGGAGGGGGACAATGGACTGATCATCATCGATCCGCTCACGTCGACCCAGGTGGCCGCTGCGGCTTTGGCGCTGTACCACCAGCACCGGCCACAACGGCCAGTGGTGGCGGTGGTTTACACGCACAGCCATGTGGACCATTTTGGTGGCGTGCGTGGCGTCATCGACGAGGCCGATGTCCTGGCCGGTCGTGTGCAAGTGATTGCCCCTGTGGGCTTCATGGAGGACGCCATCAGCGAAACCGTGATGGCTGGCAATGCCATGACACGGCGTGCCTTGTTCCAGTACGGTGCATTGCTACAACGTGGCGAGCGCGGTCAGGTGGATGCTGGTCTGGGCAAGGCGGTGTCAGCCGGAACCGTCACACTGATTGCGCCCAATCGGCTGATCACCCAAGCGGTGGAGACCTTCGAGGTCGATGGCATCGACTGTGTGTTCGAGTTGACACCGGGGGCAGAAGCCCCAGCCGAGATGATCATCCACCACCCGGGCCTTCGTGTGCTCAACATGGCCGAGATCACCAGCCACAACTTTCACAACCTGCTGCCTCTGCGCGGTGCCCAGGTGCGCGATGCCCGTGCTTGGGCAGGCTATCTGGCCGGTGCTCGCCAGCGTTATGCCGCCCAAAGCGATGTGTTGATAGCGCAGCACCACTGGCCAGTTTGGGGCAGTCAGTCTATGGGCGAGTACCTGCTGCGCCAGCACGATCTTTACAAGTTCGTTCACGACCAGACATTGCGGTTGATGAACCATGGGCACACGGGTGGCGACATTGCCGAAGCCATTCGCTTGCCCGAGGAACTCCAACAGGATTGGTCGACCCACAGCTTTTATGGTCACCTCAAGCACAACGTGAAGGCCGTGTACCAGCGTTATCTGGGTGCCTACGAAGGCAATCCGGCATTTTTAGATCCATTGCCTCGCCAAGAGCAGTCGCGCAAGACCATCGAGTACATGGGCGGCGTGGACGCCGTTTTGAGCAAGGCACGTGCCGATCTGGATGCTGGTGAATACCGCTGGGTGGCCGATATCTGTGCCCGGATGGTGTGGGTGGATCCGTCTTGTGTCGAAGCGCGGCGTCTGTGCGCCCAAGCCATGGAACAACTGGCTTATCAGACCGAGTCATCGACCTGGCGTAACGCTTACCTGCAAGGCGCCCGAGAGCTGCGCCAAGGGCCACCTCGCATGGCATCCGGTATGTCCGCCAGCCGCGACATGATCCGTGCGTTGCCCCTGTCGCATTATTTTGATTATTTGGCCATGCGCCTGAACGGACCTCGCGCAGCGCGGCACAGCTTGGTGATGCATTGGCTTTTCAGCGAACCGGACGCCAGTTATGTGTTGACACTGTCCAATGGTGTATTGCGCCATGCTTGCGAAGAACCTGTTGGCAAAGTGGATGTCCAATTGCGCCTGAGCCGGGCCACACTCGATGACATTTCGCTGGAGCAGCTGAGTTTTGCCGAGGCGCTGGACAGTGAACGCATACAGCTGCAAGGACCGCGAGAAATTTTTGAAGAATTCCTGACGCTGCTTGACACCTTTGACCGAGGCTTTGCCGTGCTGGAGCCTTTGCCGCCGATCAGCGGTTTTTCTGGCCACTGAGGAGCGCCACTTGGGTTGTCATTCCCAGAGTATTTGACCCGGCTGGGCATACCAACCGTCCAGCCTTTGCCGGATGAGGGTTTCGATGGCACTGCGCTTTATTTTCATCGTGGCAGTCAGGCATCCGTTGTCAATGGTCCAAGGCGAGTCCATCACCACCAGCATGCGCAGTTGTTCGTGATCGTTCAGTGCGTCATTGGTGTCTTCCAGCAGCCGTGCCAGCTCGAGTTCAATCTGATCGCGCATGACCGGGTCTTGGCGCTTTGATTGGTACTGCTCTGACAGCTGAACCATGGCGCAGGCAGCGCTCTGCCCAGCGCCGCACACCATGCTGAGTTCGACCATCGGGTGGTTGTTCAATCGGCTCTCGATCGGTGCAGGCGCCACATATTTGCCCTTGGTCGTCTTGAACAACTCCTTGATCCGTCCGGTGAGTTTGAGCATGCCGTTGGGCTCGAAATGTCCGCAATCGCCAGTGCGGAAAAAGCCGTCATCGGTGAAGGCTTCGGCCGTCAGGTCAGGCCGCTTGTAGTAACCCACCATGCAGCCAGGGGACTTGACCAAAATTTCACCTTCGGGCGATAACCGCGATTGCACACCCGCAAGAGCGCGCCCGACATAGCCTGGTTGGTTGAACTGCGGCAGCGAGCCATGTGAATACGCAAAGTCTTCGGTCATCGCGTAGCCCTCCATCAAGTCCAGGCCCAGCTTGCGGTACCAGGCAATCAGCTCGGCAGAGATGGGCGCTGAGCCGCTGCCTGCCGATACCACCGCGTCTAAACCGAGCGAAGCCAGCACCTGCTTGGCAAGCACCGGGCCTTTGACAGGGTCGGCCAGCGCTGCGTCGAGCTGCTCTGCCGCCATTCTGGCGAAGACACCGTGCTGGAACTTGAGCCAAAGCCGGGGCACTGAAATGAAGGAGTTGGGTCGTGCGCGCTTGAGGTCATCCACAAACGTGGCCAGCGATTCGGAAAAGAACACGTGCACATTGCCTGCCACCAGAGACCAGCAGGCGATCTTTGAGCGCTCGAACACGTGTGAGAGCGGCAAATACGACAAGACCCGGTGTTGTGCCGGGTGGCCTGTGCGCTCGTTGATCAAGGCCATCGTGCGTTCGGAGGCATCGCTGATACCGCCAAAGCTGTGCATGACCCCCTTGGGTTCGCCGGTTGATCCGGATGTGTAAGCCAGAAGCGCCAGATCCTGCGAATCGCGCGTAATGCGTCCGCTCAGCGGTTCGGTGCTGGCCACGATGTCTTCCCAGCGGGGAAGATCAGGCTGATGTGCTAGGGCGTCTGACAGGGGTAATGCGATGCAGGTAAAACCATCTGGAACACCGCTTCTTTGACGCGCCCAGTTGTCGAGTTTGCCCACAAAAAGCAGACGCGTTTCGCTGTGCTCCAGGACGAAGCGAATGTTGTCAGCCGATTCGGTCGGGAACAAAGCCACTGTGGTGCCGCCGGTCATCCAGATGGCCAGTTCCGCCATGATGAAGTGGGCGCAATTTTTGGTGATCAGACCGATTCTGGCGCCCTGCTCGAAGCCTTGCGACTGCAGGTGCCGTGCCATGCGCCGGGCCTCATCGAGTGTTTCGCGCCAGGTGTAATCACGCACTTGGCCTTGACCCAGAGGCTGGGTCAGATAGACCTGGTCAGCGCGCTGAATTTCGTGGTCCTGAACATGGTCAAGGATCAGACGACATGCGGACACTGCAGGAGTCATGCGGGTGGTCATAAGTGGTGGCAGTGTTGAAGTTGACAGGTTCATGGCGATGGCATTTCGGTCAGGCTCAATCCTCAGGCGCTGTCTTCGACCCGCTCGATGAGCGGGTAGTTGTAATGGCCGTTTTGATGAACTTCGCGGGGCAGATACAGGCGCAGGGCGACGTAAAAAGTATCATCCGGCGCAGGTAACCAGTTGCTGGTTTGCTGGGGCGGCATGTGGCTTAGCCAGATCGTCAAACCGCCATCCGGGTCGGAGCACAAGCCGGCCGTGCGGTCGCCAATGGCGTGGCGTTGCAGCGGGTTGTCTACGAACAGGTAATCGCTTTTTCGGTAAAGGCTCAGTGACCAGAAAGCATCGACCTGTGGCAAGCCCCCCGGTGCGAACCGCAGGCGGTAACGGTGACGCCCGTCCAGTGGGCGGCCCTCACTGTCGCGGTGCGCCATCTGGTAGAAGACTTCCTGTGTACCCAGCAGGCCAATGTAGCAACGGGCCACGCGGGCTCGGGTAAACCAATCGCGACCAAAGTGGTCAGTGACTTCGACTGAGGCATTCCAGCCGCCGTCCAAATCGGAAGATGCGGGTGCATCCAGTTCGGACAAGATCTCGGTCAAGGTTTGTTGCAACAAGGGCAAGTCGGCCTGTGATGTGTCCAGACCCGCGCCGATGCCCAAGCGTGCGAAGCGAGCCAGGTCGGCCGTTTCATCAGCGGGTGGTGGGTTGATGGCCAGCTGTCGATTGACCACTTGGACGAATGTGGCTGCATCGCCCAGCTTGTCTTGCCCGTGGAGGCTACATGTGACGATACGGGCCGCTGGCTCACCTTGCAGAGTGGTCAAGCGAAAGGCGTCCTGAAGTGCGTGAACGGGGGCCAACTCCTCATGTGGCAGAGCCAGGATGCGCCCAATCAACCACACTATTGGGGTGGCGCACTCAATGGGCAGGGTGCCCGCTGGTGGGGTACCTTGCCAGCCGGGTTCATGCAGGAAAAAAGTATGGGCCTTATTGCCATTCAAGCGGGTGCCCAGGTGAGCAAAAGGATTGGTGTAAAAGTCTAAGAGACCCAGCACGTAATAGCGATCGCCAGTGTCCGGGGTGTGCAACAACAAAGGTCCGTCTGACAGATCGATCCAGGAACTGGTGTAGAGGGTGTCGGCGTTGGGTGTGACCACTCGTCGGTCTTTGGCATTGAGCAGTTGGCGCGTGTGTGAAAACACATTGGCCCAGCGGCGTGTCGAATCAGGGCCACCCGCTGGGTCGGCAAACTGCCCTTCGGTATTTTTGCGTGGACTGCTTGCTGCTTGCATGCGTGCTGTTTCGTACAGGGGCAGCGTGTAGAGGATGGCCTCTCTGGCCAGATCGTTGCGGTTCATGGGGTCAACTTTCTTTGACACGTTGTACGGGGGGGAGGGTGTAGCGGCCGTTGAACATCTCTTGCCGCGGGTGGTACATGCGCAAAATCAGGTAGAAAGGTCCGGGTGGCGCTGGTAACCAGTTCGCATCGCCTTCGGCGGGGCACTCGTGCTGGATTTGCAGCGTCAAGGAGTTGTCTTGACTGAGTCGCAAGCCCTTGGTTCGATCTCCTATCGCATAACGACCTATCTGATTGCCCGCGAAATAACGGTCTTCACCATAGAGCGATACTGACCAAAAGGCGTCTGCCGGTGGCATGTGGCCGTTCTCAAAGCGCAAGGTGTAGCCGTGTTGACCGTGCAAGGGCTCACTGTCGGCGTCGAAGTCGGCCTGTGCGTAGATGGTTTCGGTGGCCGCCAAAGCGCCCAGCCCTTTCATGGCGACAGTCGCGCGCATCAGGATGTTGTCGCTCCAGACGCCCAAGTGTGGACTCCAGGTCCAGGGCTTTCGTGTCAAGTTGACGATGTGCTGCTCGATCAGATGCATTCCTTCTGCGTGGGCCTGTCGCAAGCCCGCGCGAACACGCTCGCTGATGTGCTCCAACGCATCCAGCCCACCCGGTGGCAAGCGCAAGCTGCGCATCAATGGGCGCAGGTCACTGGCGTTGGGGGGGACCCCGATCTCATCGACCGCTTGCAGTAGGTTTGCAAAGAAATCTTGGGCTGTATCGCCGCTGTTGTGCCATAGGTTCACGCACGACGGGCGCGGCCCGCTGCCTTGTAAGTGCACGCCATCTGCAAAAGCTCGTGCTTTCGGAACATCGGAGATATCACCCACCAGCGCCCGCCCCAGCAACCACACCAAGCGGGTGGGGCAGCGCACCACCCGCGCCGGATCTATGTCCGCAGGCATGGGGTCATCGGTGTGGATCAGCCACCAGTCCGCGCCTTCGGCAGGTGTGTTGCGCAGACCCACATTGTGGAAATTTTCGCTCCAAGCATCCAGCAGTTGCACCACGTAATAGCGGCCATGGTTGGGAGGGATGTGCAGTCGAACCGGAGAATTTCCAATCCAGATCCAAGCGTTGTAATACAACAGATCGCAAGAGGGCGTGACGATGTCGCGATCCTCGTGTGTCCAGGGTTTGTCACTGCCGTGGAACATCCCGAATGGACCGCGTCCGAAAGCCGGCTTGGCGCTGGGATCACTTTGCACCTGACAGGTTCGAAGTACTTCAAGCAGGGGGTAGCCCCATAACACCAAAGGCTTAGCCATGGCCGCAGTGACTGCTGTCTGTGGTGATGTATTTTGTGAATTTGTATTCATGTTTTAAGCCTATTCAAACCGACTTGCTCTGACAACATCACAAACCCTGTGAGTGGCACGTGGGTGACAGCTTTTTCGTCACATGTACGACAAGGCCAGCCCCTTGGATGTCTGCGGATGGACGCGGGCGCACTGACCACCCAGGGCGGGTGTTGGCGTGGCGGGTTGCTGGCCGATGGTCAGCGCTTGATCTGGATCAGCGCATCGGCCGCCACCACACCTTGCCCAGCCGGTTTGACGAACAAGGGGTTGATGTCGATGCCGGAGATGTATTCGCCCAAATCTTGTGCCAATGCCGCCAGCTTCAATATGGTGTCCACCAGGACATCGACATCGGCCTTGGGCTGGCCGCGCGCACCGTCTAGCAAGGCGAAGGTGCGGATTTCGCGCACCATGGCCTCGGCTTCACTGCGGCTGATGGGCAACATCCTGAAGCTCACATCGCGCAGCACCTCGGCATAGATGCCGCCCAGACCGAACATGATGGCCAGTCCAAACAGGGGATCGTTCGTGACTCCCAGAATCACCTCGACCCCACCCGGAACCATGGCTTGCACCAGCACGCCGTCGATGCTCGCATGGGGCGCATGTTGGTGCGCATTGCGAAGGATCTCATCGTAAGCCAAGCGCACGGCATCGGCATCGCTCAGGCCGATGCGCACAGCCCCCGCTTCTGTCTTGTGTGCAATCTCGGGTGAGACTACTTTCAGGGCCACTGGAAAGCCGATGGCTGTGGCTTGCTGCACGGCCTCGTCAACGCTCTTGGCCAGTGCTTCGGCTGTGACCGGTATGTCATAGTCGGCCAGCAACTGCTTGGCTTCGTATTCGGTCAGGTCCTTGCGGGCAGTGGCCAGTTGCTGGCGCCGCAACGGGCGTGAGCAGTTGAGCATCGGCTCCAGCGCACGTTCGGCTTCGCGGCGGCGGGCTGCGACAAATTGCCACATGGCCCCCATACCCGTGGCGCAGCGAACCGGTGTGTCGTAGCGCGGCACACCGGCTTCCAGCAATGCGTCATATCCCGCTTGTGTGGTGGCGGTGTCGGCTGTCCAGGATACCAACACCGGCTTGTGGGTCGCCACTGCTACCTCGGCGACCCATTGCGCCAGCTTGACACCCAAGGGGCCGGAGGCCGCAGCTAGGCACACCGCCATCATGTCCACGGCGGGGTCGTTCACGATGAGGCGCAGGGAGGTGATCAAATTGTCCTCTTGCGCAATGATGTTGCCCGTCACATCGATGGGGTTATGCAGACCGGCATAAGGGGGCAGAATCTGTTTTAAGGCATCTAAAGTTGTATCAGACAGTGGCGGCAGCAGCAAGCCTGCGGGTGCGCAGTGGTCGGCTAGCAACACGCCCGCTCCTCCCGAAAGCGTGACCACGGCCACACGCGGTCCTGTGGGCTGGCGAGGCGAGAGCAGGGCCAAGGCGCGGTCGGCCAGGTCTTGCACGTCGGTGACCTCGATGGCCCCAGCTTGGGCAAAGGCGGCCTGATACAGCGCCGCGTCCCCGCCCAAATTGGCTGTATGAGAGGCGGCAGCGCGTGCACCGGCCTCGGAATTACCGACCTTCCACAGCAACCAAGGTTTACCGGCCCGTAAAGCCTGACGTCCCACGTCGACGATGCGGTGGGCGTCCTTGAAACCTTCTACATAAGACACCACCATGCCCGTCTGAGGATCGTCTGCCCAAGCTTTCACCAGGTCGAGACTGGTGGTCTGCGCTTCGTTACCGGTAGATTGGTAGTGCTGGAAACCCAGTCCAGCATCGTTGGCCAGCATCAGCACGGTGTTGCCCCAGGCACCACTTTGCGAGCTCATGCTGATGGGCCCTTTTCGGTACCGCAGCCCATAAGGTGCACCAAAACCCAAGCTGAAACCCTGACCGATGCTGATCATGCCCTGACAATTGGGCCCCATCATGGCGATGCCATACCGATCGGCCATGTCCACCAACGCCTGTTGGGCGGCCATACCATCGCCGCCCATCTCGGCAAAGCCTGAGGTGATCACGATGACCTGATGAATACCTTTGCGGCCACAAGCTTCCAGTTGGGCGATGACCTGCTCGGCGCTCACTGCAATCAGTGCCACATCGGGCACCTCGGGCAGCGCCGCCACATCTGGGTAACAGGGCCAGCCAAAAACTTCCGAGTATCGCGGATTGACGGGGTAGACCTGGCCTTCGTAGCCCAAATTGCGCAGGTGCAGCAAAGGCTGACCACTGGGTTTACTGCCTGTGGTGGAGGCACCAATGACGGCGATGCTGCGGGCGCTGAACATGCGCAAGAGGTCGATTTGGGCGGTGGACATGTCTGTTGCTGTTCGTCTGTAGAGTGGTAGATTCTTCGGGTCTATTTTTTCTGGCTAAGACCAGGAACATGTGAAAGTGGCAGGGCCCTTTTGCCAAGCGTCGATGGTTGATGTGTGATTGAGCTTCAACTCAGGCCTCAAGACCTTGGTGGAACACGCGCCGTGCAATGGCCGATCGGTGAACTTCGGAGGCCCCATCGTAAATACGGAACGGGCGCAACAGTCGCTGGATCATGGACAGCGGCCAATCTTCAGAAATACCCAGTGCACCTGTGATTTGCACCGCTGAATCCGCCACGCGGTTGACAGCCTCTGACACGAAAACTTTGGTCATGGCTGAATGGTGGCGAATCGATTCACCCGCGTCGAGCCTTTGGGCGGTGTCCAGAGTCATCAGACGCGCAGCATGCAACTCGATGTGCGCATCGGCCACCATGGCCTGGACCATCTGGTGCTCGGAGACCCGGGCACCATGCGATTGCCGTTCTATCGCGTATTTTTGGGCCAGACTCATGGCGCGCGAGGACAGGCCGATCAGACGCATGCAGTGAAACAAGCGGGCACCCTCTAGCCGCAGCTGCGCATGTTCAAGGCCTTTGCCTTCTTCGCCAAGCAAAGCATCGGCAGGCACTTCACAATTTTGCAGGCGAATCTCGGCGTGACCGCCCAAGTCGAAGGGCTCGACCGTGGGAACGTCTCGCACGATATCAAACCCCGGCTGCTGGACATCGACCAAAAACAGGGAGGGTCCGATTTCGGTACGTGCCATGACGATGGCGAAATCAGCCACTGAGGCTGATGTGGCGAACCATTTGTGGCCATTGAGGCGCCAGCCCCGTGCCGTGCGTTCAGCGCGGCTGCTGAGCATGCGCGGATCGGAGCCCACACCGGGTGCGGGTTCGCTCATCGCAAAGCACGAGCGCAGGGCGCCTTGTACCAGGGGTCGCAAGTAACGTTCGCGCTGCGTGGGTGTGGCCAAGGCCTCGAGTGTTGTGATGTCCGGTTGGCCCGGTGCCGCGCACTGCAGCGCCCCCGGTCCAAGAAAACTGCGGCCAGCTGTTTCAAGGTAAGCACAGCACTGCACCCAGCTCAGGCCCAGACCGCCATCGGCCACTGCACCACGCGGTGCTGTCAGACCTTGGGAGACGGCCAACGCACGCAGCTCTTGAACCAAGGCCAAGTTGTGGTCTCGGTCGTGTGCACGGTGCAGGTTTTCACGTGGAATGACTTCTTCATCAACGAACCGTCTGGCCTGGTCTAGCAATACTTCCACCGATGGGGTGTGATGGGTCATGACCTTGTTACTTTTTGAGCATGCGGTTGATGCGTTCCCACATCTGCAAGTCATTGCGCATGAATTGGCTGAAGTCGGCGGTGGACAAGAAAGCGGCCTCGCCACCCGCAGTGGTCAGCCGCTCTTTTGTATCGTTCTTTTGCAAAGCTGCCTGAACCGCAGCTTCAAGTTTGCGCACCACCTCGGGTGGGGTACCCGATGGTGCATGCAGACCGTACCAGGACAACACAGTCACTTCCGGAAATCCTGCTTCGGCAATGGTGGGAACGTCTGGCAGTTGGGGTGAGCGGTTGGCACTGGTGTTGGCCAGAGCGCGCAACTTGCCTGATTTGATGTGAGGAAAGGCCACGCTGGAAGGCAAAATTCCCACCGCGAAGGTGTTCGTGATCAGGTCGACAGCCATCGGAGGGGCGCCTTTGTAGGGAATCGGGTCAAGCTTGATGCCTGTGACTTGCTTGAGGATTTCGGTGGCCATGGTTTGGGTGGTGCCCGAGCCACCGTCACCATACTGCCATGCCGGATTCGCCTTGCGTGCCATATCAACGAACTCTCTCACACTGCGCGCGGGTGATGAAGCGGGTACACAAAGATAGCTGGGAGATAGAGAAAAACGTGCGACAGGGATAAAGTCTTTCGGCGCCCACCGGAGATTTTGTTCGAGCAAAGGGTTGTTGAGCAGGAAAGGTGCAGACACCAGCAAGGTGTAACCATCAGCGTTTGCCCGTGCAACGGCTTCAGCGGCGATGTTGGCGTTAGCACCTGGTCGCGCTTCAATCACGATCGGTTGCCCCAGATCCATCCCTTGTACCATGGCCCGGGTTTGGACGTCCACCACACCTCCTGCCGGATAAGGGACGATGATGCGAATGGGTTTGGCGGGAAAGGCCTCTTGCGCCTGCAAGGCCTTGTAAGGCAATGCAGCGATGGCTGCCCCCGAAAGGATCATGGAACGTCTTTTCATTTGCATCTCCTGGTGGTGTTTGTGGGTAAGGAAAGTGGTCAACTTTTCAAGTCCTGCAGAAAATCCTGCGAGAGATGTGATCTTGGGGTAGAGCGCCATTTCACGCCAGTTCATTGGACAGTTGCATTGTCATGTTCTCGAAGCGTGAGCTTGGCGATGTTGAGTTGGTGAATCTGGCTCGTACCCTCATACAAGCGGAAAAGGCGCACATCGCGGTAGTAACGCTCGATTGAGCTGAAGTCTGCGATATAACCTGCACCGCCAAACATCTGAACGCAGCGGTCTGCAACCCGGCCGCACATTTCAGAGGCGAAGTATTTGCACATGGAGGCCGTCAGTGCCACGTCCTCCCCGCGATCACGTGCCCGCGCGGTTTCGAGAATCATGGCGCGCGCAGCAAAAATTTCGGTGCGGCAGTCGGCGATCATCGCCTGAACCAACTGGAAGTTGGCGACTGACTGACCGAACTGTGAGCGTTGCCTCGTGTGGGTGACAGCGAGTTCAAGCATGCGGATTGCCGGTCCTGTGCAAAGTGCTGCCAAGTGCATCCTTTGTTTGTTGAGAACCTTCATGACGGTTTGAAAGCCCACACCTTCCTTGCCACCGATCACGTTGGCGGCGGGCACACGACAGTTCTCGAAAAAAACATCTGAAACAGGCGATCCAGCTTGCCCCATTTTTTTGTATTGCGTACCAGTTCGCAATCCTGGACCCCGTTCAACCAGGAAGGCTGTCAGCCCTGCATGTCCACGTGAATCCTGCTCAGTGCGTGCGATGACCGTGAACACATCTGCAACAGGTGCATTGGTGATGTAGCGCTTCATGCCATCAAGCACATAGTGGTCACCTTCGCGCCGTGCAGTGGTCTGAATGTTGGTCGCTTCGGATCCTGCGTCCGGTTCAGTGAGTGCCAGGCAGCCAGTGAGCTCGCCGGAGGCCATGCGCGGTAACCAGCGCCTTTTTTGCTCTTCAGTTCCATCTGCGACGAGCGCTTCTGAGCCGATACCTGTATTCGTTCCCACGCGTGCGCGCAGCGCTACTGAAGCTTGAGAGAGTTCCATTGCGCACAAAACAAGTTCCTCTGCCGTCAGACCCAGACCGCCATAGGACTCCGGGATACTCCAGCCGAAGTACCCCTTGGTCCGAAGTTCTGAGACGATAGATTCCGGAACCTCTTCGGAGCGTTCAATTTCATCCTCCATGGGATGCCATCGATCGCGAACAAACGAGCGGATATCTTCCAGCAGCGCGTCAAGTTTTGCATCATTGCGAATCATGCAAGCACTTTAGGCAGGTCTTCCTTGGTTTCAAACCAACGTTCCAACTATTGGAACTGAGATGTGCAGACAAGCGCGATTCACGTGAGAATGTCAATATGCGACAAGAACGGACAGTTCATCAAATCAAAGACCAGCGAGACCTTCAGCGCGTGCGTGCGGATGACCCCGACTTTTCCGGAACGCTCGCCAAGGGATTGATGATCCTGCAATGCTTTGTTCGTAATCCGCGCGCTCATGCGAACAGCGAGTTCGCTGAAATCTTGGGAATTCCGCGCTCAACGGTCAGCCGCTTGTGTCGAAGTCTTCAAACATTGGGATTTCTTGACCACGATGAGAGGCTGGACAGGTACTTTATTGGTCCGGCCGCTGTAGCGCTCGGGTACCCGTACGTGATCAATACACCCTTGCTGACTCAGCTAAGGCCGGCACTTCAATCCATGGCCGATCGCTTTGAAGGTGCTGTTTCCATCGGGGTTGCCATGGACCTTGACCTTGTCTATATCGAAACATGTACACACGAGAGCGGCACGCTCAAGCGGCCGGGTGTGGGTGCAGTGCGCGGTATCGTCGAAACTGCGATGGGCCGTTCGTGGCTCTCGCAATTGTCAATTGCTGATCGAAACAGCTTCCTTTTGAGAGCACGCAAGGAGAGGCCCGACGAATACATGCGCAGCACAGCGGGTCTAAAAGAAAGTATGGCTCAATACAGCAAACGCGGCTTCGCGATCAATATGGGGGATGCTGGTCTTGGTGTTCTGGCCGTTGGCGTGGCTTCTGACATCCGTTACGGCACGCGCAGGCTGTTGTTTAACTGTGCCGTACCAGGCTACCGAGCCAAACCCAATGATTTGCTGAAGACGATAGGGCCAGCGTTGGTTCAATTGGTCAACATGGCTGGCCGTCAAGTAGGGTTGCGCTAAAAATGGATTCAATGGGAAGTATTGGTGTCAAGGCCGAAGCATTTGAACATGCTTTTATTCAAGGTTCGCGTTTGTTTACCGTTGTGTGGTAAGTACACTGCTGTTGTAATCGGTCGGTTGGCATTCCCCCAAACTTCTAGACACTTTTCATGGCGCAGTTTGACGCTGGTGCTCGAACGCATGGGGTTGAGCTGATCAGTCAACTCCCTATGACTCAATACGTTGAGCTTGAACTCGCGATTTTGCCGTGGCCGGCAAGCTCAAAGCCATCAATGCACCGAGCAGGTTCACGCCAGCGGCAATGCGCATGGCTTGGTCATAGCCCTGGGTCTGGTCGAACAGCCAGCCCGCCAGCACCGGCAGACTGATGGCCGCGATGCACCAGGCAATGTACAACTGACTGGCCACCCGGCCAAAGGCATTGGGGTGCCAGTAGCGCGCAATGGCACCAGCCGTCAGACCCGAAATGAAGCCATAGCCGCAGCCGATCAGCGTCATGGACAGGACCGCCATGCCCGGCCCCGGCCAGGTCAACAGCAAGCACGAACCACTGAGGGCGATCAGGTGGGCCGCGCAGGCCACACGAGGCACCGCGAAACGATCAATGAGCCAGCCCCCACCAATGCGTGCAGCTGCAATCGCACCGGTGATGAACGTGGTGCCGCCCAATGCGAACAGGCTTTTTGCACCATAGGCCTGCAAAATGCCAGCGGCCTGGCTCATCACCATCAGGCCCGCCGAGGCGGCGAGAAAGAAAACGGCAAACAGCCGGGCAAACAAGCCCCAGTGGCGGGCCTCGCTGTCGGCTGCGCTCGCGCCAGGGTCTTGCATGCGCACCTGCGCACGATGCCAGAGCATTGCAGCGATGGCGCAGCAAGTCAGCACCGTGATCGCCAGACCCGTCAGGGTGGCGCGCAGGCCAAAGGCCTCGATGGCCCAGCCAAAGACCGGTGCGCCCAGCATGGCCCCCATGGGGTACAGACTCACCACGTAGCCGTTGGCCAGCCCGCTCATCGGGCTGATGGTCTGATTCAGACCCTGTTGCATCATGATGAATGCCACCCCGCCGCCCAGTCCGAACAGAACCCCGTAGCCCAGCAGCAAATGCCCGATACCCTGTGCAGCGGCGCAGATCAGCAGGCCAGAGGCGCTGATTGCGCCACAAACCAGGAGCAGGGGCACGGGGGGGAAGCGGCGGTAAAGGGCGGGTCCAATGAGCATGCCGATCGTGAGAAAGATCGACGCCATGGAAAACACGATCGCCATCTCGGCCCGACCCATACCGAGCAGAGCCTCCATCGGCTTGAGGAAGACGGAAAACGCATAGACTGTGCCGAACGGCAGATTCACCATGGTGGCCGCAGCCAGGACGAGTGCCCCTCGGCTGAGGCCGCGTGAGGTGGGTGAATCGCTCATCGTTGCCCCGCGAGACCGCCGCAATCACGACAAACGGGGCCCAGCCGACTGGACAAAACAGGATGGGGCATGCGTGGCGTTTTCATTTTTTAGAACGCCAGTTTATCCGACTGAATTTGGCGGGCATGCGCAAGCGCACGGGTAGCCGTCATCCATCTTGTTGGCACTCTTCCAGTATTCTTGGGTCCGAAGTTCGGAAAAACGCACCCCGCGTGACCCGCTGCCCACAACCCCATAGAGTCCGGAGTAACCCATGCAAGCCCATGAAACCTTTGAAGCCCTGTTGCCTCTGCGCGCCGATCTGGCGCTGGCCTTGCGTGCAGCTGCCCATCAGGGGCTGAGCGAGGGCGTGTGCAACCATTTCAGCGTGGCAGTGCCCGGCCGGGCCGACTGGTTCTTGCTCAACCCTCGCGGCTTGCATTGGAGCGAGGTGCAAGCGGCCGACATCGTGATGTGCAACGCAGCGGGTGAGCAACTGGCGGGCTCACACCCGGTGGAGCCGACGGCCATGTTCATCCATGCGGCGGTGCACCGCATCGCTCGCAAATCGGTTGTGTTGCACACCCACATGCCCTACGCCACCGCGCTCACCTTGACAGCGGCGCGTGCCTTGGATACGACCCTCTCGCAGACCGCTATGCGCTTTCACGGTCGCCTGGCGGTGGACGCGCACTACAACGGCTTGGCCTTGGACATGACGGAGGGGGAACGCATTGCCCATGCCATGCAAGGTGCGGATGTGGTGTTCTTGGGCAACCATGGCGTCATCGTCTGCGGTGAACGCGTGGACTACGCTTACGACGATCTGTACTACCTGGAGCGCGCCTGCCAGGCGCAGGTGCTGGCAGCCTCAACAGGTGTGTCATTGACTCCAGTGGACCCAGCGCTGGCAGCACGTGTGGCGGAACAGACCAACGGCGAGCGGCTTCAGTCAGAGCTCTTTTTTGCCAGCCTGCGTCGGATCATCGGTTGAGTTTATGCCGTGGCATATAGGTGATGGCTTAGATCGGTCGGTCTCTTCATATTTGAATTTTGCGCATGTGCACCAATTTCACGCCTACCCAACGTGCCCCATGGGTCAAGGAAAACCTGGGGGTCGATTTGCCCTCGGGCTATCCCGTCGAAACCTATCCGGGCTACGCTGCACCTTTGGTTGTTCAAAGCCACCAGTCCGGGCGCATGGCCTGTGGTTTGGCCAGATTTGGGTTGATTCCCGGTTGGGCCAAAGACGACAAGATCAGCCGTCATACCTACAACGCCCGAAGCGAGACGGTGGCAGATAAGCCGAGCTACCGCAGTGCATGGCGGCAACGGCAATGGGGTCTGGTGCTGGTCGAAGATTTTTACGAACCCAGCTACGAAACGGGCAAGGCTGTGCGCTGGAAGATCCAGTTGGCCTCCGGTGATCCGTTTGGTATAGCGTGTCTCTGGGATCGATGGAGAGATCCCGCTACAGGTGAGTGGGTCGTCAGCTTTTCCATGCTCACCGTGAACGCCGACGAGCATCCCGTGATGCGCCAATTCCACAAGCCCGGCGATGAAAAGCGCACCCCCGTCATCATCGCCCCGCACTTACACGATCAGTGGCTTTCAGCCGATGCGACTGTAGCCGCTGAATTGATGACGTGGGCGCACATGCCGGATTTGGTGGCCATAGCGGCGCCCAGATCATTGTGAGCGGATCGGCCATGCGTTTGCGCAGGTATGCATGACAATAGATGCTCTGGAATTCTCAACTACCCAGTGGATGCATCTTGGTTGCTCCGCGTGCGTGATCTGCAGATGCAAAAAAGCCCGCACAAGGCGGGCTTTTGAGAATCGGTAGAAAACCGATCAACGCTGCACGTCGCGGCGCACAGAGCCGGTGAACAGCTGGCGTGGGCGGCCAATTTTGTACTCGGGGTCGCTGATCATTTCGTTCAGTTGGGCGATCCAGCCGACGGTGCGGGCCAGGGCGAACACGCCGGTGAACAGGTTCACTGGAATGCCAATGGCGCGTTGCACGATGCCGGAGTAGAAGTCCACGTTGGGGTAGAGCTTGCGGCTGACGAAGTATTCGTCTTCCAGGGCGATTTTTTCCAGTTCTTTGGCCAGCTTGAACAGGGGATCGTTTTCCAGACCCAGTTCGGCCAGCACTTCGTTGCAGGTTTCCTGCATGAGTTTGGCACGGGGGTCGTAGTTTTTGTAAACGCGGTGACCGAAGCCCATCAGCTTGACGCCGGAGTTCTTGTCTTTGACCTGGTTCATGAACTCGCCGACTTTGGACACGCCGCCCATTTTCTGGATGTCTTCGAGCATGGTCAGGCAGGCTTCGTTGGCGCCGCCGTGAGCTGGGCCCCACAAGCAGGCCACGCCCGCAGCGATGGCGGCAAATGGGTTGGTGCCGGACGAACCGCACAGGCGCACGGTGGAGGTGGAGGCGTTTTGCTCGTGGTCAGCGTGCAGGGTGAAGATGCGGTCCATGGCGCGTTCGAGCACCGGGTTGACCACATAGTCTTCGCAAGGGGTGCCAAACATCATGCGCAGGAAGTTGCCAGCGTACGACAGGTCGTTGCGGGGGTACATATAGGGCTGGCCCACACCGTATTTGTAAGCCATGGCCACCAAGGTGGGCATCTTGGCGATCAAGCGGATCGCCGCAATGTGGCGGTGATCCGGGTTGTTGATGTCGGTGCTGTCGTGATAGAAGGCCGACAAAGCGCCGATCAGGCCCGTCAACACGGCCATGGGGTGTGCGTCACGACGGAAACCACGCAGGAAGAACTGCATCTGCTCGTTGACCATGGTGTGCTGGTTGACCAACTTGTGGAAGTCCTTGCTTTGCTGGCCGACAGGCAGCTCGCCATTGAGCAGCAAGTAGCAAGTGTCGAGGTAGTCGGCCTTGTTGGCCAGCTGCTCGATGGGGTAGCCGCGGTACAACAATTCGCCCTTGTCACCGTCGATGTAAGTGATGGCCGATTGGCAAGACGCGGTGGACAGGAAACCTGGATCGTAGGTGAACATGCCGCTTTGTGCATACAGCTTGCGGATGTCGATGACGTCCGGGCCGATGTTGCCCGAGTACACAGGCATGTCGATGCTGGGGCTGCCATTGGAGAAGGACAGGGTGGCTTTGTTATCGGCGAGTTTCATGGTGGGTTTCCTTAGGGTTTCCAGGTTTGAACCTTTAAAGGCTCAGGCTCTCAGCATGTCCAGGACTTCACGCACCTCTTCGGTGCTGACCTCGGTCTGCAGCTCCGTGCGGCGCAGCAGCAAGTCCATGAGATCGTTGTCTGACAGGTCCATCAGCACGTACATGCCCCGGGCCTGTCCAACCGTCAAGCGGGTGGCATGGCGGTTGAAAAAGCGCTCGATGAACAAATCGTTCTCGAGCAAGCCGCGTCGGCTGCGCCAGCGCAGCTTGCTCAGCGACCGCTCGCTCAAAGGGGCGAGGCGGTCCGCGCCGACCAGAGACGCGTCTTCCAGGATGGGGGTGACGGTCATCAGACGGCGCGGCGGATCATCATTTCTTTGATCTTGCCGATGGCCTTGGTGGGGTTCAGACCCTTGGGGCAGACATCGACGCAGTTCATGATGGTGTGGCAGCGGAACA
>Ga0255128_1000070_pt1 | contig 37496 bp, 36 predicted proteins | sample Law_Miss_RepC_8d_FD_188562 | JGI IMG/M metagenome (GOLD analysis project Ga0255128, IMG submission 188562) | Freshwater microbial communities from St. Lawrence River, New York, United States - Law_Miss_RepC_8d | ecosystem: Environmental > Aquatic > Freshwater > River | place: USA: New York... | reverse complement strand
TTTTCCGTGGCCCTCATGGATATCCGCTGACAAGCGCCTTAATCTCCCACCCGGACTTTTCATGTCCCGCGAGCCTCTCAGGTTTGGCTTGCCCCGGTCTGACCTGTTTCACATGATCTTGCTTTGCTGCCCGTCAGCCTTTCAAGGCCGTGTCGGTTCTTTACTTCGTTTTTTTAGGTCTTTAGCTCTGTGCCATCGCACCCTCCTGCTCAGCCCGCTTTTGCCCTGGCCTGCTGCTTTGATATCCCCCTTGGTACGCCTGCCCTTTGGCCGTCACCGCCCAGATGATCCGCGCCGTCTTGGCCGCCTGTGCCACGATCGCTACGTTCTTGTGCCTGCTGCGCTCAAGCAGCGCGCTTTGCCAGGCGCTGGGCGTCTTGCCACAGCACACCAGTGCCCTGGCTCCGTGCACCAGCAGCGTGCGCAAGTAGCTGTCCCCCCGTTTGCTGATGCCCAGCAACCTGACCTTACCGCCCGTGCCCTCTTGCCGGGGCACCAGCCCCAGCCAGGCGCAAAACTCCCGCCCCGACTTGAACTGGCTGGCCTGCCCCATGGTGGCTAGCGCCGCTGTTGCCGTGAGCAAGCCCACCCCGGGGATGCTGAGCAATCGCTGCATTTGCTCGTCCGCTGCCAGTTGTTGCTTGAGCCGCGTTTCAATGGCCGCTATGTCGTCGTTGAAGCGGCGGATGCGCTGGACTTGCTCGCTCAGGCTCTCGCGCACCGTCTGGGGCAGCACATCTTGCAGCTTGTCCAGGGCCTGCTGCACCTCAGCGAGCAACGCATCGCGCCTTTGGGGAAATACAGCCCCGAACTCGTAGAGCATGCCCCGCAGCGCGTTCAGCTGCATGGTGCGCATCTTCACCAGCAGCTGCCGCTGGCGGTGCAGCACCAGTGTGGCTTGTTGCTCGGTGCTCTTGACGGCCACAAAGCGCATGCCCGATTGCTGCGCCGCCAGCCAAATCGCCCGGGCGTCCGTCACATCGGTCTTGTTGCCCGCCACAAACGGGCGCACCGCCTTGGCATGAACCAGCCTGACTTGGTGGCCCATTTGCTGGAGCTTGCGCCCCCAGTGGTGGGCCCCGCCGCAGGCCTCCATCGCCACCACGCAGGGCTGGCGGTTACTGAAGAACGCCAGCACCTTCTCGCGCGACAGGCGCTTGTCTTGCAGTTCGCCTGTGAGCATGTCTACCGTGTACAGCTGGAAAACGCTTTTGGCGATGTCCATGCCCACGACTTGAAGTCCACCCATCCAGCCAATGACTTGGCCTGCGTACATTCCTGTATTACGATTCATCTTGGATCCTCTGCGGTGTTAGTGAAGACTCAGGTCTATCACGATTTGGGCACTTTGATGCCGTATCCGCCAGAGGATCCACCCCTCTGGTTGCCGTCATCTGCCCCAATCCACTGCCCCTTCCCGAAGGAGGGAGGCATCCATACCATCTCCCACGAAGACCAGCCAAGGGCTGCGATTTCTAAAAGGTCTCGCTCCTACGAAGACCCGCTAAGGGATGAGATTTCTACAGGGGCTCGCGCCCACTTGGACCAGCCTTGTGTGCCTTCGGGATTTATTAATTTTTGATATCGGAATGATTCAACATGAACACGCGACAAGCTACCCAGAATTTGGCTACTTTTTTTGAAACTTTGTCGCCCCAAAGCGTGGCGCAATTGCCCACGATTTACGATGCCCAAGCGCGCTTCAAAGACCCGTTTAACGAAGTTCAGGGCTTGCCCGAGATTGAGCGCATTTTTCGGCACATGTACGTGGCGTTGGAGCAGCCGCACTTCGTCATCACTGGGCAGTTGGTGGATGGGCAGCAGGCCTTTTTGACTTGGGAGTTCCGCTTTCGGTTCAAGCGTTTTGACACCACCACGCTGCAAACCGTGCGCGGAGGTAGCCATGTGGTGTTCAATGAACAAGGCTTGGCGACGCTGCACCGTGATTATTGGGACGCGGCTGAAGAGCTGTACGAAAAGTTGCCCGTGTTGGGCGGCGTGATGCGCTGGCTTAAAAAGCGCGCCAACCAATGAGTTGAGCCCAACGCCGACCCCAAGCCGCCGCAATTTAGCGGCGCAGGGCGGTGTTCAAAATTCAAAGCCGCCCTGCTTGCGCACCGCCGCCGAGGCCTCACCCGTCAAAAGTTTCGACAAAAGCATGGCTTGTTCGGGGTATTGCGCTTGGCTGCAAATGCCCAGCGTGTAGTCGGTGGCCAGTTCGAACTCCAATGGCAGCACATCGACCAGATCAACGCCGTGGGTGTAATTGATTTCGGTGACCTGGGTGCAGCCGATCAAATGGCTTTCTTGACTTTTGGCCATTTCCCCCATGGCGGTTGCACCATTGGGGAAAACGCGAAACTTGCTGCTCATCAGCTCATGAAGCCCGAGTGCCGTGAGCACGCTCATGAAGTGGATGCCTGCGGTGGCATTTTTTGGGTCCGGAAAGTAAATGCCTTGTGCGCCGCTGAGCGCGGCATGCAGTTCGGCGCGGGTTTGCACCTTGGGGTGAGGGGTGCCACTGCGCACCGCAACACCGGTTTTGACCCGACCCAAAGAGCAAGCGCTGCCTGCCACCACATGGCCTGAGGCGGTGAGTTGTTCGATGAGTGGTTTCGTCAGAATTACCAAATCACAAGGCGCACCTTGCACCAATTTGTCGCGCATCATGCCGACCGCGCTGAAGGTGCCCTCAATGCGGGCACCCGTTGCTTTTTCAAACTCGGCCGCCACGCCTTGGACTGCTGCTGCGGCCGCGCCGCCACTGAAAACGATCATGTTGTGGTCTCATTCAAGGGTTGGTGTAGGAGGTGTTCAGGGCTGTGTGCTGTCTGCCTCGATGGCTTGCAATAAATTTTCGGGGGTGAAAGGCATGCGCCGCATGCGCACGCCTATCGCGTTGTGAATCGCATTGGCTATGGCCGCGCAAACTGGTCCGGCGCTGCATTCGCCTGCACCCAAAGAGGCTTGCGTGGGTTCTTGCATCAAACCCACGCGCACTTCGGGCATGTCACTGAAATGCAAGATCGGGTAGCGGTTCCAGTCATTCGACTCGATGCCTTGTGGACCAAGTTGTGCCGACTCGCACAGCGCCCAACTGGCCGCTTGAAGGGCGCCACCCTCCAGTTGGTTGATGGCCCCCTCGGGGTCCACCACATGGCCCAAATCGGCAGCAATCCACAGTTTGTTCAGCTTGACCTTTTCAGCTACGCACAACTCGACCACCACGGCGCAGTAAGCGCCGGTATTTTTGTAGCGCGCGTAGGCCAAGCCGCGTCCCCAACCCTCAACTTGCCCTTCGGGTTGAAGGGGGGTCCATTCAGCCATGTCGGCGACTCTTTGCAGCACACGTACCGCGCGTTCGTTGCCCGTGCTTTGCAGGTGCGCTAAGCGATAGTGCAGCGGGTCTTGGGCTTGACTCAGTGCCAATTCGTCCATGAACGATTCGGCAGCAAACACATTGACCGGGGCCCCCAAGGCCCGCATGGCCGAAACCCTGAAGGGCATGTTCAGCACTCGGTGGTTGAGCACCTTGATGGCGGGAATGTCGTAGGGTGGTTGGGCGTTTCGCTCGGACCCGCCGCCCACTGCCATGGCGGCATTGGTGGCCACCGTGACCGGGAAAGGCTGGGCTGTTTGCCATGCGCCCAACAAGGCTGGTGTTTGGCCTCGTCCGGGCCGGGTGCCATGGCCCGGACTCCAGACGGTTTGCGTCCATTCGGTCAATTGCCCCTGTGCATTGAGGGCGGCTTCAATTTGCACTGCCATGGCCGGGGCCAATGGGGCGTGGGCCAATTCGGCTTGGCGTGTCCACTGCACCCGCACTGGGCGGCCGGGCACATGGTGGGCCAACCAGGCGGCATCAAATGCCACGTCGTCAGCCCCGTTGTGACCGTAGCAGCCAGCCCCTTCGACGTGCGAAACCTGCACTTGTTCGTTGGCCATGCCAAAGGCCAGTGCCAAGTCGCGGCGCAGGTTGTAAATACCCTGAGTGTGGCTCCAGACCTCGAGGTGTGATGATTCTTGCCAATGGGCCAAAGCGCAGCACAGCCCAATGGAGGCGTGTTGCAAAAACGAACGATGAAACTCGGCACGTATGCGGGGCAGAGTGCGGCTGCTTTCTAAAGATGCAGGGGAAAAGGTGTCCAGTAGGGTGGTGGTTTCCAGTGTCCGGGCTTTCAGCCAGGCCGGCAGATCGTGCAAGTCGGGCACTTCGGCTTTGCAACGCCAGAAGAGGCCTTGCGCAGCGCCTTCTTCGATCTTTTTGGCAATGACCGACAAGCTGTACTCGGTCTCGGTCAGAACACCGAGCAACAAACCGTCGCGAATCACTTGCAACACGCCGTGCCGGGTTTGCAATTCAGCCTGCAAGGCTTGCATGTCTGACTCTATGACCTCGGCTGCGAGCGTGCCCGGCCTGAACACCATGCCGTGGCACAGGCCCGGCATGCGCTTGTCGTGGATGTATTCAAACTCGCCAAACACTTTGGCCGCCACATCGGGACGCTCAGGGGTTTTGTTTTTTGCCAAGGGCTTGGGCGTGGCCAGGTCGATCTTGGCGTGGGCTACGCGCACCAGGTCCGGGTCTATGGCGATGTCCCACAAAGGCGCATGCATCAGGTCGGCATAGCGGGCAGACATGTGCTGGCCGGGGGCGTGAAAATGACCGTTTTCGCACCGCACGGTGGTGAGATCCACCGCATGCCGCTCGGCCATTTGCTGGCGGCATGTCTCACGCAACTGGGCTGCAGCGCAGCGCAAGGCGGCGCCGGAGTGTTGTACCGACAGGCTGCCAGAAGTGACCGCTTCATCGGGGCTGAAATGCGTGCTGGCAGGCACCATCTCGACGTGCTCGGGCGCGAGCCGGAGTTCTTCGGCCACGATCAAGCGCAGTGCATGAGAAATGCCTTGCCCCAAATCCACCTTGCCCGAATAAGCCTGCACCTGACCCTCGGTGCCAAGGGCCAGCCATTGCCGCAGCAGGGGTTGCCCCTTGAGGGATTCGGGCATCACGGATTGGGGCTCCCGGTGCCCGCTGCGACTTTTTCAATCGCACGCAGCACCCGGTTGTGTGCGCCGCATCGGCACAAATGGCGGTCCAGCATTTGCACAATTTGCGAGCGATCCGGGTGCGGCTGGCGTTGCAGCAAAGCGGCCGCAGACATCAGGATGCCGCTGGTACAAAACCCGCATTGCATGGCCTGCTCTTCAATGAAGGCGGTTTGCAGAGGGTGCGGCGCGGCCCGGTTGCCCAGACCCTCGAGGGTGGTGACGGTTTTATCTTGAACGGCCCACAGCGGTGTTTCACAAGCCGCCACCGATTGGCCGTTCACCAGCACATGGCAGGCGCCGCACTGGCCTTGCCCGCAGCCCATGCGCGTGGCCTTGAGCTGCAAGGTGTTGCGCAACACATCCAGCAGACTTTGCCCGTTCGTGCCGGGCACCGACACGGCCTGGCCATTCAGTTGAAAAGCGACCGTGTCAGCGCTCAGCGGGGTTTTAGTCTGGTTTGGCACCCGATACCTTGACGATATTCGCCCACTTGGTGATGTCGGCGTTCAGGTATTGGTCAAATTCGGCGACCGTCATGGACATGGGCACCGCCCCCTGTTTGGCCCATGTGGCCTTGACGTCGGGGTTGTTCACGATTTTTCGTATTTCGGCATTGAGCTTGTTCACCACGTCGGCGGGCGTACCTTTGGGGGCCATTAAGCCCAGCCAGATGGTGGCTTCGTATTTGGGCACGGTTTCGGCCACGGTGGGCAAGTCTTGCAAGTTGGCTGAACGCGAAAGACCGGTACCGCCCAAGGCCCGCACTTTGCCGCCACGGGCAAATTCGGCCATGGTGGTTTCGGCGTCGAACATGACGTCGACCTGCCCGCCCACAATGTCGGTGCGTGCGCCCGAGCTGCCCTTGTAGGGCACATGCGTCATGTCGATCCCCGCCATGTATTTGAACAATTCACCCGCCATGTGATAAGGCGTGCCGTTGCCCGAAGAGGCGTAGTTCAGCTTGCCTGGCTTGGACTTGGCCAGTGCCACCAGCTCACCCACCGTCTTGACCGGCACCGAGGGGTGCACCACCAACAAGAGGTTGGAGTAGTTCACCGGGGCGATTCCCACAAAGTCTTTCATCAGGCCAAAGGGCTTGCTCTGGATCAGTGACTCGTTGACCGTGTGGGTGTTCGACATCATCAGCAAGGTGTAACCGTCGGCAGGTGCTTTGGCCGCCAAGTCGGTGCCGATGATCGAGCCTGCGCCGGGCTTGTTGTCGATGACAAATGACTGCTTGAGCTCATCACCCAGGCGTTGCGCCATGAAGCGTGCGTAGTTGTCGGCAGGGCCGCCCGAGGCAAAGGGGACCACGATTTTGACGGGGCGGTTGGGGTAGCCTTGCGCTTGGGCCAAGCCAGAGGCCAGCGCCAGCGACAGTGCCAGCAGTTTCAGGGTTTGGGGAAGTTTGAACATGGGGTGTCTCCGGTGGTTGAACAGGGGGTGTTGGGGGCCGATCTCTGCGGATCAATCCACCTTGCCAATGCGGGTGACCAAGGCGCTCATTTCTTTTGCGTCTGCTTGAACAAAGCGCTCAAAATCGGCGGCATCCTGGTACATGAATGAAGTGCCCGAAGCGGTCAGGGCGGCCACTGCGCGGGCATCGGTTGCGGCAAACTTTGCCGCTTGGCGCAAGCTGTCCACCACGGCGGCGGGTGTTTCTGCGGGCACAAAGAGGCCCGACCACTGCGAGTACTGAATGGGCACACCCAGCTCTTTGAAGCTGGGCACCTCGGGCATGCTGGCCAGTCGGCCATCGCCCCAATGCGCCAGAGCACGCAAGCGCCCTGAAGCCAGGTGTTGCTTCACGCTGGCAGGGCCGGTTGAAAGGGCTTCAATCTGGCCGCCCAACAAGGACAACACGGCCGGGCCCGCGCCGGTATAGGGCACATGCAGCATAAAAGTTGAGGTGGCGGCCTTGAGCTGTTCCATGGGCACATGCATGGTGCCGTAGTTGCCCGATGAACCAAAAGAGATACGGCCGGGGTTGGCTTTGACATAAGCCATGAACTCGGCATAGGTTTTCCAGGGGCTGTCTGCGCGCACCACCAACACCGTTGGGTCGGCCGTAAAGCGGGCGATCGGCTTGAGCTGGTTGACCTGGAACATGGGCGCGCGTTGGAGGATTTTGTCCGCCTCGGGCAGCACCACCAAAGACGAAAGCGACATCAGCACGGTGTAACCATCGCCCTTGGACTTGGCCACTTGCGCCATGCCGATGCCACCGCCTGCGCCGCCCTTGTTCTCCACCACAATGCTTTGCTTGAGGTGGCGCGACATGGCCTCTGCCACAGGCCGCCCCACGGTATCGGCCACGCCACCCGGTGGAAACGGCACCACCATGGTGATGGGTTTGGTGGGGTAAGTTGGGGCTTGCGCCAGGGCGTATTGGCCATGGCAGACCAGGGCAAGGCCCAGGCTCAGGGCCACTTGCATCAGGGGGCGTCGTTGCATTGGGTGTCTCCTTTGGGGTTCAGACAAAGCGGTTTTCGATGTGGCCCACGCCGTCAATTTCTACGCGAATCACATCGCCCTTAGCGATGTAACACGGCGGGTTCAGCCCCATGCCCACCCCGGCGGGCGTGCCCGTGGCAATGATGTCGCCGGGGTACAGGGTGATGCCGCGTGAGATGGTTTCGATCAGTGTGGGGATGTCGAAAATCATGTTTTCGGTGGGGCCGTCTTGGCGTAACTCGCCGTTGACCCAGCAACGCACCCGGGTTTTGCGCCCGTCCAGTTCGTCCGCTGTCACGAGCCAAGGGCCCATCGGGCAAAAAGTGTCAAACGACTTGCCCATGTCCCACTGTTGGTGGCGCATCTGGACATCGCGGGCCGTCACGTCGTTGACCACGGTGTAGCCAAACACATGTTTCATGGCGTCGGCTTGGAGGATGTTTTTGCCCCCCTGACCGATCACCACGGCCAATTCGGCCTCGTAGTCGATTTGCTCAGACACCGCTGCGCCGGGCAGCAGAACATCGTCAAAAGGCCCGACCACACATTCGGGCACTTTGGTGAACACGATGGGCCAGGCTTGGGTGTCGGTGTTGCTGTTCTTAAATACCGAGGCTTGCAACTCTTTGGCGTGCGCATGGTAATTGCGCCCCACGCACCACACATTGCGGCGTGGCACGGGCAAGGGCGCTTGCAGCTTCACATCGGCGATCGCAAAGGGCGCGCCCGTCAAGCCGGGCAGTGCTTGCCCTGCCACCATCGCGTTGATCAGGGTTTGCGCACCGAGCAGGGTTTGTGCTTCGGTGAGGTCAAAGGCCGTGACTTGCAAGCCGTCGGCCGAGACCTGACCGACCCTGCGTTTTCCATTGTGGACAAAAGTGGCGATGCGCAAAATCTTCTCCTGAGCTGGGGGTGCCGGGCACCTGGATGACTTCAAAAAGGGGCTGGTTTGCAACCAATCAGAACCATCATAAAGAAAATTACCAAGCGGTCAAGACGCATACCGGACAATTCAAATCACGATTTTCAGAGCGAATTAAACGTTTCAATGCTTTTTATGGGCCGTGTTTGGTTTGCTTTATTGGGTTTTATAGAGGCGGTCAAAATTGGTATGATTTGGTTTAATTGGATTAAACCTCAACACCGTGGACTCTTCTTATCTCTTTCGTGTCGCCCTGCTGGACCAGTTGCACAGCGGCCAATGGCAAGCCGGGGAACGCCTGCCTACCGAGCGCGAATTCAGCGACCAGTACCAAATCAGCCGCAGCACGGTGCGCAAAGTGCTGGCCGACATGAAGGCCCAAGGGCTGATTGCCCAGACCGTGGGCAGTGGCACCTATGTCACTGACCAAGCCGTTGCAGCCGCGCCCCACAAGGACAAGCCCGCCGCAGCCCCCGAGGTCACCTGGCACACCAGTCCGGCCGAACTCATGGAAGCGCGCATGGCCTTGGAGCCTTCGATCATTGAAATGGTGATTGGCAATGCCACCCCGGCCGATTTTGAGCAGATGGAAAACTGCTGCCTGCGGGCTGAGGCGGCCAGCAGTGTGGAAGAGTTCGAGGTTTGGGACGGCATGTTCCACGAAGTGATAGCCCGCGCTGCGCACAACAGTTTTGTGGCCCGGCTGTTCAAACTCATGAATCTGGCCAGAGCCGAGGGCGAGTGGGGCATGCTCAAAAAACGCAGCCTCACGCCCGAGCGCCGTTTGGCCTACCAGTCAGAACACCGTCAGTTGTTCCAAGCCATCAAGGCGCGCGACCCGGTGCAGGCCAAAGCCTTGGCCATTGAGCATTTGGCCCATGTACGCAAGAATTTGCTGAATTATTGAGGCGTGTGGCCCTGAGTTGTGGCCCGGCTACGGTTACGGGTTTGCAGGTGCCTGCTGGCAGACCTTTTAGTTTGGCAAGCTGTCTGCAAAGCTTTGGCGCAGCGACAGTTTGACGTACAGCTTGTGCAGGTTCGGATGGGGTGTGCGCCAGTCGATCTGCGGAAACCTGAAATCCAGATAGCCCACTGCGCAACCCACGGCGATGTCCGAAAGGCTCAAATGAATGCCGGAGCAATAGGGTTTGTCGCCCAGACCTTGGCTCATGGCATTCAGTGCATGCTGAATTTTGTCCAATTGGCGGTCAATCCAAGCTTGGCTGCGTTGGCTTTCTTGACGGCCGGTCCATACCGCCTCCATGCGTGCCAACAAGGCGGCATCCAGCAGGCCATCGCCCAGGGCTTCCCAGGTTTTGACTTCAGCGCGTTCGCGCCCTGCACCGGGTATCAACTTGCCCACGGGGGACAAAGTGTCCAGATATTCCACGATCACCCGCGAGTCAAACACCGCTTCGCCGCCCTCCATGACCAAGCAAGGCACTTTGCCCAGTGGGTTCGAGGCGTGAATGCTGGTTTCAGCAGACCAAACGTCCTCAGATACAAACTGGTAGTCCAATTTTTTCTCAGCCATGACTATGCGCACCTTGCGAACGTAAGGACTGGTGACGGAGCCGATGAGTTTCATGTTGAACGGTGCTAGTGATAAGTGACAGGAGATTCTAGAGGCTCAGGCTGCAAGTTGACTGACACTCTCACGTAAGGTGCTCAATTTGGGTGTCCGGCGTCGGGAATTACAATCAATGGATGAATTTTTCCCCTATTTCCGCCCTATCGCCGCTGGATGGCCGTTACGCCAGCAAACTCAATGCCCTGCGCCCCCTGATGAGCGAGCAGGGTTATATGCACCGACGCGTACAGGTCGAAATCGCTTGGTTCATTGCCTTGTCAGACGCGGGTTTCGAAGAATTCAAGCCCCTGACCAACGGCGCACGCAGTTACCTGACGGGTTTGGTGAAGCACTTTTCCGAGGCCGATGCCATGGCCATCAAAGAGTTTGAAAAGGTCACCAACCACGATGTGAAAGCCGTGGAGTACTGGATCAAGTCCAAGTTCAAAGACCGGCCCGAGCTGGAAAAAGTGGGCGAGTTCGTGCACTTTGCCTGCACCAGCGAAGACATCAACAACACCAGCCATGCCTTGCAGCTCAAGGGCGCGCGTGCCCAGGTGATCTTGCCCGGCCTGGATGGCCTGATTGCCAAACTGCGCGACATGGCGCACACCTACGCTGATGTGCCCATGCTCAGCCGCACACACGGCCAGACGGCCAGCCCGACCACCGTGGGCAAGGAGTTTGCCAACGTGGTCATGCGCCTGAATGGTTGCCGCGAGAAAATTGCCGCTGTCAAATTGCTGGGCAAGATGAATGGGGCTGTGGGCAACTACAACGCGCACCTGTCGGCCTGGCCCGGGTTTGACTGGGAGGCCTTTGCTCAAAAAGTGGTTGAAACCCCCGAGTTGAACGAAACCCAGGGCAGCCAATGGGGTCTGGGCTTGACGTTTCAGCCCTACAGCATCCAGATTGAGCCGCACGACTACATGGCCGAATTGTTTGATGCCGTGGCCCGTGCCAACACTGTTTTGATTGATTTGTCGCGTGACATTTGGGGCTATGTGAGTTTGGGCTACTTCAAACAGCGCCTGCGGGCAGGCGAGATTGGTTCGTCCACCATGCCGCACAAGGTCAACCCGATTGACTTCGAAAACGCCGAGGGCAACCTGGGCCTAGCCAATGCCGTGCTCAAACACCTGTCAGAAAAGCTGCCCATCAGCCGGTGGCAACGCGACCTGACCGACTCCACCGTGCTGCGCAACATGGGCGTGGCCATGGGCTACACCACCTTGGCCTATGCATCGCTGCTGACAGGCCTGAACAAGCTTGAGTTGAACCAAGAAGCTTTGGCCTCCGACTTGGACGCCGCTTGGGAAGTGCTGGCCGAGCCGATCCAGACCGTGATGCGCCGCTATGGCGTGCAAGGGGCCTACGAAAAGCTGAAAGAAGTCACACGCGGCAAAACTGTGACGGCGGCCGATCTGCATGGCCTGATTCAGGCCCTAGAAATACCGCAGGCCGACAAAGACCGTTTGCTGGCCATGACGCCCGGCAGCTACATCGGCAAAGCCGCCGAGTTGGCCCGCCGCGTTTGATGCGCCCGTGCAGGCCGCTTTGGGCGGTCTGTGCGCGCAAGACGCGGTCATTTTTATACAATTTGAAGATCTGTTTTTCAATCTGTATAAAATTTCCCTCACCATTGAGCGCTACATCACCGCGAGCTTGGCAAGTACTTGATCAAGTCGGTCAAACCACCACCCCTTTACTTATTTATGGCGGCGAAGCTTCTTTCGTGCGCAGCGGCGTTCAGCTGCTGAGCTGGAGAATGCTGGCCCGAAAAGACTGACATGGCCCTCAAATCCACCATCTACAAAACCAACTTGTCGATCGCCGACATTGACCACAGTTATTACGAAGACCACCAGCTGACCTTGGCCCGCCACCCCAGCGAGACCGATGAACGCATGATGATCCGGCTGCTGGCGCTGGCCATCAATGCCTACAAGCTGCAAGCCGTGTGCAACGGCGACGGCAAACTGGCTTTTGGCGCGGGATTGTCCGACCCGGATGACCCGGATTGCAGCTTGCGCGACTTCACGGGCCGCACCCGCATGTGGATCGAAGTGGGGCAACCCGAAGACAAACCCATCATGAAAGCCTGCCAAAAGGCCGATGAGGTGCTGTTGTATTGCTTCAACCACGCCGCAGAAGTTTGGTGGAAGGGCATCGAGACCAAGCTCACGCGGCTGGACAAATTGCAAGTCTGGCGCGTGCCCACAGAGGGCTCGCAAGAACTGGCCAAACTGGCCGAACGCAGCATGCAATTACAAGCCACCGTACAAGAAGGCAGCGTGACCTTCAGCAGTGACAAAGGCAGCGTCCACATTGAGCTGATTCGCTGGAAATAAGAAGCCCCCCTGTCATCCCGGACTCGATCCGGGATCCATCTGCGCACCCCCCATGGATCCTCGGGTCAAGCCCAAGGATGACAGGAGATATGGATGGCGTCCTTCAATCTGCGGGCTTCAAATCCAGGGACGTTTGTGCTTGGGCCGACACTTTGGCCCACTGCCGGTTTTCGGCGGCGCGTTCGGCATATCGGTTGAATCGCCAAGAGTTGCCCTCCACCGTGATGCGATGCCAGATCGCGCGTTTTTCACCGGGGGTCATCTCGGTCCAAAGCTGCACCTCTTCAAAACTGCGGCCACAGCCCTTGCAAGTCTCGTCGCCCTGACTGGTGGAGCAAATGGCAATGCATGGGGTGTCGGGCGTGCTGGCATACCAGTCTTGCCAGGCCTCTGCGGCGGCCAGGGGCAGGGTGAATTCGTCGGCCAAATCCTGCTTGTAATAAACCATCAAGGCGTACACCTCGGCCAAAGCCCGAAGTTCACGGGGCAATGTGACGCCGTCGGGGGAGGGGTTTTTGATGCGCCAGTGGTTAATGGCGGCTTCGATGTCGGTGATGTGGATTCCGGCCATGGTGTGTACTTACAAGGAGGGCGATCATAGCGCCTGGCTTAGCTGAAAAGCCTGTCGCGGGATGAATGCCCTCAGATCAGCGCTCCAACTGCATCTCTCGCAGCAGCGCCTGTGCCTGACGCAGACGGGTGTCCACAATGGACGCCTCGATTTGGTCTCCTGGCTGCAATCGCTTGTTTTTGGCCCAGTCTTGCGCAGCCCTAAAGCGATCCACTGCGCCCGTCCAGTCCATGCGGGCCATTTGGGCCTCACCCTCGGCGCGCAACGACAGCAGCGGCTGGCCTTGTAAAGCCAGCAGACTGGCCAAGGTGTTCCAGGCTTGCGCATCGAGCGGCGCCAGCGCCACTTGGTCACGCAGTTGTTGCGTCAGTTGGCTGCTGGCCGGGTGCGCGGGTGGGTGCGGCAAGCGCAGCACCGCTTGGGCTGCGGCCATCAACTCCGGGCGCTTTAATTTGTCTGAGTCTTGAGTCATCAAGAGTTGCAAGACCACGTCAAAGCGCTCTTGTTTGGCGGCCACTTCGGCCCGCAACAGGGTCACCAAGCGTTGGGCTTCAGGTGTTGCGGCGGGCACTTGAGACAGCGCCTGCCAAGTGCGTTCGGCCGCCACGGTATCGCGCAGTTGCAAATGGGCCAGCGTGGCCGCATACAAAGCGCCTGCTTTTTGTGCCGGTGTGGCCTGCGCCGAAGTGGTCAGGTTATTTTGCGTCCAGGCCCGTAAAGCCTCCACGCCGTTTTGCGACAACACTCGGGCCCGTCCCGCCAGCATGGCCTGCACCATGTCGGTCGGGGCACGCGGGGTGGGGGATTCCAACTGCAAGCGGGCCTGCATGTCGGCAATGCGCTCGGTGGTCAAGGGGTGGCTGCGCAAATAGGGGAAGTTGCCGCTGTCGTTCACCCCTGCCGCTTGCTGCAGTTTGGCAAACATGCCGACAAAGCCTTGAGGGTCAAAACCCGCATCGGTCAGCACTCCAAAGCCCACCCGGTCGGCTTCGCGCTCCATGTCGCGCGAATAACTCAGTTGCGACTGAATGGCTGCAGCCTGCCCGCCCACAATCAAAGCTTGGGCACTTTGGGGGCTTTTGCTGGCCGCTAATGCGCCCAAAATCAACGAACCAATGAGCAGTGGCGTCATCTTGGCTTGGTCGTCCATGGAGCGTGCAATGTGGCGTTGTGTGACGTGGCTCAGTTCATGCGCCAGCACCGAGGCCAGTTCGTCGTTGGAGCTCACCACGGCGATCAGGCCCAAATGCACGCCCAAATAGCCCCCCGGCAGCGCAAACGCATTGACCGAGCGATCACGCCCCAACAAAATGCGCCAAGCAAAACGCTCTTGCAACTCCGGCGACAACTCACCCCGCGCTGCGGCAGCTTTGACCAGCGGTGCCCAAAGGCGCTGAATGTAGTCGTCTAGCACCGGGTCTTCCAGATAGTCCGGGTCGCGGTACAGCTCGCGTGCAATGCGGTCGCCCAACTTGCGCTCTGCACTGAGCGAAATGCCCTCGCCGTTGCCCAAACCGGGCAAAACATTGGGCTGGGCCCAGACTGGCGGCAAGCTCAAGCTGGCCACAAGCAAAGTGGCCACCAGACGGGCATATGGAACTTTGTGTTTCAAATGAATGACACCCTATTTTTGAGCTGAACCCGAAGGGATGGCGGCAGTTTAAACGTCGTTTAACACTCGTTTAACAGTCGTTTGTAGGCCGTTTAAACCTCGGGTAAGGTCTTGTTGAAGGCCGTATGATGCGCCATTCTTGTCAACCTTTTGTAAATGGTTTTAACCCATCGCCGCCATGAAACAGACTTCCGATGCCTTGACCCACTTTGACGCCCAAGGCCAGGCCCACATGGTGGACGTGGGGGCAAAAACCAGCACCCGGCGGATTGCGGTGGCTACTGGCCGCATCGAGATGCTGCCGGCCACTTTGGCGCTGGTGCAATCGGGCACCGCCAAAAAAGGCGACGTGCTGGGCATTGCCCGCATTGCCGGCATTCAGGGGGCCAAAAAAACCAGCGACCTGATTCCGCTTTGCCACCCCATCGGCTTGACCCGTGTGGCGGTGGATTTTGAGGTTCGCCCCGCCGACAACACCATCGTCTGCACCGCCACTGCCGAAACCATCGGCCAAACCGGCGTAGAAATGGAAGCCCTGACCGCCGTGAATGTCGCCTTGCTCACCATTTACGACATGTGCAAAGCCGTGGACCGGGGCATGACCATGACCGGCATCACGTTGCTGGAAAAGCACGGCGGCAAGAGTGGGAGCTTTGTGGCGGGGAAGTGATCTCTCACAAATTAACAGCCGAGTCACTTTCAGATTGAGGTTTTGTCCCATTTCTGTCCCACTCAGGAGCAGAGATGGCATCGTTCAGACAACATGGCAATGGCTGGCAAGTTCGGACGTGGCGAAAGTGGCCATCTAGACAATTTAAAAGTTGTCTAGGCCAGCTAGTTGCAGAACGCTGCGCATGAAGCGTAGAGGCATCCCTTGACCGTGATACGTTTATAGACCTCACAGTGGCGTATAAACTCAATTTTGGCGAGTTGGCTGAGCGTTCCATCCGCTAAGCAGTACGTTTTTAAGGGCAAGGTCAGTTTTAACCGCAGTGCTGATCAAGTGACCTTAAGGGACAACTTAAGGGCGGGCGACAACAGTCAGTTCTAGGCTGGGAAACACCTGTAACCACCTCGCCCTGTGCAGGTCGGCGAGGTCATGCCGTCCGAGCAGTTGGGCGCTTTTAATCAGTTGTTCGACCACTCTGGGTTCGGGTGAGTAGTGCAGCATTTCCAAGCTGGTGGCCAGCACCCAAGGGGCGTTTTGTGGGGTGACGTCGGTCATGGTCAGTTGGGCAAAGGTGGCCGAGTTGCCAAAAAACCAGTTGCTGCTGCCCGCTTCGATGGGCTGTTGCCCCCAAAAGGCCCAGCGCTCTGCGGCGGGCATGTAAATTTGCCTTGCGCGTGAATAGTCAGCCCCTAGCAGGCCAACGGCGAGCAATACCGCCCATCCGATCAGCCTAAGTGTGGGGAATTCTGGGGCCTTGAAGCCCTCAACCGTGGGTATGAACAGCACGCCACACAACAACACGGCCATTTGGAACGGCCCGTACCAAAGCGGAAACTCCAGCAGGCTGTGCAAGCCGATGACGGCCAGCACCGACCAAGCCAATTGGTGCCGGGGCAGGCGGCTTTGCCAAGGCTGGCCCCAAACAATGAGCAGCAAAACCAGCAGCCCCAGTGTGGCCGTGATGGGAATCCCCAGGGTCACGGCCAAGTGCAGTGGCAGGTTGTGCGCGTTGCCCAAAATGTCGCAAAACCGGTTCTCAGGTCCACCCGCATAAGACGTGATGTAGTGGGCGTACTTCAGCTCGTCCCAGCCCCAGCCGAGCCAGGGTTTTTGGCCAATCAGGTGCAGCACGTTGCTCCACAACACGCGGCGGCTGCCGCAGCCTTCGTTGTGGCCCATGCGGGTGATCGCGTCCACCATGTCTTGTCCGGAAATGACCGACAGCAGCCAGGGCAAGGTCCAGTTGCCCAGCAGGTAAACCGCGAGGGCCCAAAAGGCCAGTTGGGGCGACTGATGCTGCGCTTTGAAGCGGCTTCGGTAGGACCAATAAGCCACCAACCCGGGGATCAGCAGCATGTGCAACAAACCCGTGCGCGAAGCGGTGGCGGCATTGCCAAGCGCCAGCAAGGCCAGCATCCAGAGGGCGTGCGGGGTTTTGAGCCCATTGGCCCGCCACCACAGCACCGACAAAATGCCGATGCCCATGAGCGTCGCCAGTTGGTTGCGTTGGCGCAAGTTGGCAGATGCTTCGCCCAGTTCGGCGGGCACATGCAGCCAGGGGCTCAACACATCGGCAGCCCCAAAATATTGCACCAGCCCTAAAAGGCTGCTGAGCAAGGCGGCCCAAGCCCAGGCGCGCGCGATGTCGAGGGTGCTGATTTGCTGGCCAAACACCATGAGCAAGCCCATGCAGGTCCAGCTGATCAACAACGGGACGGTGTTGGGTTGGGGGGCGGGTGACCATGGCGCTACCCAGGGCAGGACCATCAACAAGCCCAGCATCAAAGCTTTCAGCCAGTGGGGCAGGCTGTAGGGGGCGGTACTGGGGTGACCGATCAGCATGGTCTGTGCACCAAGTAAAACGCCCTGCGAGTTACAGGGCGTTGGGGGGTGCCACTGAGGCTCAAGAGGACTTGCACGAAGTTGGCAGGTACTTGGCCGGTAAACCATTGCTGCTGGCAGGGCCGCAGCGCCATCCCGAGATGGTTTTGCCACCATCGGTGCTGCCATTGACAGGGGTGTCGCCGGTTTGCAAAGGGGTCAGGGCAATGCTGTTGGCGGCGGCACTGGTGCTGCCGCGCAGGGCTTCGTGGTTGCCCACCACGGTCATCACGCCATTGGCATCCACGCTCACGCGGGTCACGTATTTACTGGTTTGGCTTTCGCAGGCAATGGGCAAGGCGGCTGAAACGTCGGCACTGGAGGCCGAGCTGACCGCTTCGTTCACGGCTGTTTTGCAGCCATTGGCGGCCAGCATCATCTCGGAAACCTTGGCCCGGACGGTGTAGTCCTGGTAGGCCGGTAAGGCCAGTGCACCCAGAATGCCGATGATCGCAATCACGATCATCAGCTCGATCAAAGTCAAACCTTGTTGGTTTTTGTTCATGTTGTCTCCCCGGTGAATGGAATTAGATAGTAGTCCATTCACACAGAAAGTTACAATTTATTTTTATCAGGCGCTGGCGTCGTCGGCCGCTGGTTGGCGGCGTGAGAGGATGATTTTGCCCAGTGCCAGCACCAACAAAGCGCCCGCAATGCCCAAGCCATAGCCCCAAACCTTGTCTTGGGGAATGTAGTTGACCAAGCCTGGGTCGGTTTGGATCATGGTGCCTGCAATCCAGCCCAGCAACATACCGCCCGCCGTGATGATGAGGGGGAAGCGGTCCATGAGTTTCAGCACCAACTGGCTGCCCCAGACAATGATCGGGATGCTGACCAACAGGCCAAAAATGACCAAAGGCATTTGGTGGTCGGCGTTGCCCGAGGTTTGTGCTGCGCCCGCGATGGCGATGACGTTGTCCACGCTCATGACCAAGTCGGCAATGATCACGGTTTTAACCGCGCCCCAGAGCTTGTCGCTGCCTTGAATGTTGCTGTGATCGTCGTCTTCGTCGGGGGTGAGCAGTTTCACGCCAATCCAGATGAGCAACACCGCCCCCACGAATTTGAGGAAGGGAATGGCCAGCAAAGTAAGCGCAAAAAAGATCAGGATGACGCGCAAGACAATGGCGCCTGCTGTGCCCCACATGATGCCTTTGGTGCGTTGATGCGCAGGCAATTGGCGGCAAGCCAGGGCAATGACCACGGCATTGTCGCCACCCAGCAAGATGTCGATCATGATGATCTGGCCTACGGCAAACCAGAAAGCAGGGGTTAGAAATTCTTCCACAATGTTCCTTCGTCACCTGACCCGGGTCGGTGATGTGTGTGTTGACAAAAAAATGAACAAAGCCGGATTGTCCTTGAGGACAACCGGCTTCGGTATTGTGGCAAACCACACCCCGACAAGAGGTGGGGATTAGTTGGCCGACTCAGGCAGTGCGCTTATTTCAGCTGCGCTTTGAGCAGTTTGCCCAGTTCTGACGGGTTGCGTGTGACGATGAAGCCGCATTCTTCCATGATGGCCAGCTTGGCATCGGCCGTATCGGCTCCCCCAGAAATCAGCGCGCCCGCATGGCCCATGCGCTTGCCGGGAGGGGCCGTCACACCTGCAATGAAGCCAACGATGGGCTTTTTCATGTTGGCTTTGCACCACATGGCGGCTTCGGCTTCGTCGGGTCCGCCGATCTCGCCAATCATGATCACGGCGTCGGTGTCGGGATCGTCGTTGAAGGCGCGCATCACGTCGATGTGCTTCAAACCGTTGATGGGGTCGCCACCAATGCCCACAGCGCTGGACTGGCCCAGGCCCACTTCGGTCAACATGGCCACGGCTTCATAGGTCAGAGTGCCCGAACGGGACACCACGCCAATGCGGCCTTTGCGGTGAATGTGACCGGGCATGATGCCGATCTTGATTTCGTCAGGGGTAATCAGGCCGGGGCAGTTGGGGCCGAGCAACAAGGTTTTCTTGCCACCAGCGGCTTCTTTGGCCTTCATTTTGTTGCGCACTTCGAGCATGTCGCGCACTGGGATGCCTTCGGTAATGCAAATAGCCAGGTCCAGATCGGCCTCGACGGCTTCCCAGATGGCAGCGGCTGCGCCTGCCGGGGGCACGTAAATCACTGACACGGTGGCACCCGTGTTTTGCGCGGCTTCCTTGACGGAGGCATAAATCGGGATGTTGAAGATGGACTCGCCAGCCTTCTTGGGGTTCACGCCAGCGACAAAGCAATTTTTGCCGTTGGCGTATTCCTGGCACTTTTCAGTGTGGAAATGACCGGTTTTGCCGGTGATGCCCTGGGTGATGACTTTGGTGTCTTTGTTGATGTAGATCGACATTTTGGATTCCTAATCAGATGCGGGCGAGGCCTCTGGCGACACCCTGCAAAGTCATTACTTAACGGCAGCGACGATGGCTGTCGCGGCTTCGGCCATGGTGTCGGCAGAGATGATGGGCAGACCGGAGTCGGCCAACATTTTCTTGCCCAGCTCGTCGTTGGTGCCCTTCATGCGCACCACCAATGGCACCGACAGGTTCACGGCTTTGCAGGCCGTGATCACGCCGCTGGCGATGGTGTCGCACTTCATGATGCCGCCAAAGATGTTGACCAAAATGCCTTTGACATTCTTGTTGGCCAGCATGATCTTGAAAGCTTCAGTGACTTTTTCGGCCGTTGCGCCGCCGCCAACGTCCAAGAAGTTGGCAGGCTCGCCGCCAAACAACTTGATGGTGTCCATAGTGGCCATGGCCAAACCTGCGCCGTTGACCAGGCAGCCAATGTTGCCGTCCAGGGAGATGTAGGCCAGATCGAACTTAGAGGCCTCGACTTCGGCCGGGTCTTCTTCGTCCAAGTCACGGTAAGCGACGATTTCGGGGTGGCGGAACAAGGCGTTGGAGTCGAAGTTGAACTTGGCGTCCAAAGCCACCACGTTGCCCTTGCTGTCGCGGTTCAGCGGGTTGATTTCGACCAAAGAAGCGTCGGTTTCCATGTAGCACTGGTACAGCTTCTTGAAGATGTCCACGGCCTGGGCGGTGGAATCTGCAGGCATGCCGATGGCATCGGCAATTTTCTTGGCTTGTGCGTCACCCAGACCTGTCAACGGGTCAATGAACTCGGTGATGATTTTTTCGGGGGTGGAATGGGCCACTTCTTCGATGTCCATGCCGCCTTCGCTGGAGGCGATGAAGGCAATCTTCTGGCTGGCGCGGTCGGTGACCACCGACACGTAATATTCTTTGTTGATGTCGGCGCCGTCTTCTATATAGAGGCGGCGCACTTTTTGACCTTCGGGGCCGGTTTGGTGCGTCTTGAGCTGCATGCCCAAAATCTCACCCGCCAAGCGCTTGACGTCGTCCACGGACTTGGCCACCTTAACGCCGCCGCCCTTGCCACGGCCACCCGCATGAATCTGGGCTTTGACCACCCAAACCGGGCCGCCCAGTTTCTGTGCGGCTTCAACAGCCTCTTGAACGGTGAATGCCGGAATGCCACGGGGAACCGGCACACCGAATTGACGCAAGATTTCCTTGCCTTGGTACTCGTGAATCTTCATGAGGTCTTCTCTCAGAGGGTTGGAAGTTCGACCATTCTGCCGTGGGGGCCTTAATGAGAGGGCCCGCCAGCAAGCTCTGGACACTGCAGTCCGCGACTGTATCATGCTGCATTGCACCAATCCTGAGCCACGCGACTTACATTGCCATGACGCAATTCGCCAGAAATCATCAGAAAGTAATCATCATGTTCAAAATATTCATCGATGGCGAAGCCGGAACCACGGGTTTGCAAATTCGTGAACGCCTGGCGCTGATGCCGCAAATCGAGGTTTTGAGCATCGATCCGGCCCGCCGCAAAGACCCGCTGGCCAAACGCGAACTGATGGCAGCGGCCGATTTGGTGGTGCTGTGCCTACACGACGACGCCGCCATCGAGTCGGTGGCCATGATTGACAGCCTGCCCGGCCGTAAGCCGCGCATTGTGGATGCGTCCACCGCGCACCGTTGTTCCCCAGATTGGGTCTATGGGTTTCCTGAATTGACCCCCGGCCAGAGTGATGCGGTGCGCGCCGCGCAACGGGTGGCCAACCCTGGGTGTTACGCCACGGGGGCCATTGCCTTGCTGCGCCCTTTGGTCGATGCGGGCCTGTTGCCGGCCGATTTTCCGGTCTGCTTGCCCTCGGTCAGCGGCTATTCGGGCGGGGGCCGCAGCATGATTGAAGACTTCGAGGCTGGCAAAGCCCCCTTGTTCGAGGCGTATGCGCTGGGCCTGAAGCACAAACACATTCCAGAAATCGTCCGGTACACCGGGTTGACGCGCCGCCCCTTGTTTGTGCCCGCCGTGGGCAATTTTCGCCAAGGCATGTTGGTGCAATTGCCCTTGCACCTGGACGCTTTGCCGGGCCAGCCCACCGGGGCCGACCTGCACGAAGCCCTGCGCGCGCACTACGCCAGCAGCCAGGCAGCCGGCGGCTGGGTCAGCGTGGAGGCCGCCACAGCCGATGCCAAGCTGGATGCCACGGCACTGAACGACACCAACAAGTTGGAATTGCGTGTTTTTGCCAACGAAGAAGCTCGCCACGCGGTGCTGATCGCCCGCCTGGACAACCTGGGCAAAGGCGCCAGCGGTGCGGCAGTGCAAAACATCCAACTCATGCTGGGCTTGTAAGGCCGGGATCGGTTTGGTTTAAGGCCGTCCCCACATTCGCGAGCAGGGGCTCGCTCCTACGGAGACACTGAACCAAGCTTGCCATTGACATGGCTCAGTTTGCTATTGATAAGACTCGGTTTGTGTTGATGTAGCTGGGTTTGTGTTGTGGGAGGCTGCCCCTGCGGCTGAATCTGCGGTCCCTTATTTGGCTTCTCTGGTAACAGAGAGGTTCATTGGGGGGAGCCACCAGAAGGCTTTGCTTTTTAGCAGTCTTCGTCGTCGCCTGTGCCCTGAACAATCTTGCGCACCACGTCGGAGCTGAAGCCTCGGGTCAGCAAAAAACGCATTTGCTTGGCGCGGTCATTCGGGTCGGTGGTCGGGCGGTCAAACTTTTTGCGCCATACCTCGAGTGCCCGGCTGTACTCGGTTTCGCGCAGACCTGCCAGTGCTTCGGTCACGGCCTCTCCCGACAAACCTTTGGAAGCCAACTCCTGTTTGATGCGAGTGGCCCCCAGCTTGCCCGAGCGGCGGTGCATGACCGAATCAATCACGCGTCCTTCGTTGATGAAATCGCGGGCTTGCAGGTCATTGAGCACTTGGGCGAGCTCGCCGGGAGCTTGTTCGTAGGCGGCCAGCTTGCGTTCCAGTTCGGAGCGGCTGTGCTCCCGCTGGCTCAAGAGGCGCAGGGCGCGCCCCTTGAGGGAGACTTGTAACGCGGGCTTGATCATGTTGCGGGCCTTGCCAATGTGAATCCGGATGCCAATAGGGGTAACTGCCTCCGGGATCTTCAGTCTTCTTTGACGGCCGCTACCGCAGATGACAACAAGGGGATGCCCAGAGATTCGCGCACCTTGTTTTCGATTTCGCGGGCCAGCGCGGGGTTTTCGCGCAAAAACTCACGGGCGTTGTCACGCCCTTGGCCGATCTTTTCGCCCTGATAGGCGTACCAAGCCCCTGATTTGTCAACGATTTTGGCGGTGACACCCATGTCGATGACCTCGCCCTCGCGGCTGATGCCCTCGCCAAACAAAATGTCGAATTCAGCGGTCTTGAAGGGCGGGGCCACTTTGTTTTTGACCACTTTGACCTTGGTCTCGTTGCCAATCGCGTCGTCGCCCTTTTTGATGGTGCCGGTGCGGCGAATGTCCAAGCGAACCGAAGCGTAGAACTTCAGCGCATTGCCACCCGTGGTGGTTTCGGGGCTGCCGAACATGACGCCAATCTTCATGCGGATCTGGTTAATGAAGACCACCGTGCAATTGGTTTTCTTGATGGTAGCGGTCAGTTTGCGCAGGGCTTGGCTCATCAGGCGTGCTTGCAGGCCGGGCAGGCTGTCGCCCATGTCGCCTTCAATTTCAGCCTTGGGGGTCAGGGCGGCCACCGAGTCGATGACGACCAGGTCCACCGCACCCGAACGCACCAAGCTGTCGACGATTTCCAGGGCTTGTTCTCCGGTGTCAGGCTGGCTGACCAGCAACTCTTGCAGGTTGACGCCCAGGTTTTGGGCATATTGCACGTCCAGTGCATGCTCGGCGTCCACAAAGGCGCAAGTGCCGCCAAGGCGTTGCATTTCAGAGATCACTTGCAGGGTGAGTGTGGTTTTGCCGGACGACTCGGGTCCGTAGATTTCGATCACGCGGCCCCGAGGCAAGCCCCCCACGCCCAGCGCAATGTCCAGACCCAAAGAGCCGGTGGAAACGACCTGGATGTCGGCGATGACTTCGCCCTCGCCCAGACGCATGATGGTGCCCTTGCCAAATTGTTTTTCAATTTGTGCCAATGCGGCTTGCAGGGCTTTGGCTTTTTCGGTGTTGGCTTCGCTCATGAAAATCTCCTTGAATATCAATGGTTTAGGACATCTGGTTCAACGGGAACCCGCTGTTTACTGGATGCGTGAACAGTACTGTAAATGAGCTGTATAAACAAGTAAATAGATTTATTGGTCAGTTTGCCTTACTATATAAGGCATGAATTTCCCAATTGAAACCACTGCATCCGAGCCGTCCAACGGGGCCGACGACCGATGGCGACAAACCCATTTGGGACGCTTGCTGGGACATGCCATGCGCCGGTTTGATGAGCGCGTGCTGTACCTTATGGCGGGCAACGAGGGTGTGCCTTTGGCGCTGGCCAATCTGGCCGCGCGTGACCAAATCAGTGCGGCGCACATTCACATCACGCGGCATTTGGCGCTGGAGGGTTCGCGCCTGACCGATTTGGCCCGGGCTGCCGGCATGAGCAAGCAAGCCATGGGCGACTTGGTGGACCAGTGCACTGCATGGGGTTTGGTGCAGCGCGAACCCGATCCGTTGGATGCGCGGGCCCGTCGCGTGGTGTTCACACCGGTGGGCTTGGCTTGGTTACGAGCATTCAAAGATGCTGTGGCGCAAACCGAGGCCGAGTTTGGCGAAGCCGTGGGCAAAGAAGTAGCCACCGTGGTCGCTTTGGGGCTGGAGGCCTATGCCACTTGAAGGGGGCACTGAATGAACAACATGCGCGCTTGAAGCCTTTGCATCACACTAGAATTGCATCAGTCCCGGCGAAACCCCGGGTCCATGTGCGCCCACAAAAAAGGAGACAGACATGCGAATTCTGATAGCCGAAGACGATCAGGTGCTGGCCGACGGGTTGCTGCGCACTTTGCGCAGTGCGGGGGCCGCGGTGGACCATGTGGCCAGTGGCAGCGAAGCCGATGCCGCACTCATGACCAACAACGAATTTGATTTGTTGATCCTAGATTTGGGCTTGCCCAAAATGCACGGGCTCGAAGTACTCAAGCGCTTGCGCTCCAGAGGCTCCACATTGCCGGTGCTGATTCTCACGGCGGCAGACAGTGTCGAAGAGCGCGTGAAGGGCCTGGATTACGGTGCCGATGACTACATGGCCAAACCCTTTAGCCTGCAAGAACTTGAGGCCCGCGTGCGCGCCCTCACGCGTCGCGGCATGGGCGGTGCCACTTCGCAAATCAAGCATGGCCCGCTGATTTATGACCAATCGGGGCGCGTGGCCACCATCGACGGCAAGATGGTTGAACTCTCAGCGCGTGAGTTGGGTTTGCTTGAAGTCTTGTTGCAACGCGCGGGCAGACTGGTCAGCAAGGACCAGTTGGTCGAGCGATTGTGCGAATGGGGCGAAGAGGTCAGCAACAACGCGATTGAGGTGTACATCCACCGCTTGCGCAAAAAGATCGAAAAAGGCCCGATCCGCATCGCCACCGTGCGCGGCTTGGGTTATTGCCTTGAAAAAATTCCGGGCTAAGCACCCGCTGAATTGAAAGCCGTCTTCACCCCACGCCGAGCAGCACCGCCATGAAGTCCCGTGGCTGGAGTGTGCGCATCTTCAAGCGTGAACAGCGCTCTTTGTTCGGGGAAATTCTCGATTGGATGCTCACGCCGCTGCTGCTGCTGTGGCCCATCAGTCTGGCCTTGACGTGGTTGGTGGCGCAGGGCTTGGCCAACAAGCCTTTTGACCGCGCCCTGATTTACAACGTTCAAGCCTTGGCCCAGCAAGTCACGCTGGGGCCTGACAAACGGGTTCAGTTCAATTTGCCTCAACCCGCGAGCGAGTTGCTGCGCGCCGACGAAACCGACCTGGTGTATTACCAAGTGCTGGGGGGAAACAAAGAACACCTGAGTGGCGACCGCGATGTGCCCTTGCCGCCTGCTAACCAGGAAAAAGGCAGCAGTTATGAAGTGCACATGCGAGATGACGAAATGCGCGGTCTGGAAGTGCGTGTGGCCTATACCTGGATTCGGCTGGATGCCGAGGGCAAAAGTCCGGCCTTGGTCCAGGTGGCCGAAACGCGTGAAAAACGCTCTGTGTTGGCGGCCGAAATTATCAAGGGCGTGATGTTGCCGCAGTTTGCTTTGCTGCCATTGGCGGTGCTGCTGGTTTGGCTGGCGCTGGTGCGTGGCATCAAGCCGCTGTCGGAGCTGGAAGAGCGGATTCGGGCACGCAAACCCGACGACCTGAGCCCGCTAGACGACAAAGCCGTGCCCATGGAAGTCGCCCCCTTGGTGGTGTCGGTGAACGATTTATTGGAGCGCTTGAAAGACTCCATCGTCACGCAAAAGCGTTTTTTGGCCGACGCGGCGCACCAACTTAAAACCCCGTTGGCTGGTTTGCGCATGCAAGCCGATTTGGCGCAACGCTTTGGATCGAGCGAAGATGACCTTAAAAAATCTCTCAAACAAATTGGCCGCGCCAGCGTACAAGCCACGCACACCGTGAACCAGTTGTTGTCGCTGGCGCGGGCTGAGGGTGGCGGTGGCCATTTGCCCCAGCAAAGCTGTGACATGGTCGAAATCTCCAGTGAGGTCTTGCAAGACTGCTTGCCCCTGGCCATGGACAAAGGCCTTGACCTGGGCTATGAGGGTGTCAACTCTGGAACCCCCGGCGCACAGGTGCAGGGCAACCCGACATTGTTGAAAGAAATGGTGCGCAACCTGGTTGAAAACGCGATTCACTACACCCCCAGCACACCCGAGCAGCCCGGCGTGATCACGGTGCGTGTCTTGGTGGACCCCTACAGCAAAGCCTTGGTCATGCAAGTGGAAGACAACGGCCCCGGGATTCCGGCTTCAGAGCAAGACTTGGTGTTTCAACCTTTTTATCGCGCCTTGGGCACCAACGTGGATGGTTCCGGCTTGGGTTTGCCCATTGTGAAAGAAATTGCCCAACAACATGGGGCCACCGTCACGATAGAACCCGCCCAATCGGGGCAAACACTGGCAGGCGCTTGCTTTACCTTGCGCTTCAGCACCCCGACCTGAGCACTGAAGCTGGGCACAGCAACTGAGCACCGAAAACCAGGGGTGCGCCACACGCATCAGCGCTGCCACTTAGCCCAAAGGCTTTTCCCCGTGGGAGGCTGCCCCTGCGGCCGAAGGGTGGTTAACAGATGATGCCAGCAAAAAGCAGCAATTTAAAAAACCATTCAGGCGGGTTTGCCCATGTTGAGCTGCAAGCGCTCGCGTTCGATCACGCGGGCCACGGCGGGCTCGGCGGCTACTTTTTGCACAAAGGCCCACAGATCAGGATGTTCTTCGGCCGTAATGCCGGCAATCGTGCCCCAGCGGGTCAATGTCAGGCTGTACGCATCCAGCGGTCCAAAATGCGCACCCGTCAGCCAGGCCTGGCCTTTGGCTGCGGCAGCCTTCACCAAGTTTTGCAGTTCACCCAGCATGCCCCTGAACAGTTGTGTGTTGTAAGGCTTGAGCGCAGCTTGCACTTCGGGCAGATCCGAAAACTTTTGCGGCATGAAGATGTGCGTGAACGTCGGGTGCACGGTGTTGTTCATCCAGGCCAATGTGGACAGGGCTTGCGCTCGGGCCAGGGGCTCGGTGGGCAAGAAGCCTGCTTGCGGGAAGAGTTGGTCCAGGTGCAGCACGATGGCCACAATTTGCGTGATGGGCTGGCCATCGTTGACCAAAACAGGCACTTGGCCACGCGGATTGATGGCTTTGTATTCGTCGCTGTTTTGCTCACCTTTGTGCAGTTTGACCATGCTGGGCTCAAAAGCGGACCCGCTCATTTCGAGCAACACATGGGGCACAAAAGAACAAGCACCGGGGGCAAAATAAAGTTTCAGACTCATGGGGAAAGGCTCCAATAGAAGGCAATTTTAAGGGGAGCTGACCTTTGCCGGTTTGCTGGCATTGTCTGCAGGGACGGTGGCAGGGGGCTTCAAAGCTGAAGCATTGGTGGGTGCGCTTGGCATGCCAGTTTTGAGGCTAGAGGCTGACGTGGGCGCAAGTGCGGTGGCCGAATTGGCCTCTGCAGCGGTGGCTGCGGGGCCTGTCGCCGTAGAGGTGGCAGTCGCGTCGGCTGCCAATTTTTCAGCTTGGGCGGCTTCATCGGACAAACGTTTTGCGGTGACCGCCGGCGTTTCGATGCGAATGGTTTCCGGGCGAATTTGATTTAATACCCTCTCAGGCTCGCGAGCGCTCTGAGGTGCCCATCCCCAAGGTGCAAAGAGTTCCCACTGCCAAGCCAATACGGCCGCATTCAAGAGCAGCAATAGAACGACGAACCCGCGCATCAACATGGCTTGTTTTCCTCCAAAAAGGGGCGAACGCTGACTTCAGCGCTGGTGATCTCTTGTACGCCCGTTTCGGTTTGTAACCTGAAAGCACCGTTGGCACCGACCCCTAGGGCCACACCCACCAAGCCGTCACTGGTGTGAACGCGACGGTCTTTGAGCACATCGCGTGTTTCAAAGCGTTTTTGGAAGGGGGCGAAACCTTGGCTTTCAAAGGCCAGCAGCACCTCAATCAACGGGGCCACCACGCGAGCCAAACAAGCTGGAGCGGTCAAATCGGGCAAGCACTCGGTGAGGGCCGCAGGGGGGGTGTTCAAGCCATCGGCAGGGCGCGGGCGAATGTTCAGGCCCACCCCCAACACCACTTGGCTGCGACCGCCCATGCTGGCCGCTTCAACCAAAATGCCGCCCAGCTTGCGGTCTTGTAGCCACAAATCGTTGGGCCATTTCAGGCCCACATCGGGGTGCAGACTTTCGGCCAGGCTCAGGCCCACGGCCAGCGATAGACCGAACCAATCGCGGGGTGCCAAGGGCAGGCTGATGGAAAAGGTGAGCGAATCACCGGGTTGGCTTTGCCAAACACGCCCCATGCGGCCACGGCCAGCGGTTTGACGCTCGGCCACCAACAAAGTGGGTTCGTGCTGGCCCGCCCTGGCCCGGCGCATCAGTTCGCTGTTGCTGGAATCAATCTCGGGCAGCACCTCAACCGTGAAGTCGGGCAACAGGGGGTAAATCTGTTGCCAGATCGCCTCAGCAGGCCAGGGGGTGATCGTGATCATGGCTTAAAGCATCTCTTCGTGGAAGCGAGCCCCTGCTCGCGAATGTAGGCAGGAGGGAAGGGGCACTTTGGGCGATTGGCCATGAACCCTTTGGATTCAACGCTTTTTGGCAGACGCTTTCTTCGGCTTGGCATCTTTGCCAGCTTTCACCTTGGGTGCAGTTTTGGGCAACTTTTCTTTCTTGCCAGTCGTATTCGCCATTTCGGATTTCGCCTTCTTGCCCGCCTTCGCCAGCTTTTCGGGTTTCGCTTTCTTCTTTGGCTGGGTCAGCTTTTTCGAGGAATCTGCTTTCTTGGCGGCTTTTTTCTGGCTTGGAATTTTGGGGGTGTCTTTGCGCTCTTTGGGTGACAGCAGGGTGCCACGGCAATTTTTGCTGCCGCACCAGCAAGGGTATTCGGCCTTCAGCTTCTTGGTATAGGGCTCGTCAATGATCAGGCCGTAGTCGTAGGTCAGTTCTTCACCGGCTTTGATGTTGCGGATGGCTTTGATGAAAATACGGTCGTTTTCTTCGTCGGCTTCGCAGTTCGGGTTGCAGCTGTGGTTGATCCAGCGCGAAGAGTTGCCGCCAAACAGCGCGTCGATCACCCGGTCTTCGTTGACGTGGAAGTAAAAGGTGTGGTTAGGGTCGTTCTCGTCGTGTGGGTGGCGGTCTTGCGCCTCGTCCCAGCTGATGACCTCGCCCTCGTACTCGATCAGGGTTTCACCCTCGGCGATGTCTTGCAGGGCAAAAACGCCTTTGCCATGCACGCCGGAGCGTCGCACCTGGATGCGCTTGCCAGTGGCGCTGGCGGAAGATGGCTTGGAGGAAGAAACAGAAGTTTTGGCCACGGCTTTAAAAATTTGTTATGGTGAATTCATGTGGGCGTGCGCGTGAGCGCGCCCGGGCGCGTACGCACACGCGAGAAAACGGGATTGTAATGAAATGAAAAACGACGTACTAAATAAAACATTGGTGATTGCCGAGAAGCCCTCGGTGGCGCAAGACATCGTCAAGGCCTTGACGCCGGTCTCTGGCAAGTTCGAAAAGCACGACGACCATTTTGAGAACGACAAATATGTCGTGACCAGTGCCGTCGGCCATTTGGTGGAGATCCAGGCCCCGGAGCAATACGACGTGAAGCGCGGCAAGTGGAGTTTTGCCAACCTGCCGGTGATTCCCCCGCACTTTGACCTGAAGCCCGTGGACAAGACCAAGAGCCGTTTGACTGCGGTGGTCCGGCAGGCCAAGCGCAAAGATGTGAGCGCTCTCATCAATGCCTGTGACGCGGGGCGCGAGGGGGAATTGATCTTCCGCTTGATCGAACAATATGCCGGCGGCACCAAAACGCTGGACAAACCCGTGCAGCGCTTGTGGCTGCAGTCGATGACGCCGCAGGCCATTCGCGATGGCTTTGACCACTTGCGCAGCAACCAGCAGATGCAGGGCCTGGCCGACGCGGCACGCAGCCGTTCTGAGGCCGATTGGCTGGTGGGCATCAATGGCACCCGCGCGATGACGGCCTTTAACTCACGCGATGGCGGATTCTTCTTGACCACTGTGGGCCGGGTGCAGACCCCCACACTGGCCGTGGTGGTGGAGCGCGAAGAGCAAATTCGCAAGTTCATCAGTCGCGATTATTGGGAAGTGCACGCCAGCTTTGAGGCTGCTGCGGGCAGTTATCCGGGCAAATGGTTCGATCCCAAGTGGAAAAAAGAGGACGAAGACGCCGAGAAAAAAGCCGACCGCAAATGGTCTGAAAGCGAAGCACTGGCCATTGTGGATGCCGTGCGCGGTCAAAAAGCCACGGTGACCGAAGAGGCATCGCCCACCACCCAGGCCAGCCCCGGCCTGTTTGACCTGACCAGTTTGCAGCGCGAAGCCAACGGCAAGTTTGGTTTTTCTGCCAAGACCACGCTGGCGCTGGCGCAAAGCCTGTATGAGCGTCACAAGGCCCTGACTTATCCCCGTACCGATTCGCGCCACTTGCCCGAAGACTATGTGCCCGTAGCCAAACAAACCTTCGAAATGCTGGCCGACAGTGGCATGCGCCACTTGGCCCCGCACGCCCTCACGGCGCTGAACAACAACTACGTGCGCAAGCTGCCGCGCGTGTTTGACAACAAAAAGGTGTCGGATCACTTCGCCATCATCCCCACCTTGCAAGCCCCCAGCGGCTTGTCTGATGCCGAGCAAAAGCTTTACGACTTGGTGGTGCGTCGTTTTATGGCGGTGTTTTTCCCCAGCGCCGAATACCAAGTCACGACCCGCATCAGCGTGGCGGCGGAGCACAGCTTCAAGACCGTGGGCAAAGTGCTGGTGAAGCCGGGTTGGTTGGCCATTTACGGCAAGGAAGCCGCCAACGAAGTCGAAGATGCCAAAGACGGCGACAAAGGCCAAAACCTGGTGCCCGTGCAACCGGGCGAACAGGTGGGCGTGGAGTCGGTTGAGGCCAAGGGGCTCAAGACCCGCCCGCCTGCCCGCTATTCAGAAGCCACTTTGCTGGGCGCCATGGAAGGCGCGGGCAAGATGGTGGACGACGACGAGCTGCGCGAAGCCATGCAGGAAAAAGGTCTGGGCACGCCCGCCACCCGTGCGGCCATTATTGAAGGCCTGATCAACGAAAAATACATGCTGCGCGAGGGCCGCGAGATGCTGCCCACGGCCAAGGCCTTCCAGCTCATGACGCTTTTGCGTGGCCTGGGCGTGGAGGAGCTCTCCAAGCCCGAACTGACCGGCGAGTGGGAATACAAGCTGGCGCAAATGGAGCAAGGCAAGTTGAGCCGTTCCACCTTCATGGCCGAAATTGCCGCCATGACCGAGCACATTGTCAAAAAAGCCAAAGAATACGACCGCGACACCGTGCCCGGCGACTACGTCACGCTGGCTGCGCCCTGCCCCAATTGCGGCGGCGTGGTCAAGGAAAACTACCGCCGCTACACCTGCACAGGGGCCGATGGGGCCAGTGATGGCTGTGGCTTCTCGTTTGGCAAATCGCCTGCGGGGCGCACCTTTGAGCCCGCCGAAGTCGAGCTGTTCATGCGCGACAAAAAGATTGGCCCATTGGACGGTTTCCGCTCCAAGGCAGGCTGGCCATTTGTGGCCGAGATGGCGCTGAAGTACAACGAAGAAGAGAAAAACTGGAAACTCGAATTCGATTTCGGTGACGACAAGAAAAATGAGGAAAGTGGCGAAATCGTCGAATTTGCCGAAGAATCGCTGGGGGCTTGCCCCAAGTGCGGTAGCCCGGTGCACGAACACGGCAGCAACTTTGTGTGCAGCAAAGCCGTGCCCACCAACGAACAGCCAACACCGAGCTGCGACTTCAAGACCGGCAAAATCATCTTGCAGCAACCTGTAGAACGCGCGCAAATCATCAAACTGTTGGCTACGGGCAAGACCGACTTGCTCGACAAGTTCGTCAGCAACCGCACACGCCGCAGCTTCAAAGCCATGCTGGCCTGGAACCCCGAAGAGGGCAAAGTGACGTTTGAGTTTGAGCAACGTGAAGGGGCCAAGAAATACCCGCCACGCAAAACAGCGGCCAAAACCACGCCTTATGGCAAAGCAGCCGCCAAAAAGACCTCAGCCAAAACAGCCAAAGCCCCTGCGGCCAAAAAAGCGGCTGCAAAAGTGGCCAAGTCGGATGTGCCCAAGGCCCCACGCAAAGCCGCCGTGGGCAGCCTGAAACCCAGCGACGCACTGGCCGCCGTGATCGGTGACGGCACTTATGCCCGCACCGAGGTGGTCAAAAAAATCTGGGACTACATCAAGGCCAACAACCTGCAAGACCCGGCGGACAAGCGCTCCATCAAGGCCGATGGCAAGCTCCAAGCCGTGTTCGGCAAAGACCAGGCCACCATGTTCGAGCTGGCCGGCATCATTGGTAAACACTTGAGTTGATGATCGCCAGATCGGTGGCCTGTAAAAAGCCCCGACATAAACAGCTCACCCTAAACGCCACGAACCCTCGTGGCGTTTTTTTGGTCTTGTCTTCGTGGGAGCGAGCCCCTGCTCGCGAGTGCTTGAATAAGCCCGCAGCCTGTCTCAATCCTCAAAGCCCAAGCAAAGATTCGGCCGCAGGGGCGGCCTCCCACAGGGAAAGCACCTTCGGCCGCAGGGGCGGCCTCCTACAGGGAAATGCATTCGGCCGCAGGGGCGGCCTCCCACAAAGCCAATGCAGGCATTCGGCTGCAGGGGCAGCCTCCTACAGGGATCAAAGGACGGCAGATTTATGCAGGGTTTTTTTAGGGTGAGGGCAGCTTCCCACTGGCAGCGGGCTTTACCTATTGCAATCTGGTCTAGGTGATACAGAGCAAAGCGCACAGGGTGTGCATGCATCAGGAGCTTAAATAAGGTGCGCTGCCTTACTTCAAATTACCCGACAGGAATTGCTGCAAGCGTTCGCTGCGGGGCTTGAGCAAAATGTCGCCCGGCGTCCCTTGTTCCTCCACCCGGCCTTGGTGCAAAAACAAGACCTGGCTTGAGACTTCGCGGGCAAAGCCCATTTCGTGCGTCACCACCACCATGGTGCGGCCCTCGTGGGCCAGCGCCTTCATGACCCGCAGCACCTCGCCCACCAACTCCGGGTCCAGGGCCGAGGTGGGTTCGTCAAACAACATGACTTCGGGCTCCATGGCCAGCGCACGGGCAATGGCCACGCGTTGCTGCATGCCACCCGATATGTGCGCCGGGTAGTGTTGCATGGCTTGGGGGTCAAGGCCCACTTGGTTCAGGTAGGTTTGTGCCCGTTCGCGGGCTTCTGCTTTGCTCAGGCCCAGCACTTGGATAGGGGCTTCCATGACGTTTTCCAACACCGTCATGTGGCTCCACAGGTTGAAATGCTGAAACACCATGCCCAGCCGGGTGCGCAGGCGCTCCAGTTGCCGAAGGTTGGCGGCTTGCAACATGCCATCGGGGGCCAGCTGGAGTTCCAAGGCTTCTCCGGCCACGTTGATGCTGCCACTGTTGGGCCGCTCCAGCAGGTTGATGCAGCGCAAAAAAGTGCTTTTGCCTGAGCCACTGGAGCCGATGATGCTGATCACGTCGCCCGCATGGGCCGTGAGTGAGACGCCCTTCAAGACCTCGTGTGCGCCAAATCGTTTGTGAATGTCTTGAACAAGGAGCTTGGTGCTCATGAGGTGTGTACCGATAAAAAAACTAAAAACAGCCCGCAGCTCAAGCGCTTGGGCGTGGTCGCAGATGCGCCAGCCAATGTTTTTCGGCCTGGCGGAACAGCAACACCATCACCAGCGTGAGAACCAGATAAATCAGCCCCGCACTCATGAAAGCTTCGAAGGGCAGATAAAACTCGGAATAAATCGAGCGCGCCGCGCCCGTAATGTCCAGCAGCGCGGGCACGGCGCTTGCCAAAGAGGTGCTGTGCAACATCATGATCACTTCGTTGGAATAGCCGGGCAAACTGCGGCGCATGGCCGAGGGCATCACGACGCGGCGCAGGCAAGTCCAGCGGCTCATGCCGCAAGCGCGAGCGGCCTCAATCTCGCCCGGTGGCACATGGCGCATGGACCCCGCCAACAACTCCGTGGTGTAGGCGCAGGTGTTGAGCGAAAAAGCCAGCGCCGCACAAAAGAACGGTTCTTTAAAGCCGCGCCACAACAAGGAATCGTCCCAACGGGCTTGGATGAACTCCATTTGCCCTAGGCCGTAATAAATCAAGTAAACCTGAATCAGCAGTGGCGTGCCACGCAGTACATAGGTAAATAACCAAACCGGCTTGCGCAGCCAGAGGTGCCGGGAGGTACGAGCCACCGCCAAAGGCAAAGAAAACAGGCCTCCCAGCACCAGAGAGACCAACAGCAAAGCCAGCGAATTGAGGGTACCGGTCCAGAAAAGCGCAAGGTTCTCTGGCTGCAAGATGACATCAAACTCCATTTAACCGTGCTCCTGCGCTTCGCCCTGGCTGTATTTTTTCTCGACCCAGCCCAACGCCCACATCGACAGCGAGGTCATGACCAAATACAAAAAACCAGCGAACGCTAAAAACAACAACGGCGCATTGGCGATCTCGCCGCGTGCAGCGGCCCCGGCCTGTTTGGCCAGATAAGTCATGTCTTGCAGGCCCAGCAAAGACACCAAAGCGGTGGATTTCATCAGGACCAACCAATTGTTGGTAAAGCCCGGCAAAGCCAACCGCACCATTTGCGGCAGCGTGATGCGCCAAAACACCTGCCAGGGGCGCATGCCGAAGGCCATGCCGGCCTCCATCTGGCCCTTGGGAATGGCCAAAATCGCCCCCCTGAAGGTCTCGGTCATGTAGGCACCATAAATGAAGCCAATGGTCAGCACGCCCGAGGTGAAGGGGTCGATTTCGATGGGCTCTAAATAGCCCAGCCACTCCAACACATGGTTCAGGCCGATTTGCCCGCCATAAAACAGCAGCAACATCAGCACCAGATCCGGAATGCCCCGGATCACGTTGGCATAAGCACTGGCTGACCAGACGGCAACGCGCCGCCCGGACAGCTTGGCCAAGGCCCCAGCCATGCCCAGCACCACCGCCACCAGCAAAGACGCCAGCCCCACCTGAATGACCAGCAGCGAGCCTTGCAAAATGCTCAGGATGTAGGGCGTCATGCTTGATGCGGCGCTGCGTTTAAAGAATCACTCGCCCCAAATGTTGACACCCGGCACGAATTCATCAGAGATTTTTTTCCAACTGCCATCGGCCCGAATGTCCTTGATTGCTTTGTCCAGCGAGGCTTTCAGGTCTTTGTCTTCCTTGCGCAAAGCCACGCCCACGCCTTCGCCAAAATACTTTTTCATGCTCAGGGCTTGGCCCACAAAAGCGTAGTTTTTGCCATCGGCCGTGTCCAGAAAACCGCCTTGCACTTCGACCACATCGGCCACTGTGCCGTCCAAGCGACCGGCCTTGATGTCTAGGTACACCTGGTCTTGCGCGTCATAGCCCACCACGTTCACGCCTGCGGGAGACAATACGCCCTTGGCATACTTTTCTTGGGTAGAGCCCTTGAGCACGCCAATCTTTTTGCCCTTCAGGCTGGCCGCGCTGCCATCGGTCTTGATGTCTTTGCGCACCACCACTTTAGAGGGCGTGTTGTAGTACTTGCCAGTAAAAGCCACCTGGCGCAGGCGCTCTTCGGTGACCGACATGGAGGAAATGATGGCGTCGTACTTTTTGGCCAACAGGCCGGGGACCATGGCGTCCCACTGTTGCTCGACAAAGACGCACTTGGCCTTGACCTTCTCGCACAAAGCCTCGGCAATCTTCACATCAAAGCCCGTGGGCTTGCCATCGGCGGTTTTGAAGGTGAAGGGTTTGTAGGTGGGGTCAATTGCGACCCGGATTTCTTTCCATTCTTTGGCTGCAACTGAAAAGCTGGTGGCCAGGACCAGGGCCCCTAAAAGCAGTGATTTCTTGAACATGTGTGTCATCTCCCTTGGTTTAAAAAGCGTGTTAACGGTGGTAAAGCTCGTAAAAAGTACTTTTAAAGTGGACTTTTGTATGAAATTCGAGCATATCACCGCCGCCCAACCCCAAAGCACAGTAGTTCCCCTGTGACCCCTCAATAAATGGCCGACCCGGGGTCAACGCTGGTTTGCTTGCAACCCGCCTAAGCGGGCGCAGCCCGTAGCCCCCAAAATGTGGCAAAACAAGCCCACTTTGGGTCAAGCAAGCCCCAGCTTGCGTTTGCCGTTCTTAGAACAAAGCCCGTCATGAACACCCTCTTAAATGCCGAACAAACTGCCCAGGCGCTGCCCTACCCCTTGTTGGCCAGCGAGATCGCCTCTTTGCTGCAAGACCCGACGGTGCAAGTGCCGCCGCGCATCGTGCAAGCCTTGCACGGTGGGGGCAGTTTGTTCGTCATGCCCGCCGCCGATGCTCGCGTGGCCATCACCAAACTCATCAGCTTCATCCCGGGCAATGCAGCGCGTGGTTTGCCCACTATTCAGGGCGATATCGTGGTGTTTGATGTGGCCACGGGCCAGCGCATCGCCCTGATTGACGGGCCCACCGTGACCGCCCGCCGCACCGCCGCCGTGTCTTTGCTGGCGGCCCAAAAACTGGCCCCGCGAACCGATGGGCCCATGTTGATCGTGGGGGCAGGCGTGCAGGGCAAATCACACCTAGAGGCTTTTCATGAAGGCTTGGGCGTGCGCGAGTTCTGGGTGGCCTCGCGCCAAGCGGCCAGTGCCGATGCCTTGGTTCAATATGCCCAAACGCTGGGCCTGAAGGCGCAGCGGGTGGACGACGCCAATGCCGCCTTGGCCCATTGCCCACTGGTGGCCAGCACCACGCCCGCACAACAAGTGGTGCTTAATTCAATGCCGCGCAGCGATGCGTTTGTGGCGGCTGTGGGGGCCTTTACGCCCCGCATGGTGGAATGGTCTGCCCAGGTTTGCCAACACCTGGCCCGAACCGGTACGCTGGTGGTGGACACCCGCGATGCCGACCACGAAGCGGGTGATTTGTTGCAAGCAGGCATCGATGTCAACACCTTACCCACCTTGGCTGATGTGGTGGGGCAAACCGAAACATGGCAACGTGCAGCCCGGCCGTCACCCGGCCCGGTCTTTTTTAAAAGCTGCGGCTGGGGCGGCTGGGATTTGGCGGCTGCCCGGTGCTTGACTGGGTGACTGTGGGTTGACTGTGGGTTGAATGGGGATTGAGGGCTCCCGAGCTGCTCAGCGCCCCACTACCCGCGCCATCTCCAGGCACTTGTTGGAGTAACCCCACTCGTTGTCGTACCAAGCCACCACCTTGATGAAGGTGCTGTCCAGTGCAATGCCCGCATCGGCGTCGAACACACTGGTGCACACCTCGCCCCTGAAATCGGTCGACACCACTTTGTCGGTGGTGTAACCCAGCACGCCCTTGAGCGCGCCTTCGCTTTGGGCTTTCATCTCGGCGCAAATCTCGGCATAAGTGGCCGGGTTGTTCAGCTCGGCGGTCAAGTCCACCACCGACACGTCGGATGTGGGCACCCGA
>Ga0255128_1000069_pt1 | contig 37500 bp, 36 predicted proteins | sample Law_Miss_RepC_8d_FD_188562 | JGI IMG/M metagenome (GOLD analysis project Ga0255128, IMG submission 188562) | Freshwater microbial communities from St. Lawrence River, New York, United States - Law_Miss_RepC_8d | ecosystem: Environmental > Aquatic > Freshwater > River | place: USA: New York... | reverse complement strand
GACCTGTCACCCCCGACCCGATCGGGGGTCCATGTCTTGAATCCTGTCACACCCGACCTGATCGGGGGTCCATGTCTTGAATCCTGTCACCCCCGACCTGATCGGGGGTCCATGTCCCCTGCGGCGATGGATACTCGGTCACGCCGGGTATGACAATGAGGTGCGGTAGCGCGCCCCTGCGCGCGAATGACCGCCTGAGCTACTGCACACATTCGGCCGCAGGGGCAGCCTCCCACATTAGAAGAGTAAGACCACATTCGGCCGCAGGGGCAGCCTCCCACGGGGAAGTAAATTCGGCCGCAGGGGCAGCCTCCCACGGGGAATTACATTCGGCCGCAGGGGCGGCCTCCCACGGGAGGGTAGCTTCCCGCGGGTAGGGCGGCTGTTCGGTGTTAATTTGTGAGCCCGGCGGGCTCATCGAGAAAGCTGTCCGAGCGCAATGTGACTACCAAGGTGTCGCGCCAACCTCCCGGCTGCTCTGGCTGGATTGGCGTGGTTTCGTGGATCACTCGGGTATCGTCCAACAACAATACAGACCAAGGCTCGCTCAGGGTAAAGCGCTGCCCACTGGGGCTGTCTATGTCAAAAACTCGTGTTTCGCCTCCTTTGATGCCGTGGCGACCGATCAAAAAAACAGCCACCCAGTCCACACCATCTCGGTGCGCCCCTTCGGGTGTGGGCCGTCCTATGCCGTCGGTGGTGTCAATGCGAAACTGGTGCGCCTCGGTAAACCAGGTCTGTTCGCCTTGGGCTTTGGAGGCCACTTGGGCCAACCAGCACAATAATTTCTGCCAGGCATCTTGTTGCACCACTTCGCTGGCCATCGGGTCAAACCAGCGCTGCATGCCGCCATGCAAAGCGTTGTAGGACACGGGCTGCCAATGGGCGCGGTGGGGTACTGCTTGCACAGCATGAGAGTTGACTTGAAAACTGGCATGCCGACGGCGGCGGTAACGTCCACCGTCTTTAAGGTATTGGTCGGGTGGCAAATCGTGCCAACTGGACTCCAGCAGTGTCAGGGCATCCAAAGAAATACCCGCCATCTTGCAAACACTGGCCGCTTCCAGCACCGCAAAGCCTTGCGCAGAGAGCGTACTGTCAAGTTGGTCAGGGGAAGTTAACGGGGGCTGAAGCGTTTGCTGGGGCATGAAATCATCCGAAAATTCAAGCGAAGCCTGCAAGCATAACGCCGGACACGCCCAAAAAAACGCCCCCTGCCAAGGGGGCGCATTAATTTAGCGTGGGGGACGGAATAAATCAGGCGTAGCGCTGGCTGGCGAGTTGGGCTCCCTCTGCCAATGCCTTCAGCTTGGCCTCGGCCACTTGGCGGCTCATGGGGGCCAGGCCGCAGTTGGTGCACGCGATCAGGCGGTGCTTGGGCACAAACTGCAAGGCACGGCCAATGGTGTCAGCGATTTCCTCAGGCGTTTCCACCACCGGGTTGGCCACATCAATGACCCCCACCATCACGTCCTTGCCTTCCAGGAGTTTCATCATCTCCATCGGCACATGCGAGTGCATGCATTCCAGGCTGACCTGCTGAATGCTGCTTTTGGCCAGGGCCGGAAACACTTTTTCGTACTGACGCCATTCTTCACCCAGCGTTTTTTTCCAGTTGTTGTTGGCCTCAATGCCGTAGCCATAACAAATGTGAACGGCGGTGGTGCAGGTCAGGCCTTGCGCGGCGCGCTCTAAGGCTTTGACACCCCAGTCTGCGGCTTCGTCCATGTAGACATTGAATGCGGGTTCGTCGAACTGAATGATGTCCACCCCATCGGCTTGCAGCGCCAATGCTTCTTGATTGAGCAGCTCGGCAAAGGCCATGGCCATCTTGACTTTGTCACCATAAAAACGGTCGGCCACGGTATCGACAATGGTCATCGGGCCAGGCAGGGTGAATTTGAGTTTCTTCTTGGTGTGGGCCCGGGCCAGTTGGGCCTCGAATGCGTGTACGCGTCCTTTCAGTCGCAGGGGGGCGATGACTTGAGGCACTTGCGCGTCGTAGCGGTTGTTGCGAATGCCCATGGTGACTTTGTTCTCAAAATCAATGCCCTCTACCTGCTCGACAAAGCCATGCACAAAATGCTGGCGGGCTTGCTCACCGTCACCGATCACGTCCAACCCTGCATCCTCTTGCGCCTTGATCCAGAGCAATGTGGCATCGGCTTTGGCTTGCTGCAGTTCGGGGCCTTGGGTTTTCCATTGAGGCCAGAGTTTTTCGGTCTCGGCCAACCAGGCGGGTTTGGGCAAGCTGCCAGCGATTGCGGTGGTGAACATGAAGCTTCCTTTGTCGTAAAAATGGTCAGGCATGGGCTGCCAGTGCAAATTCTTGCGCCAGCAATTCGTAAGATCGATCTTGGGCTGCGGGGTCATGGGTCCAGGTAATGACCACCAACTCATCCACCTCCAACCGAGCCGCCACTTGGCGCAGTTTGCGCCCCACGGTTTCGGCGGAGCCGGTCAGGGCCGAGTCGCGCATCCGCTCCAAAGCAAACTGCTCGGCAGGGCTGTAATCGCGCGCCGCCTCTTCGGGGGGCATCAGGGGGCCAATGCGGCCTAGGTTGCGGTCCATTTTCCAACGGGCCCGGCTTTCAAACAGGTGCAGCGCTTCGGCATCGGTGTCAGCTGCAAGTGCCCACACACAAAGTGCCGCATAGGGTTTGGGCAAGCCTGCACTGGGGCGAAATGTTTCACGGTAGATTTGCAAGGCCTCGTCGGCCCCCTGCCCATCGGTGATGAAATAGGCAAACGCGTAGGGCAATCCCAAGTGGGCCGCCAGTTGCGCGCCATAGTCTGAGCTGCCCAACATCCAGACTGCGGGCACGGTGTCGGACTGGGGGTAAGCAAACACATTGTGCCCAGGGTGCCCAACGGGCAAGTTGCGCCCGCTGACCCAGGCTTGCAATTCCATCACTTGTTGGGGAAACCGCTCGGATGCGCTGCGGTCGGGGTTCAAAAGTTGCGCGGTGCGGCCATCGCTGCCGGGGGCTCGCCCCACCCCCAGATCGATGCGCCCGGGGGCCAACGCGTCCAATACCCTAAACTGCTCGGCCACTTTGAGCGGCGCATAGTGCGGCAGCATCACCCCTGCACTGCCCAAACGGATGCGCTCGGTGCGGGCGGCAATGGCGGCCATCAAGACTTCAGGGGCCGTGCCCACAATGCTGGGGTGGCTGTGGTGTTCACTGACCCAAAAACGTTCATAGCCCCAAGCCTCTGCTTTTTGGGCCAATGCCAAGCTCTGCCGGATCGTGGCGTCCTGACCGCGGCCTGCCCCCGCAGCAGATTGGTCAAGGATGGACAGTTTCAGGCTCATGGGGTTTGTCTCAGGATGGGCTCAAGATTGGGATGGGTTGTTGGTAGAGGCCAGTTCGGCCTCTTGCAAAGCTCGCCACATCACTTTGCCACTGCCACTTTTGGGCAATGCATCGACAAAACTGACAGCACGCGGGATTTTGTAGACCGCCATATTCTCACGACACCAGTCCATGATGTCTTGCGCCGTCACTTTGTCCTTGCTGTCAGGTCGTAATACCACCACCGCCTTGACCGATTCACCCCGGTAGGCATCCCGCGTGGCGATGATGCAAGCCTCTTGAATGGCTGGATGCCTGAACATCAAGGCCTCCACCTCGGCCGGCCAGACCTTGAATCCGCTGGCATTGATCATGCGTTTCAGGCGGTCGGTCATGAAGAAATAACCCTCATCGTCGACCCGGCCCATGTCACCCGAACGGAAAAAGCTTTTGCCATCGCGCTCAAAAAAGGCCGCTGCAGTTGCCTCAGGGCGCTTCCAATACCCCTTGAACACCTGCGGTCCGCTGATCACGATTTCTCCCGATTCGCCTGCGGGCAGCTCAAGCAAGGTGTCGGGGTCCACGATGCGCGAGTCAACGCTCATGAAGGGGATGCCCAAGCATTGTTTTTTGGGCGCATCGGGGGGGTTGGTGTGTGAGGGCGCTGCCGTTTCGGTCAGGCCATAGCCCTCCACATAACGCAATCCAAACAAATCGATCAAGCGCTGCGCCACCGCTTCGGGCATGGCAGCGCCGCCCCCGCCGATGTAGACCAGACTGGTCAGGTCGTAACGGTCTAAGCGCGGACTGCCCAGCAAATCAATCACCATGGTCGGGATGTTGGTCCAGTGGGTCACGCGCCATTTGGAGATCAAATGCCCGGCCACATCCCGGTCCCAACGCGGCATGATCACCAGGCAAGAGCCCAGCAAAATATTGGTGTGCATCAGGCTCACCATGCCGGTGATGTGAAACATGGGCACCACACACAAGGTGACGTTTTCGGGCGTGCCACCGCCCCACAAGCCACTGGCCATGGCGTTGTGCATGAGGGTTCCATGGGTATGCATGCAACCTTTGGGCAAACCTGTGGTGCCACTGGTGTAGGGCAAAACCGCCAGATCATCCGGGCCGGCTTGTGGCGCAGGTAAATCGATCGTCTGTGATTGCGACATCAGGCTAGACCAGTCGTGGACTTGCCCGGACATCAAAACAGGGCTTTCACGCTTTGGCAAAAGCCAAGCACGCCAGGTTTCCGGCAAATCGTCAGAAGTAACAACTTCGGGATCAAACACATCCGTAAAGTGCGTGATCACCAAATGTTTCAATCGTTGCTCGGGGGGTAAGGCGTTGCTGGCTTGGGCCAGATCTGCAGCCAAATCAGCTGTGGTCAACGCCACCCGGGTATCCGGATCGATGATGTAGTGCTTGAGCTCCTCGGCCCGGTTCATCGGGTTCACAGGCACCACCACGGCATCCAAACGAAGAATCGCGAAATGGGCAATGACCCACTGAGGGCAGTTTTGCATGTTCAGCACCACGCGATCCCCAGACTGAACGCCTAGGCCTGCCAATTGCCCGGCCAAGCGCTCGGCACTCAACTTCAACTCACTGAATGTCCACACCCGGTCCATGAAAACCAGCGCCGCTTTGCCTGGGTAACGCAAGGCGCTGATGGCCAGATTGGTCCAAAGCGAGGTGGCCGGGGGGGTGATTCTGGCTGGCAAACGCGCGGGCCAAACAGCAGCATGTGCGGACATCAGCAGTCTCCAGAAATGGTGGTGTGCTGCATGGTAAACGCCCTCTGGTGTCTGTACAGATCGGACTTTGTCACAGTCGGGACCCCCACTGCAAAAAGAACGGTCAATTTTCCCAGTCCACCCTTTGCCACATCGGAAACCGTTGAATGGATGGCTTTTAAACGAATCTTAACGAGGTAGTTAATAAAATAAGTAATTACAAATTTAATTGTACTATTTGATACTTTTTATGTATAGTAAGCCTCTCATTCACGATTTTATTAAGAAAATAGACATCATGCAAACAAACAACACGCTCGACACCCCGGAAGACTATTGCGGTACGACCTACGCCGCCAAAATGCTCGGCCTCTCGGTGGGGACCATCCAGACGCTGGTCGAAAAAAATGAACTTGAGGCATGGAAAACACAAGGCGGCCACCGTCGGATTTCGATGCCCTCCATCCGCGAATACCAACGCAAACACAACATGCTGACCGTTCAAGCTGAGGCGCGAGACAACCGCCTGCGTGTGTTGCTGGTAGAAGACGATGCCGTCACGCGCGAACTGTTGCGTGGTTATTGCAACCGGTCCAACATGCCTGTGGACTGCACTGCCATGTCATCCGGCCTGGAAGCCTTGATCGACATCGCCAGCATCAAACCGGATGTTTTGATCACCGACCTGGATATGCCCGGCATCGACGGTTTCGAGTTGTTGCGCATCCTTCGCCAAAACCCCTTGTTCAACCGCATGACCAGCTTGGTCCTGTCGGCCCTGACCCAAGAAGAAGTCGATGCCAAGGGCGGCCTGCCTGAGGGCACCATCTTCATGCCCAAACCCATCAATATGGATTGGTTTAACGGCTTTTTTACCGCTTACCTGGCCAGCCGATACATGGACATGCCCGCACAAGAGACGGCCAAAGCCCCCGTGCTGGCAGAAGCTTGACTGTGGCCACAAGTCTGCAAAAAGGCCTGTAAATTGAGCAGGCTTGTGCGTTGATTACGGCAATACAACGACGCCAAGCAGCTGCTTTGTCAGCAACTGGTTACCCAAAACGCTATAATCAAAACTTAAAACTATAAGTAAAAGGCTTTGAGATGAGCAACTGGTATTTGATCCACACCAAGATACTCCAGGAACGCGTTGCTTTGGACAACCTCCAGCGCCAAGGCTTTGAGTGTTTTTTGCCCTTGATGCGTGCAGAAAAACTGCGACGCGGCGCACTGCAGGTGGTGCAAGAGCCGCTGTTCCCCCGTTACCTGTTCATCCGCTTGGGCACCGGCTTGGAATCGCAAAGTTGGGCGCCCATCAGATCTACCATGGGCGTAAGCCGCTTGGTCACCTTTGGCCTGATCCCCGCCAAAATCGATGATGAACTGATTGGTGCATTGCGCACCCAGTCCGAAGCCTCAAATGTGGTGCTGCGTCATTTCGAGCCTGGCGAGCAGGTCGTAGTGACCGATGGGCCGTTTGTGGGGGTGGAGGCCATCTACCAAATGGCCGACAGCGAAGGCCGGGTGATGGTGCTGCTCAATATCCTGAGCAAGCAAGTGAAGATGTCGGTTTCGCCGGGCAATATCCGCAAAGTTAACTGAGTTCTGCCCAAGGGCAGTTACCGCTCAGAGCCGCCCACGCCCAGAAGACAGCATTTCTTCGATCTTTGTTTGCACCTAATACAAACAGGACAAGTTTTTGTATTCGATCGGCTTATAGCTGCTGGATTGAATCACTTGCCAATATTGGCGAATTTGAAAAAATCAGAGTCTGACCCGAATTTATTTGGCCCCAGATTATTCGTTGGCCAGCGCTTCGCGCTCTTGGGCCATGTATACCCAGTCCACCACTTCGCCGCTCGGCTGGTAGCCGCTGACCAGATCTTTGAGCAAGGCGCGGATGACGGGCACATCGTTCACGCTCATGGCCATGCTTAAGGCGTTGAGCTTGCCTTCTAATATTGGCCAGCTCAGGTACTGCTCCTGAGCCTTCATGATGCGCGGGTGCTGGGTAGGCTTGGGGTTGTCGCCAATCAGCAGCTCTTCGTACAGCTTTTCACCGGGGCGCAGGCCGGTCACGACCAGCTCAATGTCGCCACTGGGGTTCAGATCATCGCGCACCGTCAGGCCAGACAGCTCCACCATGCGCCGGGCCAGGTCGATGATTTTGACGGGTTGGCCCATGTCCAGCACAAACACATCGCCGCCCTGCCCCATGGCGCCGGCCTGAATGACCAGCTGCGCGGCTTCAGGGATGGTCATGAAGTAGCGGGTGATGTCGGCGTGCGTCAAGGTGATGGGGCCACCGTTTTTGATCTGCTCGCGAAACAGGGGCACTACCGAGCCGCTGGAACCCAGTACATTGCCAAAGCGCACCATCGTGAAGGTGGTCCTTGCACTAGGCGCTCGGCCTCCTTGCGCCGCCACGGCCGCATTCACCTCAGCTAAGGCTTGGAGCACCTTTTCAGCCAGCCGTTTGGTGGCGCCCATGATGTTGGTGGGCCGCACCGCCTTGTCGGTGCTGATTAGCACGAAGTTGCGCACGCCATTGCGCGCTGCCGCTTCGGCACACACCCGTGTACCCCACACGTTGTTGCGAACGCCCTCAGCCGGGTTGTGCTCCACCAGGGGCACATGCTTATAGGCGGCCGCGTGGTAGACCGTGTGCGGTTTCCAAGTGTCCATGATCTCTTGCATGCGCACTTCATCGCACGCAGAGGCCAGCAAGGGCACGATTTCGACGCCATCACCCCGAGTCCCGACACTGTCGCCCCGGACTTGATCCGGGGTCCAGTCCCCCGCCACAGCAGCTTGCAGCTCTTGGTGAATTTGGTAAAGCGCAAATTCGCTCATCTCCACCAACAGCAATTGCTTTGGGTTGGTCTTGAGGATCTGGCGGCACAACTCACTGCCAATGCTGCCCCCTGCCCCGGTCACCAACACAGTTTTGTGGTGGGTGTTCAGGTTGAGCAGCAGGCCATTGGGCTTGACCGGCTCGCGGCCCAGCAAGTCGTCAATGTCCAGCTCGCGTAGATCGCTCATGCTCACCTTGCCGGTGGCAATGTCGCTCAGGCCTGGCAGAGTGCGCACTGCCACCTTGTGAGGCTTGAGTTCATTCAAAATTTCGTTACGCCGCTGACGCGACACGCTGGGCAAGGCCAGCAGCACATCGGTGATGGAGGTGCCATTCAACACCTCTGCTAAGTCCTGCGGGTTATGAATTGGCAAGCCGTTCAGCACATGACCATGCAACCTGTCATCATCGTCCAGGAAACCAACCACCCGAATATCGTAGCTGTTAGCCATACCCGAAGCCAATTGCCGCCCTGCGTTACCGGCACCGTAAATCAGGGCCTGCGGCAAAGACGCTTTGCGCAATTGCTGGTGGTACAGACCACCCAACCACACCCGCGCCGCAGCGCGTGATGCACCGACCAAAAGCAGCAGCAAAATCGGCTGGATCAAGCCCACTGTGCGCGGCACACCATCTACGCCCCAAAAGGTAAAGATGGCCGCAAACGCCAGTCCATACAACAGCAAAGCGCGCCCAACAGCCACCATAGCCGGCAAACCGCTGTAACGGAAAATGGCGCGGTAAAGACCCGAGGTTATGAAAATAGGCAAAGCCAGAACAACAGAGGCTACGACGGGCCAGATGGCTGGGCCGGACAGCGGCGCGAAACTGCCGCTGCGCAGGTAAAAAGCCAACCAAACCGACAAAATACAAAGGGATGCATCCAAGGCAAGCACGACACCGCGCTTAACTGAGCGTGAGAACTCCAAGACAGATTTAGAACTATCTCTAAATACTTGAATAATGACCATTAAAGGTTTATCTAAAATAAATCGACTCATCAGTAGTGTCCAGTTAAACCAGGTTAATTTGTAGAGAAAGCCAATACTGGCGTGGCCTAGCGGCCAATTTTATTTGGTGCCGATTTGAAACTCGTTTTCCTATTCCTGTGTAATTTCCAAGGCTCAAGCCCCTTGGAGATTTCCCATGAATGTCGGCAAGACCTTGTTTGCTCAGATCATGGAATTCGTTCCATGGACAAGCTTTTCTCGAATCGTTCAGCGCTACAGCGGCGACGCGGGCGTTCGCCGCTTGACTTGCTCCGAGCAGTTTCGCGTTATGGCCTTTGCCCAACTGACCTGGCGCGAGAGCCTTCGCGACATCGAAGTGTCGCTGGGCGCCAACTCCAGCAAGCTGTACGCCATGGGCTTTCGCCACAGCGTTCACCGCTCCACTCTGGCCGATGCCAACGAGTCGCGCGACTGGCGCATTTGGTCCGACTTGGCCGCAGTTTTGATCCGGCGCGCTCGCAAACTTTATTTGGACGAGGACTTGGGGCTCGAACTCAAGAACACGGTCTACGCGCTGGACGCCACCACCATCGATCTGTGCCTGAGCCTGTTCGACTGGGCCCCGTTTCGCAAAGCCAAGGCTGCAGTCAAGCTCCATACTCTGCTGGACCTGCGAGGCTGTATCCCAGCATTCATCCACATCAGCGATGGCAAGATGCACGAGGTCAATGTGCTGGACATCTTGGTTCTGGAGGCCGGCGCGTTCTACGTCATGGACCGAGGCTATTTGGACTTTGCTCGCCTGTTTCAAATGCATCAGGCCGGCGCCTTCTTTGTGACTCGAGCCAAAAGCAATATGAACGCCAGGCGCGTGTACTCGGCCAAAGTGGACAGGAGCAGCGGCATCATTTGCGATCAGGCCATTGCGTTGAACGGAGACTATGCAGCCCAAGACTACCCCGAGCACTTGAGGCGTATTCGATTCAAAGACCCCCAAACCCAAAAGACCTTGGTCTTCTTGACCAACAACACGGTCTTGCCGCCCTTGACCATTGCCGCTTTGTACAAGCGCCGCTGGCAGGTCGAGTTGATCTTCAAATGGATCAAGCAGCACCTGCGCATCAAGAAGTTTCTGGGCAACAGCGAGAACACGGTGAAGACGCAAATCTGGTGCGCCGTATCCACCTACGTGCTTATTGCAATTGTTAAGAAGGAACTTCAATTGAACGCCTCGCTTTACACTTTGCTACAGATCTTGTCGGTCTCGGTATTCGAGAAAACCGAGGTTTCAAGCGCCTGCAGTTCGATAGGAACTCTAGCTATATCCCAGATGATAGTAATTAATAATTTATTTATTAATTATATAATAATTTAGAAATATATATAATTTTTTAAATTACAACAGGATAGCTTCACCATAAAGGGAACCAGATTCAAAAGCGAAGTGCAACACCCTTGATTTCAGTGGATGAGCATCGAGTGTTGCTGGCTATTTACAAGCAGTTCACGGTAAACAGACAGTGGCGATCGTACCCCCAAACCTTTGCTCTGGCGGTTGTTGATTTCGTCTGCAATCGCATTCAGTTCTGCCTGGATGTAAACAGACAAATCAATGCCCTTGGTCAGGTACTGCCGCACCAAGCCATTCGTTTTCTCGTTTGAACTCATTTGCCACGGGCTATGGGGGTCACAAAAGTACACCGCGATACCTGTGCGGTTACTCAACTCCTTGCGCATCGCCATCCAACGGCACTGGTCATAAGTCATGCTCAAGCGCAGCGGCAAAGCAATGCTCAGCAGTTTGTCCGTGAAGCCCTGCAATACATTGAGCGCACTGGCTGGTTTGACCTCTGGCAGCTTGACCAACATCAACAATCGGCTGGTGCGCTCCACCAGTGTGCCCACGGCGCTGCCATTGGCTTCGCCCTTGATGAGGTCGCCTTCCCAGTGGCCCTGGAACTGGCGGTCCTTAATCTCAGGAGGGCGCACATGGATGTTGACCATGTCAGGAATTTGGCCCCTGCGGTCTTGCCCTTTGCTGCGAGGCACGCGCATGTTGTGCGCTTGGCGCAGCGCTTTAATCAGATCACGCTTGAGCTCGCCCACGGGCTCGGCGTAGATGCAGTTGTAGATGGTTTCGTGTGACACGCGGCGTTCATGGCCCTTGGGATAAGTGACTGACAGTGTCATCGATAGTTGCTCGGGCGTCCACCGAATGCATAACAGGTGATGGACTATGCCAAACAGGATGCTTTCTTTGTGCAACTTTGGGAAAGGACGGGCCTGCATTCGGCGCTTTGCCGCACAACCCTCGGCGCTCTTGCTGGCGTAGACGCCATCGCAGCTATTGCGGCTCAGCTCCCGCCCGCGTGATGGTGCTGGGCGCGCGCCCAAGGGTTCGGGCAATCTCTCGCACGGTGAAGTTATGAACATGGAGGCTGGCGAGAGCCACGCGTTCTTCGGGTTGGATCTGTTTGTAGCGATTGAGAGGAGTGATTTGCATCTGCGGACCTTACAGGGTTGGAAGGTGTCGCACTTCACTTTTGAATCCGTCGGATCTATTAATGGGTGATGCCTTCGCTGTGTAGAACTTTGATGAACGTAAGCCAAATGATTCGAACGTCAAACCACAAAGTTTGTTGGCCCAAGTACTCGACGTCCAGTGCAACTTTCTCTGGAATTGGAATTTCGTCCCGCCCATTGACTTGAGCCCAACCCGTCAAACCCGGCAGTAGACGGTGCACACCATGTTCGGTTCGCAAGGCGATGAGATCGTCTTGATTGAACAGTGCTGGTCTCGGGCCAACGAAGCTCATGTTTCCCACCAGAATACTCCAAAGCTGGGGCAACTCATCAAGGCTACTCTTTCGCAAAAAGGAACCGATCGGAGTGAGGTGGGCGTCGGGGTCGCTCAACAGATGTGTTGCTACAGCAGGTGTGCCGACCTGCATGCTCCGGAACTTTGGCATTTTGAAGATGCTGTTATCACGCCCTACACGATCAGACCAATAAAGGGTGGGACCTCGAGAGGTCAGCCGAACAGCCAGGCCGATCAGAACAATGGGCAATAACAATAGGAGACCTGCCACGATGACCAGCAGGATGTCAAAAAGGCGCTTGATCATGCTCAGCGCAGAAACCTGCGAATAACGTTGACAATGCGCTCAACATCACTGGTCGACATGTTGGAACCAGAAGGCAGGCAAAGACCCTGGTCGAACAACTGATCCGACACTGACTCATCTCCATGTGCAACATAGCGGCAGCCCTGAAACACAGGTTGCAAGTGCATAGGCTTCCAGAGCGGGCGTGCCTCTATCAGTTCCGATGCCAGATACTGCATGAGTGAGTGGCGATCGACACCGACTCGCGGTGTGATAGTGCAGGCGGTCAACCAATGGGTGGGGTAGCTCCAGATGGGCTCGGGCATCCAGGTGATGCAGTCGAATTCAGAGAGGGCCTCTCTGTAGGCTTGAAACACCTGACGACGAGCCTCAACCCGGCTCCCCAGCACATGCAATTGACCACGACCGACGCCTGCCAAAATGTTACTCATTCTATAGTTGAAGCCGATCTCAGAGTGCTGGTAGTGCGGGGCTGGATCCCGCGCCTGGGTAGACAAAAATCTAGCCTTGGCAATCATGTCAGAGTCATCCGAAACCAACATGCCGCCACCAGAGGTGGTGATGATCTTGTTGCCGTTGAACGAGTAGGCACCGAGGCGTCCAAAGGTGCCGCTGGCCTTGCCTTTATAAGTGGCTCCCAGACTTTCAGCAGCGTCCTCCATTACCGGGACGTTGTAGTGCTGGCAGATCGCCATCAGCGGATCCATGTCGGCACTCTGTCCGTAGAGGCAGACAATGATCACCGCCTTTGGCATCCAGCCTTCGCGACGGGCGGTCTCGAACGCCAGTTGTAGCGCCTGTGGCGACATATTCCAACTATCGTGATCTGAGTCGATGAAGACTGGTTCGGCACCTTGGTACAAGATGGGGTTGGCGCTGGCCGCGAAGGTGAAGGTAGAGCAGAACACCTTGTCACCAGGACCCACCCCTAATAGGCGCAATCCGAGGTGTATGGCGGCGGTCCCAGATGACAGAGCTGCAGCTTGCCGCACCCCCACCAACTCAGCCAATTCGCGTTCGAAGGCATCAACATTGGGACCTAGCGGAGCGATCCAGTTGGTTTTGAAGGCCTCTTCGACATACTGTCGCTCAGTCTCGCCCATATGGGGTGTCGACAGCAAAATATGTGAGTCAATATCCTTGCGATCAAGAACGGCGACCACTTGGCCCTGAGGGTCAATCACAGGCAAATGATTGATACCGTGCTGGTTCATCATGTCTAAGGCTTCACGTCGAGTTGCACCCTCGGTGATGACATATGAGTCCATGGTGGGAATTGCTTCAAGGGTGTCCTCTAAAGTGGCCCCTTTGAGCAGCAGACGACGCAAATCACCGTCGGTCACGGTTCGATCAAATCGTCCGATATCGTCCAGCAGCAGTAGCAACCCCTTGGCCCCTTGATCCATCTGCGTAAGTGCCTCTCGCAGTCTGGACTGCCGACTCACCGTCAGCATCTTGATTTTGTTCATTTGTTTTCCTTATTGGCGGGTCGGGCAGGCAATCCAGTCCAAGTCTGGCCTGGTGGTATGTCAGTCAGGACCACTGCACCAGCTCCAATAACGACATCGTCGCCAATGCGCACGCCAGGCAAGATTCTGGCACCAGCGCCTACCAGGACCCGTTCGCCGACCTGAACACCACCTCCCAAAGATGCGCAGGGCGCAATGTGGGCATAGGCCCCCACATGACAATCATGGTCGACCACGGCCCCATGGTTGACGATGACGCCAGTTTGGATCTCAGCGCAAGGACCGATGACCGCCTGGGCTGCAACCAGCGAGGCGGGTCCCAGCTTGGCACTGCCAGCAACGCACGCACGGGGATGCACTACCGTGAGCCAGCGTTCAGCTGGGAGCCCGCACTGCTCAAGTAGCCGGCGGCGAATAGGCGCCGAACCAACGGCAGCATGCACCCAGCCATTCAGTCCCTCGGCAGGGATAGTGGGCGCCTCCACCGCGCAGCCGAGCATGGTGCTGCCATTGAGATCTTCTCGATCGTCCCGGACCCTAATGGCATGGGCGGGATAGCCCAGCAGTTGCAGGGAGTCGACGACCACCCGGCCGTGACCACCAGCCCCAAGCACATGGACTGTTTCAGTAGGCATTGGTCTTCATCATGAGTTCAGGCGTAAGCTTCAAGCCCGCAAGGAGATCGGCGATGCGGGCTGCCGTTTGACCGTCACCATACACATTGGTGGGCGGGAGTCGGCCTTTGTTCAGCAAAACTTTGAGCGCGAGCAATATCGAATGGCGCTCAAGCGGAGCATCCACGGTGTTGGCATTGCGCTCGCGCAGGTTTTGCCGGCTGCCGAGGTTGAGCACCGGAGTGCCGAATGTAGCGGCTTCAATAATGCCTGCGCTCGAGTTGCCAATCATCACGTCACACTGCGCCATCCAAGAGGCGAATCTTCGCCGAGCCAAGTGCTTCAGCACATGGACACCGTCACGGCCGTTCCTGCGCTGCAGAATCTCTCTGATCGGACCGCTACCTGCGTCGGAGTTGGGCATCAGGGCTACAACCTGGCTGCCTTGGTCACGCAGGCTGTCAAGAATCAGGCGTATAGCTTCGGCGGCTTGCGCGGCTTCCTGCAGTACGGGATGGAACACCATCAAGGCCACCGGCCGATCGGCATCTAGCATTTGCTCTTCACATAGCTCGGCTCGTGACAGGCTGGCCAGTTGTGCGAGACCGTCCAGGCCGGGAGCACCGGTGACCCAAACGCTATCCGGATGCTCTCCCATGCGGATCAGTCGATCCCTGGATGCCGCTGTCGCTGCGAAATGACAGTGAGACAGCTTGCTAATGGCATGGCGTACGGGCTCGTCCACGGTGCCCGAGCGTTCACCGCCATGGACATGCACCACTGGCAGGTTCAAGTGAATGGCAGCGATGGCCCCAGCCAGCATTTCACCGCGGTCACCCAGCAGCAAGACTAAGTCAGGACGGTTTGCGTCCCACTCGTCGACAAAGGTCATGACCATGCGCCCAAGGTTTCGAGCCATGGTGGCGCCAGTGGTGGGGTCGAGCGGGACCGGAATTTCCGCCCGGATTGGCAGTCCTGCATCAAGAATTTCCTTAACCGTGTGTCCGTGGGCCACACTGAGGTGCATTCCTGTGACCATCAGTTCCAAGTTCAGAGCAGGGTGCGCTTGGATAGCCAGCAGGCTGGTCAGCATCAGGCCGAAGTCGGCCCGCGTGCCGGTGACGTAGCAAATGCGTCGGGTCATGCGAGGTCAGACCAATTGAGCGTGGTCCCGGCAGTCATGGTTTTTAATGCCTGGCGCCCTGCGACCCGATCCAGTTCGGCCGGTGGAATGCCGGTGCCTGGCCGCAGCAGTGCTACATCATCGGCCTGAAGGGTGGCGCCGGCCTCAATGTCTCGTCGCAAGGTCACACTGCGGCGCACCAGAGCCCGGATCGGCAATTCGTTGGCGGTGGGGGCCTTAGTGGCCGAGCCCAAACACTTCTCCACAGCGCGAATGCTGTCCACCATGGCCTTGAACTCATCTGGATTAAGGGAGGCGCTATGGTCCGGGCCAGACATGGACTTGTCGATGGTGAAGTGCTTCTCGATTACGATGGCCCCCAATGCCACTGCAGCGGTTGACACGGCAATGCCCAAGGTGTGATCCGAATAGCCGATGGGGACCCGGATGTCGCGGCCGATGGTTTGCATGGCGTTGAGGTTGACATCGCTGAATACCGCCGGGTAATTAGAGGTGCAGTGCAGTACGGTGAGTGCATCGGCCGAGGGGGTGTGCCCTATGCGAGTCCAGGTCAGACGGACCTCCCGCACTGCCTGATCAATCTCCTGCATGTCTGCCATACCGGTCGAGAGAATCAGCGGCACACCTTTGGCGGCTAGGAATCTAAGGAAAGGCAGGTTGGTGAGCTCACCAGAAGGGACCTTTATTCGCCGCATGCCCAGGCCCAGCAGCATATCGGCCGCTTCCTCGTCGAAGGGGGTGGACATGAACTCTATGCCACATCGAGCACAGGCTTGGGCTAGACTCAGGTGGGTTGCATGTGACAACTCCAATGCTCTGAGCATGCTGTACTGATCACCCTCTCCGGTTTCACGGGCTTGGTAGCTGGCTTTCGCTGTTCCCTTGGCCACCAGTTTGTCAGCGGAGAAGGTCTGAAATTTGACCGCATCTGCACCACACCTGGCGGCGATCTCGACCAATTGCATGGCTAGCAATTCGTCACCGTTATGGTTGACGCCGGCCTCGGCAATGATGAATACACGGCTCACGGGTTGGGCTCCAAAAGGGTGTGTGTGGCAGTAGTAGCTGAAAACGCCCGATGCATGGCTGCTGCCATGGTGACGGAGGGAGACCAGCCAAGACGCACTTCAGTGGACTGAATATCCACTGCCAGCGAGACGGACATTTTTCGAATCTGCTCGCCTCGTCCAGCCACGCTGGCCAATATCATCAGCACGCTGGCGGGCACCGGAATCAAGGTCAGATTCTGGCCCATGCCGTTCGCTATCGCGCGAATGAACTGGGTTGTGGTGGTGACCAGAGGATCTGCCACCAAGTAAACGCCACTGGGCGGATTTGGATGACAGACCATGTGAGTTAGCAAGTCGACCACATTGTCCAAGGCCACGAAACTACGTGGCGCCCGCAGGCCTCCGAGCGGCAGTGGCCAACCCTTGCCCACCAAGCGCGCAAGAAGTGCGAAATTTCCAGGGGCCGCCGATCCGTAAATCATGGGAGGGCGCAGATGAAGCACTGTCAATCCCGTCTCAACTTGCAGGCGGGTCAGTGCCTGTTCGGCTTCCCACTTTGATTGCGCATAGGGCGAGTCCGGTTGGGGCGTGTCTTCAGCACGAAAGGCTTGATCGACCGATTGGCTGCCGTTCACACCGATGGAGCTGACGAAGATAAACCGGCGAACCCCTGCAGAAGCTGCCACGCGGGCCAAAGCCAAGGTCCCTTCGGTATTGACGCGTCGAAAGGCCGTCAACGAATCACGGTCATCGTCTTGAAGAATGTGTGCTCGACCAGCGGCGTGGACCACCACCTCGATTCCAGCCAAGCGTTGCGCCGTATCAGGTGACAGATCGGGCAAGTCGGGCGCAACCCAGATCACAACGCCGTCCGGCATAACTACCTCTGCTCGGCGCACCATCGCCGTCACTCGATAACCCTTAGCAACCAGGACTCTGCATAGCTCTCGACCAACAAACCCAGCACCACCGGTGACCAGAATATCCTTACCCATATTCACGGAATAACCACCTCATCATGGCATCACCTGCAAAACTTTCTCAACCAGAATTCGCGCGCCATCTGATGACAGATGATCATCGTCGTAATAAAGTGGAATTTTATTTCGTTGACCGTAACAACGCGCAGAATCACAAAAAAGATCAGTCACTTGAATTTTGATAATATTTTTAGCTTCAAATCGATCAAAAATATCAATAACAAATTTGTTACGCTCTTCATAAAAATTTTTAGATGTGGAGAGTGTGTTTAACATAGTGCCCGCGTGAAAATTAACCTTGGCAATGTCCCATCCTAATTCTGGAATCGGATAAATCAATAAAACAGGTACGTCAATCGAGTCCATTGTATTCAGAAATTTCGTTAAGGCTAAGTGTTTGGCATCACTCCCAGTATCCGCTATCCCGGCATCATCTACAGCAGCGTAAGTTCGGTATCGATTGTGCTCGACACCGCCCTCACCATTGTCAAAGCTAAGCCTGTCGATTGAGCCCGCTATTGGATACAAACGCATAGTCCATCTGCTCGCGATTACCACTGCATCAACCTGCTCGCGAAAGAAGCGCTGCATTTCATGAAAAGCTGAGCGACAGAGGGAAATCTGTGAAGTATCTCCGTTCTCCACAATCGTAGGAACAATGTGACAACCATTCGCTTTTACCAAGACGCCAGAAAATCCTTGCTGCAAAAGCTGATTATTTAATTCATATTGAATCGCTTGCGCATGCGAATCACCATAAAGTGCAATAACCCGCTTCCCGTCTTTCTGACCAAAACGGCAAGCCACAACACCTAAGTAACCGGCTACCGGCTGCATCGTGCATACATCACCTTCTTTCTCGATTTTTTCACCTAAGCTTCGCCACTCTACTCCAAGAGGAAGTCGCGCAGGAAAACCTTTCATTTGGATAACCCAAGTCGATAAAGCCACCATTAGGATCAGCGCAACCAAGGCCCATACCAAGACACCACGCGACGACAGAAAACCCGGACGTCTAAACGGTTGCTCTATATAACGGTAACTAGCATATCCCATGGCAAGAGACAAACCGACCAGTCCCATCCACATCCCATGATTGTCGTTTATGTTTCCAACGTAGCGCACGTATGCGAAAAGGGGTTGGTGCCACAGATAAGCACTGTAGCTGATTAGTCCGATAAATATCAAAGCCTTATGACTCAGCACCCTCCCCACCGTGGTTCTATCTTGACCCAGGGCTAATAGTAGACACACGCCAACAACCGGGACCAAATTGTTTAAAGCCCAGTCTGAGGGTTTTTCGTCAAATACAAAAAAAGAAGCCAACACTAGCACTAGACCAACCGCGCTGCCCCACTCGCGGGTCGCTCTTGTCAGCCGTGAAATCGTTCGTTGCTCCAAGTAAAGTGCCACAAACGCACCCGCCAGCATTTCCCACGCACGAGGAGCAAGATGAAAAAACACAAAAGAGGGCTGCCGGACTACCTGATTAATAGTCAATATCAGACTTATGAGCGCCACCACTGCGATGATTGAAATCAGACGATGACGGCACCAACGCCAACAGGCCAGGAGCACTGGCGGGAAAATCAGATAGAACTGCTCTTCAACTGCCAAGCTCCAAGTATGAATCAAAGGCTCAAAATGCGCATCTAGCTCAAAGTACCCGACCTTCCCTGCGAAAAAAAAGTTGGAGGTAAAGGTAGAGACTGATATCAGGCCCCATGCATATGACATCAAGTCTTTGGGCAATAAATAGACGTAGGCCAATGGCGCAGTAAAAACCACCATCACGACGAGAGCTGGAAGAATTCGCCGCGCGCGACGCGTATAGAAGTCCACGAAGGAAAACTCTCCTCGATGCAACTGCCCAAAAACTATTGAGGTGATTAAGTAGCCACTGATAACAAAAAAAACATCTACGCCAAGGTAGCCACCACGAAATCCCGGCAACTCTGCATGAAAAAAAATCACGGCCAGCACCGCAATTCCACGCAGCCCATCAACCTCCGGACGGTACTTGAGCTCGCTCATGATGAAGTCAATGTCGTTGTGTATTGTCGGCGCTTGCACCGCATGAGGCCAATAAGCAGCCAGGCATCAGGACGCCGAACAATGGTGGTGACGCTAAGCCCCTTGCCCAGCAAGGCGGTGTAGACCGCATACCCCAAAAACCCAGGACCGTCATTGGTCAGCACAGGGCTGCTCATGGTTTGGCGCTTGGTGTTGCGCCAGACTTTAAGATGTGGTCTGCCAAGCGCTTGGCGCCGATCACACTCAAATGGTTGTCATCGAAATAGAGGGCCTGGTTCCCGTCCATGGCTTGGCAGATCCCCTTCGCGCAGTACAAGCGAGCAGTGTCCAGTCGATGCAAGCGTGGATGCTCCTGTAACTTTGACAATCCTTCCAGCATGTATGCGTGCCGTTGCCGGTAGTAAGTCAACGGCAGTCCCTGTGCCTGAAGGCCCGTGTCGGCCTGCAGTTTGGTTGCATAAATGTTGTACTCCACTGAACGCTGCAACTCGGGGATGGGGTCCAGCAACCAGACAGTTTTGCCGGCAACCAAGAGGCGTGACACGATGTTCTGCAGACTCTGCAGGTATTGGGCGCGCGCCGCTTCTGCAGGCAGGTCCACTAAGAAATTGGGACGCTCTTGGGGGATCTTCGGATAAGGGATGCGCTGGTCACCGAATAAATAAAAACTGTGTCGCCAAAGGAGTACCACTTGATCGATTTGGGTGTCCGCCTCCAGGGTGGAAAGGGCCTCTTTAAGCCAAGCGGAACAACCTGGTACGGCGGACTCAAAGTCGAGCGCGGGTTGACATCCGCTGTTGCTGAGGTGCAAGACGCCACCTCCACCGTCGTCCCTAAGTACTTCGGCCAAGGCATACGCCAACTCTACCGTGTGACTGTCCCCCAAAGTGGCCCATCGCACTAACTGGCCGTCAAGGTAGCGGCAAGCCTGTGCAGGCTTGAGGTAAGTCAGGCCTTCGGTATGGCATTGCTTGCGCATCGGGCTCGGCTTGGCCGAGCTGGCTTGGAGGGCCTGACGCGCGCCAAAGCGGCTGGGGACGCCAGCATTCAGATGCAGAGCGACACCGAATGCGACCAGCAAAGCGGTCCCCGACCCCATGAACCACCACATGGCTTTGGATGAGATGACATGGCGGGCTCTGAACGGGGTCTCAACGAACCGCCAACTGAGGTAAGCCGCGCCCAAGGTCAGTAGGACCAAACTCGCAGTCAGGTGTGGCGCCAAATGGTCCCCTGCCGCATGCAGCGACAGTGCCAATATCGGTTGATGCCACAGATACGCGCTGTAGGAGATCAACCCAACGGCGACCACAGGTCGCCAAGACAGTCCCCTGGCCACCCATGTGTCTTGTGTGCCATAGGCCAAGAGCAGTGCTGTTCCGATCACCGGCAACAACATCTGCCAGCCCGGATGATCTCCCGTGGGATCAAAGGCCAGGACCGGTCCGAGCACCAGGGCGAATCCAAGGGTGGCGAGCGCCTGACGGACAGCCAGCGGCAAGTTCAGGGTCTGTGTGCGTTTATCTACTTCGGATAGGCCCAACCAGGCTCCCACCAGTAACTCCCAAGCGCGACTGCTGGTGTCAAAGAAATTCAGGTCCTGCAGCAGGTGCGCTTGTCGGTAGATGCACAGTCCGAGCGAACCCAGAAGGACTGCCATGATGACGGAGCGCGTCCAGCGCGGCGCCCATTTGGTCAGCACCAACAGCAGGATGGGGAAAACGACGTAGAACTGCTCTTCAACGGACAGTGACCATGTGTGCAGCAAAGGGAGCTCTTCCGATTGCCGCGCGAAGTACTCGGTCCGCAGATAGAAGTACACATTCGACAAGAAGAAGAGGCAGGCGGCTAGGCTCTGCCCAAACTCTTTGTATTGGGCGGGCGTCAAGAGCACCCATCCGGCAGCTGTTGTCACCACCAACATCAGCGCTAAAGCTGGGAATATACGACGTACACGCCGTTCGTAAAACGTGGTGAAGCTGAACCGACCTGCCAGGAGCTCGGCATAGACAATTTTCGTGATCAGGTAGCCGCTGATGACAAAGAAGACGTCCACGCCGACAAATCCACCTCGTAACCAAGGCAGGCCTGCGTGATAGAGGATAACGGACATCACGGCGATACACCGCAGGCCGTCAACTTCCGGCCGGTACTTGGAATCGCTCATGATGACGTCAAGGCCTTATTGCTCTGCTGACGCTTGAGCAGCAGGAAGGCCACCAGCAACCAGCCATGAGTGACGAAGCCGTTGGTGAAGCCAAGCGGCGTGTTGATGATACTGAACACAATGCCGATGGTTGCAAAAGGGCCAATCAGCAACCAGTCGGTGCGGTGCTGCACCACGATGCGTCGGTAGCACAGGGCTGTGAACACCCCCCAAATGGCGCAAAAGACGATGGCAAAGAACCCAAAATCGACATAGAGCGATCCCCAGGCGGAAGGCAGAAAGCCGTAGGTCCCCAGCGTGAGCAAGGAGTTAAATCCCTCGGCAACCCTCTGAGGGTCCAACCGCCGCATCAATGCAGACATCAGGTCTACGCCATAGATGCCCATTTGCAGTGGACCCTCGTAGGCAGAGAACAGATAGTTGCTCATCACGAAACCTTGGACGAGGTACCAAGTAAAGATGAAAATCAGGTAGGCAATGTCCTCGCCAAAAACGGCGAAGATCAGTCCCGACATGGGTACGCGAAAGCCCACGCCCCAGCGCTGTTCTGCCACCTGAAACATCTCAATTGAACCACCAACGACAGCTGCACGAACCATGAAAACGGCAGCGAAATACTGAAACAAGGCTGCTAACACTACAAACCAGACCAACCTCACGAGCCATTTGCATCGCGTGGAGTGTTGCGCTTGCTGCGGATTGAGGTGGCCGATCTTCTTGCGTTCTTTCAAGGCCAACCATGCCACGATGACGGCATAGAAAATGGGTACGCGACCACCCATGCCAACTGTGGCCAAACCAATGGGCAGCAAGCCGAACACGACCAGCTTCCAGGGCTGCACCCGCCGTGCGTACAAAGCATGAACGGCGGTATAGACGTAGCCTGCTGGATACAGCAGGAAGGCCATCTGAAACCAAACTGAGCTGTTTGAAGCTTCGCCCTTGAGAAGCGCATCTGCAGTCTCTGAGCGCAGCTCGTAGGCCACCGCCAGATCGAAGAGGTCCTTGTCCTTAGCGTCGAGGATGAAGAACACCGTGGCGAGGCCAGAGGCCACCATCAGCCACATTTCCGCCTTGTCCGCATTGATGCGGGCGGGGGGGGCCACCAGTGAGGCCAGGCGTCGCGTCGGAACCATCAAGGTCCCGACGAGGTAGGCCGCGATAAAGACCGCCAGAATCACTACGCCTTGTGTAGTCAGCGCTCGCTCCAGCAGCTGATAAGGCAACAGGGCATAGGCGGCGACACAAAGCCCCCAGACGCCAAGCATAGTTTGTGCTGGATGTTGGTTCATGGCCGTAGGGGTCCCGAAAAGACTTTCAACCCAGGACGCACGTGATGACTCTACGCTCGCCCTGCACCACCATGCCACCACGGTGAACGCCCTTGGTGTCGAACATGACGATGCAGCCTTTGCTGCCCGTGATGGCCCAGAGTCCACCCTGGATGGCCTCGGCAAGGGGTGTGTCGTCAAGCACGTCGTTGCCAAAAGCGCCTTTGTGGCGCCAAGCCTCAGGCAATGCTGCGAAGCACCGCCGATTCTCCGGGCCGGTTCCCGCCATACCGTTGGAGTCATTAGCTTCAGACACATGGTCATCGGCGCGCTGCAGCGGCATCAGGTGGGAGCCTATGACATAGCCGAAAGGGCCGTTGTCGGGACCCACATCCGACATGTAAACAATGACCTTGATGTCGCCGCCACTGGCATCCCGATGAAAATAGGCGCAGGACGGTGTGGGCTGCTGAAGATCAGGAAAGACACGCCGCCAGAAATCGTCCGAGGGGTCATTGATTTGCGGGTTGACGTCGATCAGTTTGATTTTTCGCCCAAGGTAGGCCTGCGCCGTGTCAAAGACACCTGATTGAGTGAATAGGTCCTCTATCGCCTCGAACAGGGCCTTGGCCTCGTCTCGGCGGGCATAGGAGCGCGAGGCTTCAAAGTCACGCGCGCCGTCGCGTTGTGCCGCGCGGCGGGTCTCGAGCCGTTCAAAGTTGGGGCGTGACAGGGCAGCGATGTGCTGAAAGGCCGAATCGGGGGCAGCGATCACGGCGCATCCCTGACGGCGGAAGCTGCGGTCGAGCTCGGTCAACCCTGGAGCGTCGAGCGCGACGTTATGGGTTGCATTGAACTGGAAAAGATGCGACAGGGCGACCTTGGCCTTCGCTAGCCACCCACTAAAGTCCGAGGACTTACGGATGTGCAGGGGAATCATCTCGTAGCGAATGGCTCGCTTGACCTTGATCACTGCCAACGAGGGAAGGAATCGGCGGAGTGCCTTCAATCGCGTGGACAAGCCTGCCGATTTAGTCAATTCTGCGTAGGCTGGGTGCTGCTCGTAGTTCACCAGTGACCGAGCGGTCCATTGACTCAGGTCTGTAGCCTGCAGATGTTCGGGAGCGGGAATGACGTTAAAGCTCATGGAGTCACCTTGAATGTAATGTCTCTGTGGGTTCAGCGAACGCCATGCTCAATCACGGTTCGCAACTGCTGCCCCAAATTCCGGGCCAATGTCTGTGCGCCAGTGGGAATCTGGCCGCGCCGGAAGCCTCGGAATGAAAAAAAGTCACCCTCGAAACTGCCTTCAAGCAGGCTCGAGAGAATATGGCGTTGCCGGGTTGGCAGGTCGCGTTGCCCTTGCCAAGTGGCACATCTGGATGGCAGTTCCTCGATGTCGCTAGGGTCGTCAAAGCGAAGGAAATCGCCTTCGGTCACATAGTAAGTCGGGCTGACTACCGAATTGAGACCAAGCAGCGCAGACTGCAGTCCCAGGGTCCCCGTCAAGGTGAAATTGCTCCCCACCAGACTGACCGCTTCATTACCGCTGACCTCATAGGGCAAGAACACGACATTCGGAATGGACTTGAGACGGTCAATCAGTTCATGTTGGCGAAACCCGAACTGCGACGGATGATCCTTCACCAAAATCAGGTAGCCCTGCTCGTTGTAGGCTCGAGCGGCACGTACCAGCAGGTTCTCGTAATCGATGAGGTTGATGTTGGCCAACCAATAATCGATAGACGCTTCGGGGAACAACTGCAGACCGAAAAAGACTCGACGCGATTTGGGGAATCGCTCCACTGTCTCTCGCCAGTTCCAGTCGATCAGGTCAAGGGTGCGCAGATCGCGCAGGCGCGGCTTGTGCGCAAGAAATGACTGCGCATCAAGGTAATGCAGGCTGTGAGGGTCACGCTTGAGCCATGAAATCAGCTTGAATCCCCAACCCCGCACCTTGAAATAGGTGAAGGTCTTCAACCAGCGTGCCCGGGTATAGCGAGTCGATGTCTGAACGTAGGACGGTGTGAAGCTGGGATTGGCGATGATGCGGATCTGCTCTTCCAGAGTCGCCTCGGAGGGGGGGGGGGAGGTTTTGATGAGTTGACCCCTGTACATCAGCATGCACATGCCGCTGACCAGGCTGGCGGTCAATTCAACATAAGGTATCCCGCGTCGGCGGGCCAGCCGCTCCAGCACATCCGAGACATAACGGTCGATGGGAAAACTCACCACAACGTCCGGAAGAACATCATCGAGCACCTTAGAAAAAGCGAACTCCATGGCGGCCACCATGCTACGGGCCTGCTTGGGGGGTAACCAGCGCAGCAGGCGGCAGCGGGCGATGATGTCTTTGACCTCGGCCTCGCTGAAGGTCAGCGTTTGGATGTCACTGTAGGTGAATTGAAGCCGGTAGGCGGCGTTGAAGTCGTCGACTACATCCCTATCGGCAGCGCCACGGATATCGGAGACAACGACGTGGCGGGCAAAGCCGCAGTTTGCAGCCACGTATTGCCACCATGCATCAGTGCGATTGATGGCATAAACTAGGATAGTAGCTTCGGAAGTCACGGCAATGAGGTCTCGAGTTGGCCATATCGTCTTTGGACAGATAAGCGATTCAGCAAGAAATAGATCATGGGCGTGAGCATTGCACCCAGGAAGGCCCCTGGCAAGTGATAGGCCAAGGCTAGCAAGAAGAGCCCCGCAGCGCCTAGTACGACGGCGGTGGCCTGATTGCGAAAGAGTTCTTGGTCTCCACCCAAGGACAGAAGCAGCAGACCCTTATAGTCTGCTGCAGTTCTTAGCAGCACCCCGGCTGTCATGATGAGTACGAAAAGAGTTTGCAGTCCGAAGCGATGAGCGGGGTAACCCGAATAGTGATTGATCAGCAGAGCCAGCACCACAAGCCCGGTGAACACTAGCGCGAATCGCAGGTATTCGACCTTCACTACTTCCGCGCCGCGCTGCCAAGTGCGCTCGCGCGCATGTTGATAGACACCGGGGGCAACTCGGTTGAAGGACGCAATGTTGAAGATCTGCAAGGCCAGCCCCGCCAAAGCCACGTTGCGGAAATAGATACCAACCTCGGCGGCACTCAGTGCCCCCCCCACCACCAGACGATCAACTTGCAGCGCGGCCACTGCCACTAGGCCCACTAGAAAATGCAGAGCCGAGGCGCGATACTGCTCGCTCAGAGTTTGGGCAGGCAACTCGTCACCTTGCTGCAGAAGTGGCTCCCGGATCCAGAGACCCCACCAAGTTGCGGCGATCGCGACATAGCTGATGGAGGCCAGGGCCCAGACCTGCAAAATGGACAGGGCGGTCAGTGCCTCTGGCTCGCGCCAGGAGAGGTACAACACCGCCAGCAACTGTAGGCTGTTCTTGGCTGAGGCGGCCACCAGCAACGGAAAGGCGCGTTGGTTCAGCAGCACTGCTTGGTAGGCTTGATTGGAGAGGTGCTCGCCAATCACTACCACGGTGGCCAGCGTGAGCGGCCAAGCCGAAACACCGGCCAGCGTGGCGGCCAGCATCGAGATCGGCAAGACGAGTAGGTAGTGGGCTCGGAAGAACCGGAGTGTGTCAGCCATGCGGCGGCGGATGGCTAATGACGACCTGCCTGCAATCTGGCGCTGCATGTCGATCTGTCGCTCAAAGCCCAGGCCAAAAGACAGCAGTCCAATGACCGTGGCAAGCAGGCCAAATCGGCCCGCCTCTTCCAGTGATAGACGGTAGGTGCAGACCAGCACAAACAGGCCGCGAGAGAGGGTCTCTAGCAGCTTGGTACCGACCAAATAGCGTTGACGCATCAGCGCAGTCGCCTCACCAGCAGGTCCACCCACCATCAACGGCCAGGACTTGACCGGTGACATAGCTGGATGCGTCAGATGCCAAGTACAGCAGCGCAGGCACCATTTCGTCAGATTTTGCCATTCTCCCCATGGGTACACGACTGGAGTAGTGCTCTGAAAATGTCGAGTTCTGACCGCTAGAAACACCCCCAGGCACCAGACAGTTCACGCGAATGCCAGATTGCGCCCAGTGGGTGGCGAGCCATTTCGTCAGACCGATCACGGCTGCCTTAGAGGCAGCATAGACAGCAGGGGTATTGATGGGGCCCCCGAGATATTCCGAGCCTTCGTAGATACGAGGGTCAGGGCCGACCAGTCCATAGATCGACGCGGTTTGGATGACCGCGCCACCTTGTCTTTGGCGCAGCAGTTGTCGTCCCACCGACTGTGCCATCAGGAACATGCCGTCTATGTTCACGGACATCACATCACGCCAGACGTCTAAGGGATAGTCCTCAAATGCGGTAAAAAATTTCTGAGGATCGGCCGTTTTGGTGGCAGCATTGTTGTGCAGGATATCGATCCGCCCGAAGTGCGCCACGACGGCGTCTACGCAGGCTTGGACTGATTGCGGGCTGGCCACATCGCAACCAAAGCCGTGCGCATTGGGTCCTACCGTGGAGGCCACTTCACGAGCAGCCTCTTCGTGGAGATCAACGACGGCCACCATCGCACCCGCACTGGCCAATCCATGAGCGAAGCGCTGGCCTAGGATCCCAGCGCCTCCTGTCACGAGGGCTGTCTTGCCATCTAGGCGAAAGCTATTCAAGGGAGATGTGGTCATCGCTGGCTCAGTTGTGGGATCGGAACACGGGCTTGATGGCAGGGCCCTGCAGGAAGTCCTCAACATTGGAGTCCAGTGCTTGCTTGAGTACGGCCAGCGCTTTGTCTGCCGCATCTAGGGTGAGGGCCAACTCGTTGTCCCCATGTGATTGAGAAACGGCCACCCAGGGCATCAAGACGCCGTGGCGGATCATTTCCTGGGCGTACAAGGTCCGCAGGGCCATGCTCGGTTTTTTGTCACCGTCCAGCGTCAGGTAGTTGAGTGAAATGGACGGGCCATCCATGACGAAATGCTGGGCCAGACCATGTCGGGACGCCACTTCGCTTAGCCCAAATTTCAGTCGTTTGCCGTAGCTCCAGAGGTGATCTGTCACGGCCTCTGCCTGGTAAATGCGCACGGTCTCAATGAAGGCAGCCAGACCAGGCATCTCTGCGCCATGAGTGGTGGACAGCAGAAAGGTGCGCTCCATGCCGGGCTGGTCAATTGACCCGACCTGCATAACGTCCCGACGCCCCGCCACGGCGGCCACTGAATAGCCATTGGCCATTCCCTTTCCAAACGTGCACAGGTCCGGTGTCACACCGAAGAAGCTCTGGGCGCCTGCGACGTGCCAACGGAAGCCCGTGATCATCTCATCAAGAATGAACAGCGCTCCGTCCTTGCGACAAATGGTCTGCACCTGATGCAGGAAGTTGCCTGCGTTGTTTGGGCAAGTGGCACAGGAGGATTGGGGCCATTCAGTGGGTTGCTGACAGGTTCGGCCACACGGCACCAAGGTCGTGGCAGGCTCTAGCATTACCGCTGCAATCTCACCAGGGTGGGCGTCAAACAGCGCTTGCAGGCTGCTTGCGTCGCCATAGTCGAATACCAGCGTGTGTGTGACGTGCTCGCCAGGGATGCCACGTTTCAAATTGGTGGTGCCGATGAACCAATCGTCAAAGGAGAAAAACGGCTGCTGGCGTGGCACGCAGACAAAGCGGCGGCCGGTGAAGGCGCGTGCAATCTTGACAGCCGCCGTAGTGACGTTGGAGCCGTTCTTGGCGAACTTCACCATGTCCACAGATGGGATCAGGTTGATCAGCGTTTCCGCAGCCTGCAACTCCGTCCATGTGGCGCGGGTCAGGTTGACGCCATCGTCCATTGCTGATGCGGCCGCTGCGTTGACCCGCTGATCTCCGTAGCCCAGGGTCACTGCCCGCAGCGCCATCCCGTAGTCTAGGTAGCGACGGCCGTCTGCATCCCAGACATAGGCGCCCTTACCTCGGCTCAGTATGGGGGGTGCGTTCTGAGGAAACTGATCGTCGCCACGCGAGTAGGTGTGTGCACCGCCAGGGATCGCCTTGTGCAAACGCGCCCGCCAATCGGCGGCGTCTAGAGTGGGGGGGGTCAGTTGCGCCATATGCTTTCCAGAGATGTTTTGGCACGTGTCCAATGGTCACGTGGGTTGCCGAAATAGACGGAATCGGCTGGAACCGAATGGTCCAGCACCAAGGACTCAGCGGCGATGGTTACGTTATCGCAAATATCACAATTGCCCAGCACCGCGCTGCCGGGCCTCAAGGTTAAATGCCGTCCCAAGCTGGGGTAGATGTCATGGTTGCTGCCAATACCGCAGCGCTGATAGGCCATGAAGTAATCTTGGTAATGACCCCTACCCAAGACTGTACCCAAAGGATGGACCAACAAAAAAATGGATGGCAGTTCCACTTCGTAAAAGATGTCGCAGCCGTGCATTATCTTGTTCAGCAGGAATAACTTCTTACTCCAACTTTCAGGCGCCCCGTCTCGATGGAGCTGGTTGGAGACGAAATACAGCCATGCTGCGTACTGATCTCCATGCAAGTGATCAAAAACTGCTTGTTGACCATCAAAGAAGTATTTGTTGTTGATGGCAGAAAAGCAGTGCTCCAGACGGGCTTGTACCCGTGCCAAGGTGGGTAAAATTTCGTCGACTCGCAGGGGGTGTCCGTCTGGGAATGCGAAATCCGTCTGTCGCACCAGTAGGTGCGCCAACTGATCGATTGGCAGTGAACTTGAGACGCGCTGCATGTTGGCGATAGGTGTGTTACGGAGATAGCCGGTATGGACGCCGGTGCATTCTGAGGTGCCCGCTAGGACCCCTGCTTAGACAAATGGATCCGTGGCATGGTTGGGTCGGTGATACCAGTTGCAGGGCATTTGATGGGATGCACTGAGCACATGGCTGTATTCTGGGATTAGTCCAATCAGCTGTGGCTGCCTTGCTGCGAACGGACTGGCAGCCCATTGGTGGCCAAATACGTTCTAACTTTGATAGGGCTATGGTCGGAAAACAGGAACATGCTGCTGATAGTGATGGCCGACGCACCTGCATTCAGTGCCTCAGCGCAGTGGGCGAGTGTGCCAGCGCCGCTGGAGGCTATCAGGGGAATGTCAAGTTTCTCTGAAAGGGTATGTATCAGGTCAAGGTCGTAGCCGGACATCGTGCCGTCACGGGCGATCGAGCACAGCAGAATCTCGCCTGCATGCTGATCCTGCATGCGTTGGGCGAATTCGACTGGGTGCAGTTCTGTGGCTCGAGTTCCTCCGTGCGTGAAAAGTCTAAGCTTCCCCTCATCACCACGCGCGTAATCTAGGCCCACCAAGATGCATTGGTCGCCAAATCGCGATGCAGCAGATCGAATGAAATCTGGATTCAGCGCGGCCTCCGAGGTAATAGACACCTTGTCTGCGCCACTGCGTAGCAAACACGCAATATGCTCAAGGGATCGGATACCGCCACCAACCGTGAATGGCATGAAGACTTCCTCGGAGACTCGTTCAATGATACTCCCGTTCGCTGGGCGGTTTTCAACCGTGGCATCTATGTCCACGAACATGAGTTCGTCAACTCCGTATGCGTCATAGACCTTCGCCGTCGACACCGGATTGCCGGCCTCACGGAAGTTATGGTGAAAGCCCACGCCCTTGACCAGACGGCCACCGCGGATGAGGAACTTTGGAATGATCCGCTTCTTCAGCATTAAGCGCTCCAATTCACCCAGTTCTGCAGCAAACGTAGGCCGTTGTCCTGGCTCTTTTCAGGGTGAAACTGCATGACTACGATGTTGTCGTGGCGGACCACGGCCGTGACTTCACCGCCGTAATCCGTGGTAGCCAGTCGATCCTGCGGGTTGGCGCACACCATATGAAAACTGTGCACGAAATAGAAGTTGGCTTCCTTTTGCCTGATGCCTTCGAACAGCCAATCCTGCGCAGGAAAGTCCAGAGAATTCCAGCCAACATGTGGGACTTTAAGCGGTGCCGCAGGCGTCAGACGATCGATTCGTGCATCAACCCAGCCAAGTCCTAGGTGGTTTCCGTGCTCGACACTCTCCTTGGCCACCAATTGCATGCCCAGACAGATGCCCAGCAGCGGCTTTCTGAGCACTTGGACCTGCCGGTTCAATGGTGCGATGACACCACGTTGGTGCATTGCCTGCATAGCATCGCCAAATGCGCCGACGCCCGGCAACACGATGCGATCTGCATCTTCCATGACCTTGGCATCGTCGGTCACGACAACATCCTCACCAAGGTATTCAAAGGCGTTAGACAGGGAACGAACGTTACCCATTCCGTAGTCGACGATGGCGATCATACGTACTTGACTGTTTTTCCAACGTCATCTTTAGTTGGACCAAGCGGCTTGTCAATGACTGTACTGTCCCATTCACCCATGTCGGGCGGTACAGCACCTGTCTCAACAGCCGACCGGTCGAATTTCCAAGGATGAACTTGATGCTTTTCAAGCAGATCATAAAACTCATCTTCGCTGATTTGCAAAATACTCAGAAACCAGTCGATGGATGCTGGCCGCTTTCCATCGAATTCTTGTTCAATTTTCAGTGCAGTTTCCCGATCCATTTGCCCATTGCGAATGTCGATACTCAGCAAGTGATTCGCCCGGCCATAACCGCGCTTAACAAACTTCGCATAATCTCGCATGCCTTGAAAGGTACATTCAATTTTTTCGTAGTCATATTGAGGTGGCACACCTTCAACAAATTGCCCCTTCCAACCAAGGTCCTGCTTAATTATTTCAACCTGCGGCTTCGTATTCCACTCAATGTAATTTCCTAAACAAATTGATTGGACTTTGAGTTTGATAAGGTCTTTACGCTTTGGATAGTCAAACATCCAAAGGTCTCTTCGCTCAACACGCCCACCTAAAAACTCGAACATGTCATCTGCAGTCATACCTTGATTCATTAAACGGTTGAACCGCTTCTCATCGACCTCTTCCATTTCTTCAAAGGTGTACCAAGAATGATATTCGGCGGTAGACTCACCCCAAAATAGAAGAGGTATTTCAAACCGTACGGCCATGTGCATCACACCGGAGTAGATACCAGTATGGCAATGCCAACAAAAGTCACCACGGCGTTTGAATGACTCAAGCATTAGCTCACGAACAACGTGAAAGTTTGGTGTGAACTCCACTACATCAACTCCCAACTGTTTGAAAACCTTGGTGTTGTTTTCTTCGACAAGAGGACGATAGCCCCAGTGGTTGTAGCGAACAACCAGCGGTTTGAGCTTCAACTTTTTGACGATGTACCAAAGCTGAAAAACACTGTCTTTACCACCACTGTAAGGCACGATGCAATCGTACAGACCTTTACCTCGGTGCTCATTGACGATGGTTTCTAGTTGTTTTGCGCGGTCCCCCCAGTCGATCTTTTCTTTCTTAAATTCGACTTGGCGACAGACACTGCAGACGCCAAACTCGTCATAAGTGATCGTGTCTACAGTTTCTTTGGTCAGGCAGCGGGTGCAGCGTTTCATCAGGGACTCCGGTTGAGTTCAGGTTCGGGGGGCGAGGCGGACTTGGTCATAGTGACTCAAGATGGCTTCAATGCAAATGAAATCGATCAGACTATCCACCTCATGTGCCTTGTAGTCTGGCATCAGGTGGGACAGGGTGCGGTCATGACAAAAGCTCAGAGTTTCGCGGTATCGGTCAACGGCAGAGATATATAGGCTGCCGTCAAGTGCGTACAGTGGTTCGATATCCTGACGACGCGGTAGCCTAGTGAAGTCGACAGCGACATAGGGCTCAATACGTCCTTTTTTACCGCACTTTACGGCGAAAGCCGGGTGACTGCTGACCAGCTCGGCAACGCTGACCAGGGCGTCACCATCTTGTCGATTTGCATGGAGAGTCTCCAACGCAGCATCTATGTCGCTGCCCTCGGTGAGTGGGGATGTTGGCTCTAGTAGCAATAAGTATTCGAATACTTCACCTTGGGCGGCTAAGTGATCAAGCATGTGGATTACGGCAGCGCTGCTCGGCGAGGTGTCGGCTGCCAACTCCCCAGGGCGGAGAACGGGTACGTCGGCACCGTGTAAGCGTGCGATCTCAGAAAATTCTGCGCTGTCGGTGGACACGACTACCCGGTCCACATACTTGGACGCCTTGGCAGCCGCAATTGGCCAAGCGAGCAATGGTTTGCCTCGCAAGGGACGGACATTCTTCCCTGGGAGGCCTTTGGAGCCTGCTCTAGCGAGGATCAATGCTAATACTTTGGAGCTTCCAATCACTATTAGGACCTCGGTATACGGACAAATGGCGCACTAAGACGCTGCAATAGACGATTAAGGATCTTCCGTCCAAAAAAAACTGGTTTGAATACGCGCACGCCTTGACTATCCAAGGCCATAAGAATTTCAAGATTTTGTTTTTTGATGGAGGGGAAGGTGCCACCGGTTGCACCGCCCGTTCGCATTCGAACGAGGACCTCGGGCAAATAGACAGAATTGACACCTTGGGTATGAAAGGCGCGGAGCATGAACTCATAGTCACTCGCAAGCCGCAGTTCAAGGTTAAAAACACCTGTCCTGTCGTAGACAGACCTGCGCAGGAATAAAGTTGGATGGGCCGGTGTAAAGCCACGGGCAAAGTCACCTTTGCGGTATGGCTTCGACCTCCAATGACGAACAATTTTATTAATATTATTCATGTCTACGTAAACTAAATCGGCGTAGACAGCATCGATGCTTTGATCCTCAAAAACCCGCATTACATGCTCAATAACATAAGGTGTTGCGTAATAGTCGTCGGAATTCAGGAAGCCGATGACTTCACCGTCGGCGATAGCCAATCCCTTGTTGTAAGCATCATAAATACCCTCGTCTGGCTCAGATGTGACGTATGTCACTCGCTTACCATGGGCACTGACTAGAGCTAGTGTGCCATCTTTTGATGCCCCGTCAATGATGATGTGATCAATGTGAGGGTAGCTCTGGATGTTGACCGACTCAAGTGTGTCCTGGATTGTTAATTCACTCCTAAAGGATGCAGTAATGATGGAGATTTTCTGTTGTTCTGGCATGCCGCTCCCGATTCAATTCATTTACTTAAATGTGCTGTCCACCATCGACCACATCCAAAGGCTCTGCAGCTAAATCTTTGTCCGACAATGTCAAGTGCGTCAAGCCGAGTTTGGACTGCAAAAAATTTATAATAGAAAAACTCAACTCAGCGCCTTCGTTGTAACCGCCTAGACACAGGTACTCAAATTCCGTGTCTTCAATAGCATAGAAACCGTGGGCTAAATGAGCGTCGATCTGAACCCATCCATCAGCCACCCCAAGCTCGCGCCGATGCAATCTTGGTGGTGTACCTGCAGGGTCAACCACAAAGTCAAGAATACGCCCAGATGCTACGCGGATAAGTTTGGTCTGTGTGTAAGGAGCCCGCTGATAATGCATGCCACGGAAAACACCGACTTTCGAAAAGGACCGCTTTAGCACAACCTCCCCTTGCTCATAGAGGATATCAAGATGACCTCTATTGTCTTGTCTGCGTAAAGCGAAGGCATCAAGGGCCTTGAATGGGGCGGAGCTCATTTTTCCAATCCGGCATTTTTAAGCATGACGGAGCGCCGCGCATCTAGGAGGTCTGACTCGACCATCTCGGCAACCATATCGATCAAAGTGATCTCTGGAGACCAGCCTAGTTTGTCCCCCGCCTTAGTCGCATCGCCGAGCAGGGTTTCAACTTCTGTGGGACGGAAGTAACGAGGATCAATTCGAATGATGACCATGCCGGATTTCAACGCAGGGCATCGTTCTGATCCTACTTCTGGCGCAATCTGATCAACCAGACCAACTTCTTGCACCCCTTGACCACTCCAAACAATAGAGAACCCCAGTTTTTTTGCTGACATCTCAATGAATTGGCGAACACTGTACTGGACACCAGTAGCAATAACGAAATCTTCAGGTTGTTCTTGCTGCAACATCAGCCATTGCATTCTTACGTAATCTTTTGCATGTCCCCAGTCGCGAAGCGAATCAAGATTGCCCATATATAAGCATGGCTCCAACCCTTGAGCTATGTTGCAAAGTCCCCTAGTTATCTTGCGAGTAACGAAAGTTTCACCACGACGAGGACTTTCGTGGTTAAACAAAATACCATTGCACGCATAAATCCCATAAGCCTCTCTGTAGTTTACAACTATCCAATATGCGTATAGTTTAGCAACAGCGTAGGGACTGCGTGGATAAAAAGGCGTAGATTCTGTCTGTGGTGTTTCTTGGACTAAGCCATAAAGCTCAGATGTAGATGCTTGATAAAATCGAGTTTTTTTCTCAAGCCCTAAAATACGAATCGCTTCTAGCATACGTAAAGTTCCAATGCCATCTACATCTGCAGTGTATTCAGGACTCTCAAAACTCACAGCTACATGACTCTGTGCGCCCAAGTTATATATTTCGTCTGGCTGTGTTTCTTGAATAATACGCACCAAATTGCTAGTGTCACTTAAGTCACCATAATGAAGTTTAAATTTTGCATTATCAACGTGAGGATCTTGATATATATGATCTATGCGTACTGTATTGAAACTGGATGCTCTTCGCTTTATACCGTGAACGACATATCCTTTTTCAAGCAAAAACTCCGCAAGATAGGATCCATCTTGCCCAGTAATTCCGGTTATGAGAGCTACTTTTGAATCCATCTTATTATTCATTCAATTACGTCCATAGTTGTCTTCAAATCGCACGATGTCGTCTTCACCCAAATAGCCACCCGACTGCACCTCAATAATTTCCAGCGGGATCGTGCCAGGGTTGGCCAAGCGGTGTACCTCACCCAGCGGGATGTAGGTAGATTGATTTTCAGTAAGTGTCAGCACTTTGTCGCCATTGGTAATTTCTGCGGTGCCAGTAACCACGATCCAGTGCTCGGCGCGGTGGTGGTGCTTTTGCAGGCTCAGGCTGGCTTTGGGCTTGACTTGAATGCGTTTGACTTTGAAGCGGCCACCTTCGTCGATGCTGTCGTACCAGCCCCACGGTCGGTGCACTTTGCGGTGCAAAGTGTGTTCTTTGCGTTGAGTGTTTTGTAGCTGGGCGACGATGTGCTTCACGTCTTGGCTGCAGCTCTTGTCGGCTACCAAGATAGCGTCGGATGTTTCAACTACGATGAGATCACTCACGCCAACTAAGGTGACCAAGCGGCTGCTAGCGTGCACCAAGGTGTTACGGCTGTCGGTAGTCAGCACGTCGCCAACATGGGCGTTGCCTTGCGCGTCTTTGGGCAGCACGCTCCACACCGCGTCCCAAGCACCCAGGTCTGACCATCCGGCATTAAGGGGCACCATTTGAATTGGAAATACGCTGGCGGGGCAGTGCTCCATGACGGCGTAGTCCACCGACTCTGATGGGATGGCAGCAAACTCATCTTTGCCTGGGCGAATGAATTTGGCGTCTTGCTTTTTGGCGGCCCAAGCGGCTTGGGTGGCTTGGGCGATGTCGGGGCGGAATTGCTGCAATGCTTTGAGCCACACGCTGGCTTTAAGCACAAACATGCCTGCGTTCCAAAAGTAGCCGCCCTCATTAATGTAGGCTTCGGCTGTGGCTTGATTGGGCTTTTCGACGAAGGCGATAACTTGCAGGGGATGGATTCCCGCCTGCGCGGGAATGACACCAACTTTGTCATGCCCGCGCAGGCGGGTATCCATGGCTTCTGTTTTGATGTACCCGTAGCCGGTTTCAGGTTTGTCGGGGGTGACTCCCAAAATTACGATGTGGCCGTTGGCGGCTCGGGTGATGGCTTGTTGCACGGCGACCGTGAAAGCGGCAGTGTTGGCGATGGTTTGGTCAGCGGGAGTCACAACCAAAACCGGATCTTGGCCGTTTTGGGTGGCGGCCAAGGCGGCCAAGGTCAAAGCGGGAGCGGTGTTGCGGCCCATGGGCTCTAACAACGCTGCGCCCAAAGCGATACCCACTTCGCGCAGTTGCTCTGATGCCAAAAACCGATGCTCTTCGCCACTGACGATGAGGGGCGCGGCTACTTGTATGCCGTCTTGCTCCAAGCCAGCCAAACGCTGCGCGGCTTGCTGAAACAGGCTTTGGTTGGCCGTGAGGCACAGAAACTGCTTAGGGAAGCCAGTACGCGACAAGGGCCATAGGCGTGTCCCTGAGCCACCGCAAAGGATAACGGGTGTAACTTGAATCATGCGTTTTGAACCCTCTGGCCGCCAGTATCTACGCAAGCCATTTCGGCCTTGAGTACCTCAATTTCCGCTTGAAGTTGGTCGTACTCGGTCATCTTGCGTTTCAGGAAGCGCCCAGTCAGCAAGGCCTTCTCAGCAATCCCCTGTGGCGTGAGCACATAGATATAACCAAACTTGTTCTTACTCTGGCTGAAGTTATGCACCTTCACCAGGCCTTTATCAATGAGTGCTTTTAGACAGTAATTAAGCCCACTGGTGCTGATGCCCAGTTTTTCTGCAATCTCGCGCTGGGTCATGTCAGGGTTGTCTTGCAACATGCGCAAAACACGGAAGTAGGTGTCTTCCTGGAGCTGGGATCGGCGGCTGGTCATGTAAAAAGTGTTTGGGCACGCTACCGCCTTGCCGTGTCACGATCAGCAAGCGCGCTAGTGACCGTTCCCTAGGGGAAGGTTTGTGCGAATTCGCACGATTTTAGATTCAATCAGATGAGTTTTCGTTGAAATCGGCAAAATATATATCTAAAAGCAGTAGTGTCCGGTTAAAAAGTGAATAAATTCAACTGGTTACCGTCGGACGGGTTGTTGATTGTGTTGCCATCGAGCTGCAAGGCGCTTGAAACCTCGGTTTTCTCGAATACCGAGACCGACAAGATCTGTAGCAAAGTGTAAAGCGAGGCGTTCAATTGAAGTTCCTTCTTAACAATTGCAATAAGCACGTAGGTGGATACGGC
>Ga0255128_1000066_pt1 | contig 37725 bp, 32 predicted proteins | sample Law_Miss_RepC_8d_FD_188562 | JGI IMG/M metagenome (GOLD analysis project Ga0255128, IMG submission 188562) | Freshwater microbial communities from St. Lawrence River, New York, United States - Law_Miss_RepC_8d | ecosystem: Environmental > Aquatic > Freshwater > River | place: USA: New York... | reverse complement strand
GGGTAAGGCTGATGGAGAAGCGAGGGGGGAAGAGTGGGGTGTTTGTGGCGGGGTGATGCAAGCAATCTTCCAGTGAAGATGCAATGGGGGTCGCAACCTTACTCTGACGGCCAATCGACCGCGGCCACCTCGTGATCCATCCTCTGCCACACTGCCCATTGCGCAGCCATGTCACGGTTGGTTTCTTTGGAGGTGAGCAGGCGCGCCACTTCCACACTTTCTTTAGCGCCACTAGCGTCACCACTCTTCGCCTGCAGAAGCACAAGACGCTGAAGCGCATATGGCGAGGGAAACGACAAGACGGCTGAGCGAAAACGCGCCATGTCAAAACTCTGCGCTTGTGAGGGATCTGCATCCAGTCCTTCAATTAGCACGGAAAAATGATCCAAGACCATAAACTTGGCTTCGATTTTGTCGGGAATCGCACCAATTCGAGCCACCTTGAATCGCCAGGCGTTGAAAGCCGTCTCCACGCGCATGTAGTCAACAAAGATAGTTGCCAAGGCGATTGACAGTCCAATCAAAAATGCACCAGACAAGGGAATAGGCAAACGAATCGAGGGAATAGCCGCTCGACCAAGCAACGCCCCGATCAGCAAACAAAGGGGCAACAAATAGTAGGCATATGTAAGTGGCAACTCAACCATGCCGTGCATCAGAAGAACGATCACACACGCGATACTGGCTGCGGCTGTTGAATCGACAGAGAGATGGCGCAATTGATAAACGGACCAGCCGCCCACGGCAATTCCTAGCAAGGCAATCGGCCAGCCAAACCACACAGCGATGTCGAGTACGAAATTGTGCGTCCACCCAAAGAGACCTGGTAGCTTGTGTCCAAGCTGGCCAGCGAACAGCTGAGCTTTGACAGCTTGATCAAATCCAAAGCCCGTCAGAGGTCCACTAACGATAGCCTCACCGAATGCTGAGTACGCTGCCATGCGGATGCCTGCAAGGTCTCGCCGCAATGGATTCGAGTTCTCCGCCGCCTCTCCCCAGCCATACTGCTGTGCAAGGAAAATCGAAGCAAACACCAGAAACAAAATGAGAGGAAACCAACGGTAGCCTCTGAACCTGGGCAGACGCCAAGTCAAGATCTGCGCCACCACCAGTAAGCCCACAAAGGACAGGAAGCTGATTCGGGATGCGGTCAACACAAGAGCGCCAATCACGAAGACCCCGGCCATCAGGAACACGCGTGCGCGCAGCTTCGACGTCAGCATTAACCAGGCAAGGGAAATCAAGCTCAACAACAACAAGGAGCCCGCATTGTTGGCTTGGTTCAGATTGCCGTACGGCCGCTCGCCAGGTGGCAGATAGTTGAACCAGACCGGATGCATGTCAATCTGTGCCCACTGGCCATACATCATCCCGGCCGTTGCGATTCCCGCAGCGACGAAAGCCGAAAACAGAAAACGCTCCACATGGCCAAGGCTGCTAGCCGTCCACAGGCGCCCTGCGTACATGGCAAAGCCTGCTGCAAAGAAGTACAGCCAGCCGACAAACGCTTGCCCAAGAAAGTCCACCTTCCCCATCCACCAATGAGACAACGCCAGCAGGGCGAGTCCCATCAGATAACAGGACAGCCAATCCAAATGAGATTCGGCACGGAGCTTCCAGGCTCGCAGGACCATTGGAAAGCATGCCAAGGTCAACACCAACGCCAAAAAGGCGTCCTTATGAAAGGCTGCCCATGGCGGCTGCGCATTTGGCAGAAGCCAAGATAACGCGAGGGCAATGGATGCCAGGGGGGTCCAGAGAGGCTTGTTGACAATGTGCATAAAAAAAGGCCCCTCAGGGCCTTGCTTGCTTCGTTTGGTTTAACGGCAAGAAGCAGGACGGTATTTAGCTTGGATCGAACCACCGCAAACCCAATCAACCTGGCCGTTGCTCGAAACCGTACCGGACAAAACAATACTCCCGCCGGAAATTCGAGTGTCACCAGTTGCCAGCGCAGTGACAACCCCAACGGAGGCAGAAGAGCGAGCATAGCTAACGCTGCTGACAAACTTGGATGCCTGCGAATCGAAAGCAATGCTAGCGAGTTCTGGCATCTCACCAATGGTCTGCGCAGCTTCCGCAACAGCCGTACGAGCCGACGAAGCGGCCAGGATCACTTCCGACACCTTGGCGCGGGTGGTGTAGTCCTGATAGGCCGGCAGGGCCACAGCGGCCAGAATACCAATGATGGCCACCACGATCATCAGTTCGATCAGGGTGAAACCTTTTTGCAGGGTACGCTTCATGAAAACTCCTCAGAGGGTTGTGACAGGGACGCAAGCTTGTCAGCATGGACCATGCCAGGGCTATCGCCTCCTGAAATCTGGCCGGAACAAATACTTTTGGCTTTATTTTTGGCAAAAAGTAGCGAAGTTCGCCCCATGAGGGCAGACGATTTTTGTCCGTCTGGGCTGGGGTGACAAAAATCGTCACACCTCAAAGACATCACCGGTGGTCAGCCACCGGATGTCATGGCGTGGCTCGCCATCGAAGCGGCGAATTTCATCGATGATGAGGCCCGTCTCGGCGGGTTTGGTGTGGGTGATGTAGATGGGGTAGCGCCGACCTTGGGCGATATGCGCCAACTCCTGGGCCAGGGTGGCGGGCGCCAGGTGCAAGCTGCGCTGGGCAATGGCCTGTTCACGATCACTGAAGGCGGTTTCGATCACCAGATGGCTGACCGCCAGTTCATTGATGCGAGCCCAAAATGCGGGGTTGCGCTCGGTGTCACCACTGAAAACCCAATGACCAGCCCCCGCACTGACCGCATAGCCCACTGCCGGCACGGTATGGACAGCGGGCAGCGCCTCGATCTCCTTGCCCGCCAATGACAATCTCTGGCCTACTCGCAGGGGCGTGAACACAATCAATGGGGCATCTGCCCGAGGGATAGCGGAAAAGTCGGGCCAGATAACACCATTGAAAACGTGAGCCTTCAATGCAGCAATGGTTTCCGGCAGGGCGTGTACCCGAATCGGGCCCAGGCCCTGTGCCATGCGGCGAGCGGCCACCGCATCCAGCATGAGGGGAAGGGCCGCCACGTGGTCCAGATGGGAATGGGTGAGCAGCACATCACCCACCCGCACCATTTCATCCAGCGTGAGATCGCCCACGCCTGTGCCGGCGTCGATCAAGACGTCGTCGTCGATCAGGAAGGAAGTGGTGCGGCATCCTTGGGCGATGGCGCCAGAACACCCCAGGACGCGAATCCTCATGTGGGCTAACCGAGCAAGTCAGAACTCGCGAAGCCTACCCTGCAGCAATGAGGTGGTATAGGACTTTTTTGGCACTTTGGGGGCACTTGTATACCCCCGAGGCAGGAGTTAGGGTTTGAACAGGAACTGCATGCGAGTTCCAGCCAATTCCAAGATGTCGCCATTGCGCAGCTCGATGGGTTCGCTGCCGATCGGCTGCCCATTGAGGGTGGGCGCATGCGTGCCATCGACGACGGCCACCACGTAAGCGTTGGGCTGCTTGGTGATGGCTGCCACGGCGACACCTGGCTTGCCGATGGTGGTGACCACCTTGACCAGGGGCACCTCGCGCCCGGTGGCGTTGCCGGACAAGACCTTGATCACGGCCGACCCCAGCGCATTGGCGGAACCATCTTCACTCGCCACCACCGTCCCGGCATTGATGACCGTGGTCTTCTCGCGCTGGCCTGCGGCGCCGTCCAGCACGAACTTGATCTTGTACTTGCCGATCTCGATGGTGTCGCCATTGCTCAGCGCCTGCTTCTTGACGGTCTGACCGTTGACGTAGGTGCCGTTGGTGCTGTTGAGGTCTTCGATGACGAAGCGATCGCCCTCCATCTGCAGCACCGCGTGCTCACCGCTGACCGCCAGGTTGTCGATGACGATGTCGTTATAGGGCCGCCGTCCGAGTGTGGTGCGGTCTTTGGTGAGCTGCACTTCTTTGATGACGACGCCATCAATGGAAACGATCATTTTCGGCATGGCCGACTCCTCTGGATCCGGTGATCTGTTCTTAAGTGATTGGGACTATTTTCCGAGCATTCGCGACAGCAAGCCTTTGCGCATCGGCCTAGCACGTGCATGCGCCAGTATTACCGAAATATTGTCGCGTCCGCCGCCATCATTGGCGGCATCCACCAAGGACCGGGCTTTTTCCCTCAAACTGGTCTCGACCTGCAACAGAGCACGTAAGCGATTGTCGGGCACCATGTCGCTAAGGCCATCCGAGCAGAACAGGTAGAGATCACCATCTTCCGCCCGGTACTCGGACACCTCAAGAAGTACGGTGTCTTCTACGCCCAGGGCGCGAGTGACTAGGTTCTTGTGCGTGGCGAACTGAGCTTGCTCCAGCGAGATGAGCCCTGCGTCAATTTGCTCCTGAAGCAATGAATGGTCACGCGTGATCTGGGCTAGCTCTCCACGGCGAAGGCGATAGCAACGGGAATCACCCACGTGCCCAATCATGGCCTTGCCGTCGAGAAACACCCCCATCACCAGAGTTGTGCCCATACCGGCATACTGCGGATTGGAATTGGCCGCATTGAAGATGGAGCGGTTGGCGTTGTCGATACACACCTCCATGGCCCGCTTCAGTTCTCGCGAACTTGACTCGTGTCCGCCATCGGCAATCCACCGACCGAGCTCAGCTTTGATAAAGGTGGTTGCCATAGCGGCGGCAACTTCGCCTGCGTTGTAGCCACCCATGCCATCGGCCAGCACCACGAGGCGGTTGTCGGCATCGATGGACACGGAATCTTCATTGTTATCCCTGACCAGTCCCGTGTCCGACAGGCTGAAAAACTCAAAGTTCATGTTGGGCGCATCTAAGCCATGGCTGCGGCACAAGGCAGGGAAACAGGTGACCCTGCCCTGCTCTTAGCAGCTGAGGTATCGCCAGAATGTGCCACCAAATCGCTCGACCAAATGAGGAGGCTGCCTGTCCGGTTGCTCGACGGAGATCGAAGGTTGCCCGAACGAATCTGGACCATTTCCCTTGCGAAGCACTCGTCGCCACCGGCCCGAGCACCGTCGACACTCCGGCCTCCGGACGGGACTTGGCGCGTCGCCAAATGGCGCGATGTGAAGGGCTGCATTTTGTTTCAGCCGCCTCAGACCGCGCAAGCCAAACGGCCGCAAAGCGTGATTGAGCACAAAAAAGGCAACGCAAGCGTTGCCTTTTTCATGGTTGGGGTCAACCCGTGTGAGCGTCAGCCCTTGAGCAGGCCCTTGAGCAGGCGGCCCATTTCGGAGGGGTTGCGGGTCACCGTGAAGCCGCACTCTTCCATGATGGCGAGCTTGGCGTCGGCCGTGTCGGCACCACCCGAGATCAGCGCGCCGGCGTGGCCCATGCGCTTGCCGGGAGGGGCGGTGACACCAGCGATGAAGCCGACCACCGGCTTCTTCATGTTGTCCTTGCACCAACGAGCGGCTTCGGCTTCGTCCGGGCCACCGATCTCGCCGATCATGATCACGGCGTCGGTGTCGGGATCATCGTTGAAGGCCTTCATCACATCGATGTGCTTCAGACCGTTGATGGGGTCACCACCAATGCCCACGGCCGACGATTGGCCAATGCCCAGTTCGGACAACTGCGCCACGGCTTCGTAGGTCAGGGTGCCAGAACGGGACACCACGCCAACGCGACCCTTCTTGTGGATGTGGCCGGGCATGATGCCGATCTTGATTTCCTCGGGGGTGATCAGACCGGGGCAGTTGGGGCCCAGCAGCAGGGTCTTCTTGCCGCCAGCGGCTTCCTTGGCCTTCATCTTGTTGCGCACCATCAGCATGTCGCGCACGGGGATGCCTTCGGTGATGCAGATCACCAGTTCCAGATCGGCCTCAACGGCTTCCCAGATGGCGTCGGCGGCGCCGGCGGGCGGCACGTAGATCACGGACACGGTGGCGCCGGTCTGGCCGGCGGCTTCCTTGACGGAGGCGTAAATGGGGATGTCCGAGAACTTCTCGCCTGCCTTCTTGGGGTTCACGCCGGCGACGAAGGCATTCTTGCCGTTCGCGTAGGCCTGGCAGCCCAGGGTGTGGAATTGACCGGTCTTGCCCGTGATGCCCTGGGTAATGACCTTGGTGTCCTTGTTGATGTAAATGCTCATGATCGGATTCCTTGGCTGGGCGATTACTTGACGGCGGCCACGATCTTCGTGGCGGCCTCGGCCATGGTGTCGGCGGAGATGATGGGCAGACCGGATTCGGCCAGCATCTTCTTGCCCAGCTCTTCGTTGGTGCCCTTCATGCGCACCACCAGCGGCACGGACAGGTTCACCGCCTTGCAGGCCGTGATCACGCCTTCGGCGATGGTGTCGCACTTCATGATGCCGCCGAAAATGTTGACCAGAATGCCCTTGACCTCGGGGTTCTTGAGCATGATCTTGAAGGCCTCGGTCACCTTCTCGGCGGTGGCGCCACCGCCCACGTCGAGGAAGTTGGCCGGCTCGCCGCCGAAGAGCTTGATGGTGTCCATGGTGGACATGGCAAGGCCAGCGCCGTTCACCAGGCAGCCAATGTTGCCGTCCAGGGAGATGTAGGCCAGGTCAAACTTGGAGGCCTCGACTTCGGCCGGGTCTTCTTCGTCCAGGTCGCGCAGGGCCACGATTTCGGGGTGGCGGAACAGGGCGTTGGCGTCAAAGTTGAACTTGGCGTCCAGTGCAATCAGGTTGCCCTTGGAGTCGCAGTTCAGGGGGTTGATTTCCACCAGCGACGCGTCGGTGTCCATGTAGCACTTGTAGAGCTTGGCGAACAGGTCCACGGCCTGATCCACCGATGCGCCGGTCAGGCCGATGGCCGCGGCGATCTTCTTGCTCTGCTCGGGCGTGATGCCGGTGAGCGGATCGATCATCTCGGTGATGATCTTCTCGGGCGTGGAGTGGGCCACCTCCTCGATGTCCATGCCGCCTTCGCTGGAGGCAATGAGGGCGACCTTCTGCGTTGCACGGTCAGTGACCAGCGAGACGTACAGCTCGTTCTTGATGTCGGCGCCGTCTTCGATGTAGAGGCGGCGAACCTTCTGGCCTTCCGGGCCGGTCTGGTGCGTGACGAGCTGCATGCCCAGGATCTTGCCGGCGAGCTCCTTGAGCTCGTCAATGCTCTTGGCGACCTTGACGCCGCCGCCCTTGCCGCGGCCACCCGCGTGAATCTGGGCCTTGACCACCCAAACCGGGCCGCCGAGCTTCTGTGCGGCCTCAACCGCTTCTTGCACCGTAAACGCCGGGATGCCACGGGGCACCGGCACACCAAACTGGCGCAAGATTTCCTTGCCTTGGTATTCGTGAATCTTCATGAGGGTTCTCTCAGGAATGGAACGGGGGGAGAGCTCGCTTCGGACGCGCACGACGCCCACGGTCGGGCGTCCTGAACACACTTTGGGCAGAACTGCGGGAATGTATCATGGTGCGACGCACCAAAAAGCGACGCCTTTGTCGCCCGAGAGGCCTGCCGATGACCGGCCGCCTCGTGCTTCTCCCCTGATCCTGAGGAAACCACCACGCCATGGCCAAGCAATTCAAGGTATTCATCGACGGCGAAGCGGGCACCACCGGCCTGCAGATTCGCGAGCGCCTGCAGCTGATGCCCGAGATCGAGCTGGTCAGCATCGACCCACAGCGCCGCAAAGACCCGCAGGCCAAACGCGAGATCGTGGGCAGCGTGGACCTTGTCATCTTGTGCCTGCACGACGACGCGGCCATTGAGTCGGTGGCCTTGGTCGACAGCCTGGAAGGGCGCAAGCCGCGCATCATCGATGCGTCCACCGCCCATCGCTGCGCACCGGGTTGGGTGTACGGCTTCCCCGAGCTGTGCGACGGCCAGCGCGAGGCGGTGATGGCGGCCGATCGGGTGGCCAACCCCGGTTGCTACGCCACGGGCGCCATCGCGCTGTTGCGCCCCTTGGTGCAGGCCGGTGTGCTGCCGGCGGAATTCCCCGTGGCCCTGCCTTCGGTCAGCGGCTACTCGGGCGGCGGTCGCACCATGATCGAGGCCTATGAGGCCGGCACGGCGCCGCTGTTCGAGGCCTATGCGCTTGGCCTCTCGCACAAGCACTTGCCGGAGATCCAGCGCTACACCGGCATGACCCGTCGCCCCATCTTCGTTCCCGCGGTGGGCAACTTCCGCCAGGGCATGCTGGTGCAACTGCCCTTGCACCTGGACGAACTGCCGGGGAAGCCGAAGGCGGCCGATCTGCACGACGTGCTGGCGCGGCACTACGCCGGCAGCGCTGCCGCAGGTGGCTGGGTGAGCGTGGAGCCGGCCACCGAGAGCGGCAAGCTCGACGCCACCGCGCTGAACGACACCAACAAGCTGGAGCTGCGTGTGTTCGCCAACGAGGCGCACCGCCACGCGGTGCTGATCGCCCGCCTGGACAACCTGGGCAAAGGCGCCAGCGGGGCTGCGGTGCAGAACCTGCGCCTGATGCTGGGGCTGTGATCAGTCGTCTTCGCCGCGCACCACGCGGCGAATGGCCTCGGGGCTGAAGCCCCGGGAGGCCAGAAACCGCATCTGCTTGGCCCGACCAGCCGCGTCGCTGGCGGGTTCCCCAAACTTCTTGCGCCAGACCTCGCGCGCTCGCTCCAGCTCGGTGGCCTGCAAGCCGGCCACCGCTTGGGCCACGGCCTCGGCCGGCAGGCCCTTGGCCTGCAACTCTTGCTTCACCCGGGATGCGCCCAGGCGCGAGGCGCGCCGGTAAAGCACCGACTCCACCACGCGCTGCTCGTTGATGAAGCCCCTGGCCTGCAACTCGTCCAGCGCGCGGGCCAACTCGCCGGGCTCGGTCTCGTGAGCGGCCAGTTTGCGCTCCAGTTCGGCCCGTGAATGTTCACGACCGGCCAGCAGGCGCAGGGCCCGGCCCTTGAGGGAAAGCGCCTGGAAACCCACTGCGCTTATTCGGCGCTGGCCACGTCGGCCTTGGCCTTTTTGCCCTTGGCCGCCGGCGCCGCTTCGTCGGTGCCGTCCACCGGCAGCAGCGGCACGCCCAGGGCCTCACGCACCTTGTTCTCGATTTCCACGCGCAGGTCGGGATTCTCTTTCAGGAACTCGCGGGCGTTGTCGCGGCCCTGGCCGATCTTCTCGCCGCCATAGGCGTACCAGGCACCCGATTTTTCGATGATGCGGTGCACGACGCCCAGGTCGAGAATTTCGCCTTCGCGGCTGATGCCCTCGCCGAACAAAATGTCGAACTCGGCCGTCTTGAACGGGGGCGAGACCTTGTTCTTCACCACCTTGACCTTGGTCTCGTTGCCAATGGCTTCTTCGCCCTTCTTGATGGTGCCGGTACGGCGAATGTCCAGGCGCACCGAGGCGTAGAACTTCAGCGCGTTGCCGCCGGTGGTGGTTTCGGGGCTGCCGAACATCACGCCGATCTTCATGCGGATCTGGTTGATGAAGATGACGGTGCAGTTGGTCTTCTTGATGGTGGCGGTGAGCTTGCGCAGCGCCTGGCTCATCAGGCGGGCCTGCAGACCGGGCAGCTGGTCGCCCATCTCGCCTTCGATTTCGGCCTTGGGCGTGAGCGCGGCCACCGAGTCCACCACCACCAGGTCCACGGCGCCCGAACGCACCAGCGAGTCCACGATTTCCAGGGCTTGCTCACCGGTGTCGGGCTGGCTGATGAGCAGGTCGGACAGGTTCACGCCGAGCTTCTGGGCGTACTGCACGTCCAGCGCGTGCTCGGCGTCCACGAAAGCGCAGGTGCCGTTCAGGCGCTGCATCTCGGCGATGACCTGCAGGGTGAGCGTGGTCTTGCCCGAGGATTCCGGGCCGTAGATCTCGATGACGCGGCCACGCGGCAGGCCACCAACGCCCAGGGCGATGTCCAGGCCCAGCGAGCCGGTGGACACCACCTGGATGTCCTCGATCTGCTCGCCCTCGCCCAGCCGCATGATGGTGCCCTTGCCGAATTGCTTTTCGATCTGGGCCAGCGCCGCTTGCAGGGCCTTGGCTTTTTCGCTGTTGACGGAAGAGGTCTGGACGGCGGTGTTCATGCGGTGCTCCGGTTTGAGGGTGGAATTGCATCCAGCACTGGATGCATGGCCAGCACTTTAACAGCCAATACATTGCAAAAATTCGATAATTTGGTCAGTTTGCCTTACTATCTGGCGCATGCATTCACCAGATGACCGCTGGCGCGGTGGCCACTTGGGGCGCCTGCTCGGCGAGGCCATGCGACGCTTCGACGCGCGCGTGCTGGAACTCATGGCCAGCAACCCCGAGGTGCCACTGGCGCTGTCCAACCTGGCCTCGCGCGCGCAAATTGGGGCTGCGCACGTGCACATCACGCGGCACCTGTCATTGCGAGGCTCACGCCTGACCGAGCTGGCGGCCAGCGCCGGCATGAGCAAGCAGGCCATGGGCGACTTGGTCACGCAGTGCGAGGCATGGGGCCTGGTGCGCCGGGAGGTCGACCCACTGGACGCCCGCGCCAGGCGCATCGTGTTCACAGCGGACGGGCTGCTCTGGCTGGAGGCCTTCCGCCAAGCCGTGGCCACTGCAGAGGCCGAGTTCCACGCACAGGTGGGACATGACGTGGCCACCGTGGTGACGCTGGGCCTGGAGGCCTACGTCCAAAACTGAGCCCCTAAAATCAATTGCGTACAACGAGGAGACACCGCCATGCGCATCCTGATAGCGGAAGACGACCAGGTCCTCGCCGACGGCTTGCTGCGCAGTTTGCGGGCAGCCGGTGCGGCGGTGGACCACGTGAGCAACGGCACCGAAGCCGACGCCGCGCTCATGACGAACAACGAGTTCGACCTGCTGATTCTTGACCTGGGCCTGCCCAAGCTGCATGGGCTGGAAGTGCTCAAGCGCATGCGCTCGCGCGGCTCAACCTTGCCGGTGCTCATCCTCACCGCCGCCGACAGCGTGGAAGAGCGCGTCAAGGGCTTGGACTATGGCGCGGACGACTACATGGCCAAGCCCTTTTCGCTGCAAGAGCTGGAAGCCCGCGTGCGGGCACTCACGCGCCGGGGCATGGGCGGCACCAGCGCCACCATCAAGCACGGGCCATTGGTGTACGACCAGGCTGGGCGCGTGGCTACCATCGACGGCAAGATGGTGGAACTCTCAGCCCGCGAGCTGGGCCTGCTGGAAGTGCTGCTGCAGCGCGCGGGTCGTCTGGTGAGCAAAGACCAGTTGGTGGAGCACCTGTGCGAATGGGGCGAAGAGGTCAGCAACAACGCCATCGAGGTCTACATCCACCGCCTGCGCAAGAAGATCGAGAAGGGACCGATCCGCATCGCCACCGTGCGCGGCCTGGGCTACTGCCTTGAAAAAATCCCCGGCTGACGACAAGCCCGCGCCGCCCTCGGCCAAGCCGGCCGACGCACGCGCCAGCGCCACCGCCTTCGGCCTGTTCCAGCGCGAACAGCGAAGCCTGTTCGGCGAGATCCTGGACTGGATGCTCACGCCACTGCTGCTGCTGTGGCCGCTCTCGCTGGCGCTCACGTGGTACGTGGCCCAGGGCATCGCCAGCAAGCCCTTCGATCGCGCCCTGGAGTTCAACCTGCAGGCGCTCACCCAGATCGTGCAGCAAGACAACGGCCGGGTGCGCTTCGAGCTGGGCAAGCAGGCCCGAGACCTGCTGCGCGCCGACGACAGCGATATCGTGTACCACCAGGTGCTCGACAGCCGGGGCCAGCTGGTCAGCGGCGACAGTGACCTGCCGCCACCGGGCGCGCAAGAGCTGGTGGAGACCGGCCGCATCCGCCTGCGCGATGACGTGGTGCGCGGTGACGAAGTGCGCGTGGCCTACACCTGGCTCATGGCCAAGGGCGATTCGGCCCCAGTGCTGCTGCAACTGGCTGAAACCAAGGGCAAACGCTCCACCTTGGCCAACGAAATCATCAAGGGCGTGATGGTGCCGCAGTTCGTGATCCTGCCGGTGGCGGTGCTGCTGGTGTGGTTGGCGCTGGTGCGGGGCATTCGGCCGCTGTCCGATCTGGAGCAGGTCATTCGGGCGCGCCGCCCGGACGACCTGAGCCCGATTGAGGAATCGTTCATTCCGCAGGAGGTGGCGCCGCTGGTGTCGTCCATCAACGACTTGCTCACGCGGCTGAAGGCCTCGCTGAGCACACAGCGCCGCTTTCTGGCGGACGCCGCGCACCAGCTCAAGACACCACTGGCCGGGCTGCGCATGCAGGCCGAGCTGGCGCAGCGCGAGACCGACCCCAACGAAACCCGCAAGTCGCTGCAGCAGATCGCCCGCGCCAGCGCGCGCGCCACGCACACGGTGAACCAGTTGCTGGCGCTGGCCCGGGCCGAGTCCACCGGGCGCGCACTACCCAGCGCGCGCGTGGACCTGGCGCGGCTGGTGCCCGGCGTGGTGCAAGACTCGGTGCCACGTGCGCTGGAAGCTGGCGTTGACCTGGGCTACGAGGGCCCCGAGGCGCTGCCCGAGGCGGCCCACCACGTGGGCAATCCCATCTTGTTGCAAGAGATGGTGCGCAACCTGCTGGACAACGCCATCGCCTACAGCGGGCGTGGCGGCGTGGTGACGGCGCGCGTGCTGTTCGACCGCTTCAGCGGCGTGCAGGTGATTCAGGTGGAAGACAACGGCCCCGGCGTGCCCGAAAACGAACGCGAACTGGTGATGCAGCCCTTCTACCGCGCGCTGGGCACCAACGTGGACGGCTCGGGCCTTGGCCTGGCCATCGTGCAGGAGATCGCCCAGCAACACGGGGCCACGGTCCACATGGAAGACGCCCACCCCGAGCGCGCGCAGCGCGGGCTGCGCGTGTCGATCAAATTCCCGCCCACACCGGAAACGCAGCCCGAGTAGCGCCCCGGCCGCGCGCGAGCATCAGGCCAGGTGCGGGCCCAGCAAACCGGCGATCTCGAACATGGTGACCTGCGGCTTGCCAAACACCGCCGCAAGCTTGGCGTCGGCGTTGATCTTGCGCTTGTCGGCCGCGTCTTGAAGGCCGTTGGCCTTGATGTAGTCCCACAGCTTCTTGGTGGCCTCGGGGCGCGAGACCGGCGCGTCACCAATCACCGCGGCCAGTGCGGCGCTGGGCGCCTTGCCGGAAGCGGCCGTGGTCTTGCGCGGGGCCTTGGTGGCAGCCGCCTTCTTGGCGGGTGCGGCCTTCTTGGCCGGGGCGGCGGCGCGCGCCGCCGTCTTGCGCGGCGGGAACTTGCTCTCGCGCGGCTCGAACTCGAAGTTCACCTTGCCGGCCTCTTTGTCCCAGGCGAGAAAGGCCTTGAACGAGCGGCGCGTGCGCATGGACACGAACTTGTCGAGCAGATCGGTCTTGCCGGTGCTCAGCAGCTTGCGCATCTGCTCGGGCGACACCGGCTGCTGCAAGATGACCTTGCCGCTCTTGAAGTCGCAACTCGGCGTGGGCTGGGCGGCGGTGGGCACCGACTTCTCGCACACGTAGTTGGCACCGTGCTCGTGCACCGGGCTGCCGCACTTGGGGCAAGCCCCCAGCGTTTCACCGGCGGCGAACTCGACCAGCTCGCCGGTTTCCTCGGCGTTTTTGTCGTCGCCGAAGTCGAATTCGAGCTTCCAGTTCTTGTCGTCTTCGCTGTACTTGAGCGCCATCTCTGCCACAAAGGGCCAGCCAGCCTTGGAGCGGAAGCCCTCCAGCGGACCGATGTGGCGGTCGCGCAGGAATGCCTCGGCCTCGTCCACCTCGAAGGTGCGGCCCGCCGGCGACTTGGTGAACGAGAAGCCGCAGCCTTCGCTGTGGCCATCGGCACCGGTGCAGGCGTAGCGACGGTAGTTTTCCTTCACCACGCCGCCGCAGTTGGGGCAGGGCGTGCCCAGGGTGGCGTAGTTGCCAGGCACGGTGTCGCGGTCGTATTCCTTGGCCTTCTTCACCAGGCGCTCGGTCATGGCCGCGATCTCGGCCATGAAAGCATCGCGCGAGAGCTTGCCGTGCTCCATCTGCGAGAGCTTGTATTCCCACTCGCCAGTGAGCTCGGGCTTGGAGAGTTCCTCCACCTCCAGGCCGCGCAGCAGCGTCATGAGCTGGAAGGCCTTGGCCGTGGGGATGAGCTCGCGGCCCTCGCGCAGCATGTACTTTTCCGTCAACAGGCCTTCGATGATGGCCGCGCGCGTGGCTGGGGTGCCCAGGCCTTTTTCCTGCATGGCGGAGCGCAGCTCTTCGTCATCCACCAGCTTGCCCGCGCCTTCCATGGCGCCCAGCAGCGTGGCTTCGGAGTAGCGCGCCGGCGGCTTGGTCTTCAGGCCCTTGGCCTCCACCGCCTCGGTGCGCACCGTCTCGCCTTCGCGCACCGGCACCAGGTTCTGGCCCTTGTCACCGGCCTGCGCGCCTTCCACGTCTTCGGCGGCTTCTTTGCCGTACACGGCCATCCAGCCCGGCTTGACCAGCACCTTGCCTTCGGTCTTGAAGTGGTGGTTCAGCACCGACGTGATGCGCGTGGTCACCATGAACTCGGCGCTGGGGAAGAACACCGCCAGGAAGCGGCGCACCACCAGGTCGTAGAGCTTCTGCTCGGCGTCGCTCAGGCCGCTGGGCGCCTGCAGCGTGGGGATGATGGCGAAGTGGTCCGACACCTTGCTGTTGTCGAAGACGCGCTTGGTGGGCCGGATGTAGCCGTTGTTCAGCGCCGTCAGGGCGTGCGGTGCCAGGTGCTTCATGCCGCTGTCGGCCAGCATCTCGAAGGTTTGCTTGACCGTGCCCAGATAGTCTTCAGGCAGGGCGCGCGAATCGGTACGCGGGTAGGTGAGGGCCTTGTGGCGCTCGTACAGGCTTTGCGCCAGTTGAAGCGTGGTCTTGGCCGAAAAACCGAAGCGGCCGTTGGCCTCTCGCTGTAGGCTGGTGAGGTCGTACAGCAAGCCGCTGGCCTGGGTGGTGGGCTTGCTCTCTTCCTTGACGCTGCCGGTCTTGCCGCGCACCGCCTCCACGATGGCCAAGGCCTGGCGGTGGTCCCAGAGCCGGTCGGCGCGCTGGTCGGCGTCGGCGTCGTCGCCGGTGGGCTTCTTGAAATTGGGATCGAACCACTTGCCCGGGTACTCGCCGGCCTCGGCCAGGAAGCTGGCGTGGATTTCCCAATAGTCGCGGCTCTTGTGGGCGCGGATCTTTTCTTCGCGCTCCACCACAATGGACAGCGTGGGCGTCTGCACCCGGCCCACGGTGGTGAGGAAGAAGCCGCCGTCGCGAGAGTTGAACGCCGTCATGGCGCGGGTGCCGTTGATGCCCACCAGCCAGTCGGCCTCGGAACGGCTGCGCGCCGCGTCGGCCAGGCCGCGCATCTGCTCGTCGCTGCGCAGGCGCTCGAAACCTTCGCGAATGGCCGCCGGCGTCATGGACTGCAGCCACAGGCGCCGCACCGGCTTGCCCAGGCCCTGGTACTGGCCGCCCTTGAGGCCGCCGGCGTACTGCTCGATCAGGCGAAAGATCAGCTCACCCTCGCGGCCCGCGTCACAGGCGTTGACGAGCCGCGCCACGTCTTTGCGCTTGGCCAGCTTGACCACCGCGTTGAGCCGCGATTTCGTCTTGTCGATGGGCTTGAGCTCGAAGTAGGGCGGCAGCACCGGCAGGTGGGCGAAGCTCCACTTGCCGCGCTTCACATCGAACTGCTCGGGTGCGGCAATCTCGACCAGGTGACCCACGGCCGAGGTGACGACGTACTGCTCGTTCTCGAAGTGGTCGTCGTGCTTGTCGAACTTGCCCGCCACTGGCGTGAGCGCGCGCACGATGTCCTGGGCCACGGACGGCTTCTCGGCAATGACCAGCGTTTTGGCGGAACCTTCGGTTTTCATCTCTACAATCGCTTTTCCTCGCGCGCAGGCACGCGCGCTCCCGTGGGTGCGCACACACGCGCGCACCTGCATGAACAAACCTTACCAAAAGAATTCGGCCGTGACGAAAAGCCCCGGAAAGCCTGCCGCGCCCGCCAAAACCCGCGCCCCTGCTCCCGTGCGGCGCATCCAGGTGCGGCGCTCTGGCGTTCACGGCCGTGGCGTTTACGCCCTGGTCGATCTGGCCGAAGGCGAAACGCTCATCGAGTACGTGGGCGAGGTCATCACCTGGGACGAAGCGCTGCGCCGCCACCCGCACGACCCGAACGACCCCAACCACACCTTCTACTTCCACATTGACGAAGAGCACGTCATTGACGCGAAGTTCGGTGGCAATTCCTCGCGCTGGATCAACCACAGTTGCAACCCGAACTGCGAAGCCGAGGTGGAAGACGGGCGCGTGTTCATCCGCGCCAAGCGCAACATCCCCGCGGGCGAAGAGCTGTTCTACGACTACGGCCTGGTCATCGACGAACCGCTCACCCCGGCCCTGAAGAAGCAATACCCCTGCTGGTGCGGCGCGCCCAAGTGCCGCGGCACGCTGCTGGCCCCCAAGCGCGGCGGCCGCGCCACCCACCTCGGTTGAGCCGCGCCATGAGCCTGCTGCTGCCCCACGCCGAAAACGTCTGGCAGGCCGTGGTGCCGCACCTGCCGGGCTTCAGTGTCGAGGTGCTGCCCACCATCGACTCCACCAACACCGAACTCATGCGCCGCGCCCGCGCTGGCCAACTGGAGCCCGTGCTGCTGGCGGCCGATGAACAGACGGCCGGCCGAGGCCGGCTGGGCAAGGGTTGGCACAGCCAGCCCGGCCAGTCGCTCACCTTCTCGATCGGCCTGCCCATGGCCCCAGTGGACTGGTCGGGCCTGTCGCTGGCGGTGGGGGTGAGCCTGGCCGAGAGCCTGCACCCCGACGTTCGCCTGAAATGGCCCAACGACCTGTGGCTGCACGGCCGCAAGCTCGGCGGCATCCTGGTGGAAACCGCCAGCCCAGGCGACGGCAGCCAGGCGCGACGCCAGGTGGTGGTGGGCGTGGGCATCAACATTGCTCGCCCGGCCGATCAGGTGGCCGTGGCCCCCGCCGGCACGGCCCTGCCGCCGGTGCCGCCGGCCGGCCTGGCGGAGGCCATCATGGGCATCACGGCGGGCGAGACCCTGGAGCGGGTCGTGCCCGCCCTGGTGCGCGATCTGCTCGCCTTCGAGACACAGGGTTTTCGCGCCTTCGCCCAGCGCTTCGCGCAGCGCGACGCGCTGCGCGGCCTGCCCGTGGTCTTGTCCGACGGCACGCGCGGCACCGCGCAAGGCGTCGCTGCCGATGGCGGTCTGCAGGTGCTGACCGACAGCGGCCTGCGCGCCGTCACCAGTGCTGAAGTGAGCGTGCGCCCATGCTGAGGGCACTGGTCGCCCTGCTGCTGGTGGCCAACCTGGCCTATTTCGCCTGGACGCAAGGCCACCTTGGGAACCTCGGCCTGCAACCGCAACAAACTGGGGAGCCTCAGCGGCTGGCGCAGCAGGTCAAGCCTGAGGCCATCCGCCTGCTCAACGGGCCCAAGGCCGAGGCGCCTGCGCCGGAACAGACCCCTGTCGCGGCTGATACTCAGGCCGCTGCCGCCCTCAGCCCTGCCGCCGAACCCACTGCCTGCTACGAGGCCACCGGCTTCACGCCAGCACAGGCCGAGCTGCTGCGCGCCGAGCTGCGCCTGCTCAATTGGGGTGCCGAGGCCTGGCAACTGACCGAGCAGCGCAGCGCGGGCCGCTGGATCGTCTACATGGGCCGATACGAGAGCGCCGAACAAGCCACCCGCAAGAAGGCCGAGCTCAGGGCTCTGGGCGTGGAGTACCGCGACGTGAACACCCCCGGCCTGACACCGGGCCTGGCCTTGGGCACTTACTCCAGCGAGGAGGCGGCACGCACCGCCTTGCGTCAGGTCGAAGGCGCGGGTGTTCGCACCGCCCGCGTGGTGCAGGAGCGCCCCGAGAGCGTGAGTCACCAACTGCGCCTGCCAGCCATCACCGAGGCGCAACGCGAGCAGTTGACGGGGCTGCGTGAGGCCATGGCGGGCAAGGCGCTGCAGCGCTGCCCTTGACACCTGAACCGGTTCAGCTCCTCGCTCGCCGAGCCCACCCCAGCGCCAACACCCACGCCCACAGGGCCAGGCCCCAGGCCCAGCCCATGCCGCCACCGCCACCACCGCTGGGCGCTGCCGGCGGATAGGCCGCTGTCACGGAAACAATGTCCGCACCCGTCAGGGCGGTGGGCGTGGTGTTGTCGGTCACCTGCAACTGGAACTCGTACCGGGCCTCGACCTGGGGCAGCGTCACGCCGGCCACCGCCTGGTTGGCGTTGACGATGGTCACGGCCGGGCCGCTGAGCTGTGTCCATTGGTAACTGGCGATGCCGCCAGAGAGCGCCACGCTGGCACTGCCGTCCAAGGCGACGGTGGCGCCAGGCGTGACGCTGCCGATGCGCTGGATGATGGCCGCCGGACCGCTGGCCAGTTGGACCGAGGCAGCGGCGTCCAGTAGCCCCGTGCCACAGGTGTCGGCGGTGCAAGTGCAGGTGGCGGGGTTGGACACGCTACAAACGGCATTGGGCGTGACCTCATGCGGTCGCGACGCCCGTTTCATGCGGTCAATGAGATCGGCGGGCGTGAGGCTGGCGTTGATGCCCAGCATCAAGGTCGCCACACCGGCGGCCAAGGGAGCAGAGAAACTGGTGCCCTGCTTTCGGCCGTAATAGCCGTTGGCGTCGTAGGGAGCAGGGCCCTGAAGGCCGCTGTTGTCAGTGGACAGCAGCATGGCCGTTTGGCCAAAGACGTCCGACCCTCCCGGAGCCGACAGCGCCACCTGGGGACCAAAGCTCGAATACCACGCCTTGGCGCCGTTCGGCGCCACCGCCGCCACGGGCATGACGCCACGGCAATCGGCCGGGCGGGTGAGCGGGCCAGCATTATTGCCGGCGGCCACCACCAACAAGGCACCTGCATTGGTCACGTCGTCCACCATGCGCTGGTAGTCGGGCGAGCAGGCAGCGCCCCCGCCAAAACTGAGGTTGATCACGCGCGCCGGGTTGGGGTTGGCCGGAACACCCGCCACGGGCAGCCCAGCAGCCCAACGGGCGCCGTCCAGCAGGTCGGACACTAAGGCACCGCACTTGCCCGCCACGCGAACCGGCAACACGCGCGAGGCCGGGGTGCGGTTCACACCCGCCACGCCCAGGCCGTTGTTGGTAAGCGCCGCCAGCTGCCCGGCAATGAAGGTGCCGTGCCAGGAGCTGTCGGCCACCTCACACTCTTGGAACAGCGGATCGCTCAGGTCCGCCTGGGTGACCCAATCGCCCGGATCGCTGGGATCGGGGTCTCGGCCGCTGCCATCGTTGGCAATGTGGATCTCACTCACGAAGTCGTACCCGACCAGCAATCGCCCGGCGAGGTCGGGGTGATCAAAGCGCACGCCGGTGTCCACCACCGCTATCACCGACGCAGCCCCCGCCGTGATGGCCCAGGCGGACGGCAGGTTGATGCCTGACTCGTACCCGAAGGATGGGGCCTGCAGGTGCCACTGCTGGGCAAAGAGCGGGTCGTTGGGCGTGGTGGGCAGCGCCTGGGCACGGCGCTCGATCACGTTGGGCTGCACCCAGGCCACGTCGGGGTGTAGCCGAAGGCGGCGCATGGCGTCGGCCAGGGCCTGCCCGCGCATCGGTGCCTCAAAGCGCAGCAAAGCCGCACTGCCTGCCTCGCCCACCTCTTTGACGCGAACCCCAGCCTCTTTCGCCACCCGCTGGCTGCGGTCTCGCCCCTGGGCAACGGCTTCCTGCCATCGATCTCGTACATGGGCTGAGTTGGCTTTCCAGGGGCCTCTGTCGCGGGTGGCGGCCTGCAGGGTGTCCACCTCTGCCCGATAGCCGACGATGAGGCCATAAGCGGGCGGCCCTACCGGCTGGCCGGCCTGGGCGGACAGGGCAATCACGGCCAGCAAGCCGGCCAGAAGACGAGAGACAGGTCGCGCAAACATGCCAAGGTTGTAGCACGCAGCGTCCGCTCGCAAGGGCAACAGAAACGAGGCTTTTGGCGACATTTCGGCGGAAGGTCGCGGCCAATGCATCGGCGGCAGGCAAAAAAAGAGCGCCCGAAGGCGCTCTTGGCGAAACGGTAGGCCGATGGGCTTACTTGGCCACCACGCGCACCATTTCCAGGCACTTGTTGGAGTAGCCCCACTCGTTGTCGTACCAGGCCACGACCTTGACGAAGGTCTTGTCCAGGGCGATGCCGGCATCGGCGTCGAACACGCTGGTGCAGGTCTCGCCACGGAAGTCGGTGGCCACGACCTTGTCGGTGGTGTAGCCCAGCACGCCCTTGAGAGCGCCTTCGCTCTGGGCCTTCATTTCGGCGCAGATCTCGTCGTAGCTGGCTTCCTTGTTCAGTTCCACCGTCAGGTCCACCACCGACACGTCGGAGGTGGGCACGCGGAAGGACATGCCGGTGAGCTTCTTGTTCAGCTCAGGAATCACCACGCCCACGGCCTTGGCGGCACCGGTGCTGCTGGGGATGATGTTTTCCAGAATGCCGCGGCCACCGCGCCAGTCTTTGTTGGACGGGCCGTCCACGGTCTTTTGCGTGGCGGTGGCGGCGTGCACGGTGGTCATCAGGCCGCGCTTGATGCCCCACTTGTCGTTCAGCACCTTGGCCACCGGGGCCAGGCAGTTGGTGGTGCACGAGGCGTTGGAGATGATGGCCTGGCCGGCGTAGGTGTCGTGGTTGACGCCATACACGAACATGGGGGTGTCGTCCTTGGAGGGCGCGGACATGATGACCTTCTTGGCGCCAGCGGCCAGGTGCTTCTCGGCGGTGACCTTGTCCAGGAACAGGCCGGTGGACTCGATGACCACGTCGGCGCCCACTTCGTTCCACTTCAGGTTGGCGGGGTCGCGCTCCTGGGTCAGGCGAATGGTCTTGCCGTTCACCACGATGTTGCTGCCCTCGACCTTGACAGTGCCCTTGAAGCGGCCGTGCACGCTGTCGTACTGCAGCATGTAGGCCAGGTAGTCGGGCTCGAGCAGGTCGTTGATGGCAACGACTTCGATGTCCGAGAAGTTCTGGATGGCGCTGCGCAGCACGTTGCGGCCGATGCGACCGAAGCCGTTGATGCCGATCTTGATGGTCATGTCTCTACTCCAAAGGTTGGTTGAATCGGGAAAGGCTTACTTGGCCAGCACGGCGCGCACCGTGTCGACCACGTTCTCGGGCGTGAAGCCGAAGTGCTTGAACAGCACCGGCGCGGGGGCGGACTCGCCGTAGGTGTCAATGCCGACCACGGCCGACACGCCGTACTTCCACCAGCCATCGGTGGAGCCCATTTCCACGGCGATGCGCGGCAGGCCGGCGGGCAGCACGGCTTTCTTGTAGGCCACGGTCTGGCGGTCAAAGGTGGTGGTGCTGGGCATGGAGACCACGCGCACCGCGATCTTGTGTTCACGCGCCAGGATTTCTTGCGCCTTCATGGCCAGCTGCACCTCGGAGCCGGTGGCAATGATCACGGCTTGCGCCTTCTTCTTCAGGCCCACTTCGGCGGGCTCGGCCAGCACATAGGCGCCCTTGTTGATGTCGCTGAGGTCTTTCTTCGGCGCGTAGGGCAGGTTCTGGCGCGACAGCAGCAGCGCCGTGGGCTTGTTGGCGTTTTGCAGGGCCACGGCCCAGGCCACGGCGGTCTCGGCCGTGTCGGCGGGGCGCCAGACATCGAGGTTGGGAATCAGGCGCAGACTGGCGCCGTGCTCGATGGACTGGTGGGTCGGGCCGTCTTCGCCCAGGCCGATGGAGTCGTGCGTGAACACATGGATCACGCGCTGCTTCATCAGCGCGGCCATGCGGATGGCGTTGCGCGAGTAGTCGCTGAAGGTGAGGAAGGTGCCGCCGTAGGGGATGAAACCACCGTGCAGCGCCAGGCCGTTCATGATGGCGGCCATGCCGAACTCGCGCACGCCGTAGTTGATGTGGCGACCACCCTGGCCGGCCTCGTTCTTCACCACGGCGCCGGCGGCGTCAAAGCGCAGGTTGGGCGTGGACTTGGTGTTGGTGAGGTTGGAGCCGGTCAGGTCGGCCGAGCCGCCCAGCAGCTCGGGCAGGGCGGCGGTGAAGTGCTCCAGCGCCAGTTGGCTGGCCTTGCGGCTGGCCACGGTTTCAGCCTTGGCGTGCGCGCCCACGGCGGCGTCCACGGCCACCTGGTGGAAGTTGGCAGGCAGATCGCCCTTCATGCGGCGCACAAACTCGGCGGCCAGCTCAGGGAAGGCGGCCTGGTAGGCAGCAAAGCGCTCGGCCCAGGCGGCCTCGATCTGCGCGCCAGTGACCTTGGCGTCCCAGGCGGCATACACCTCGGCCGGAATCTCGAACGGCGCGTGGGGCCAACCCAGCGACTCGCGGGTGAGCGCGATCTCATCGGCACCCAGCGGCTCGCCATGGGCCTTGGCGGTGTTGGCGCGGTTGGGCGAGCCCTTGCCGATCGAGGTCTTGCAGACGATCAGCGTGGGCTTGTCGGCGCTGGTCTTGGCTTGGGAAATGGCGGCGTCCACGGCGTCCACGTCGTGGCCATCCACCGGGCCGATCACGTTCCAGCCATAGGCCTTGAAACGCGCAGGCGTGTCGTCAATGAACCAGGGGGCGACCTGGCCGTCGATGGAGATGCCGTTGTCGTCGTACAGGGCGATGAGCTTGTTGAGCTTCCAGGCGCCGGCCAGGGCGCAGGCCTCGTGGCTGATGCCCTCCATCAGGCAGCCGTCGCCGAGGAACACGTAGGTGCGGTGGTCAACGATGGCATGGCCGTCGCGGTTGAACTCAGCCGCCAGCAGCTTCTCGGCCAGCGCCATGCCCACGGCATTGGTGATGCCCTGGCCCAGCGGGCCGGTGGTGGTCTCCACGCCGGGGGTGTGGCCCACCTCAGGGTGACCGGCGGTTTTGCTGTGCAACTGGCGGAAGTTGCGCAGCTCTTGCAGGGGCAATTCGTAACCGGTGAGGTGCAACAGCGCGTAGATCAGCATGGAGCCATGGCCGTTGCTCAGCACGAAGCGGTCGCGGTCGGCCCAATGCGGGTTCACCGGGTTGTGCTTGAGGTGGCGGCCCCACAGGGCCACGGCCATGTCGGCCATACCCATGGGCGCGCCGGGGTGGCCCGAGTTGGCGGCCTGCACCGCGTCCATGGCCAGTGCGCGGATGGCGTTGGCCTGGGTTTGTGGCGTTGCGGTGGAAACGGTGGAGGGCTGGGTGCTGGCGTCGGACATGGGGAGAGGGCGGTTGGGGCCGCGCAGGCGGGCGGCGGGGCGCAAACCGCAGATTTTATCGGCCTCGGCAGGCCGCGATAATGCAAGCCGCCATGGAGTCCGCTGCCCCCACCCCGTTTCCCCCGGCCATCGTGCTGGCCGCCGGGCGCGGCATGCGCATGCGCCCGCTCACCGATCACACCCCCAAGCCGCTGCTGGTGGTGCGTGGCCAGGCGCTGATGCAATGGCCCATGCAGGCCCTGCAAAAAGCCGGTGCACGCCAACTGGTGGTGAACGCCGCCTGGCTGGGCGAGCAGGTGCGCGACTTCTGCGCGCAATGGCAGGCGCAACACCCCGACGTGGCGGTGCACCTGTCTGACGAGGGCAGCGATTTCGGCTACGCACTGGAAACCGCCGGCGGCATCTCGCGCGCCCTGCCCGCCCTGGGCGAGCGATTCTGGGTGGTGGCGGGCGACGTGTTCGCGCCTGACTTTGTGTTCAGCCCTGAGGCCGTGGCCCACTTTGACGCCAGCGACGCCCTGGCCCACCTGTGGCTGGTGCCCAATCCGGCCCACCACCCCACGGGCGATTTCGGCCTGGGCGAGGGTGGCCGGGCCATCAACGGCGGCGATGTCCGTTTCACCTACAGCACCATTGGTCTGTACCGACGCGAGCTGTTCGCCGAACCCTGGACCTCGGTGGCACCCGGCAACCCGCAAGGCACGGCCGAGCCGCTGGGGCCCTTGCTGCGCCGCGCGATGGACGCCGGGCGCATCACCGCCGAGCTGTACACCGGCGCCTGGACCGACGTCGGCACACCCGAGCGCCTGGCCGAGCTCAACGCCAGCCACACCTGACACACCTGGGTAAGGCGCGGGGAATGGCGTTGGGGCCACAATGCCCCCATGGACGCCAGCACCTCGTACACCCTCTACGCCGACCGCCGCGCCCGCGTGGCCGCCCAGCTGGGCGATGGCGGCATCGCCATCATCCCCACCGCGCCTGAGCGACAGCGCAACCGCGACAGCGACTTCCTCTACCGGCACGACAGCTACTTCTATTACCTCAGCGGCTTCACCGAGCCCAACGCCTGGCTGGTGATCACCGCTGAAGGCCACACCACGCTGTTCTGCCAGCCCAAAGACCTGGAGCGCGAGATCTGGGACGGCATTCGCCTGGGGCCGCAGGCCGCGCCCGAAACGCTGGGCGTGGACGAGGCGTTCTCCGTGGCCGAGCTCGAAACCCGCCTGCCCCGCCTGCTGGAGAACCGCCACACGGTGTGGTACCCGTTCGCCACCCACACCGGCCTGGAAAGCCGCGTGGACGGCTGGCTGCAAAAAGTGCGCGCCCGCGTGCGCTTTGGCGCCCTGTGCCCGGAGACCCAGCGCGACCTGTGCAGCGTGCTGGACGAAATGCGCCTGGTGAAAGACGCGCACGAACTGGCCATCATGCGGCGCGCCGCGCAGATCAGCGCGCGCGCCCACATCCGCGCCATGCAGCGCAGCGCCGCCATGCTGCGCGCCGGGCAAGACGTGCGCGAGTACCACCTCGACGCCGAGCTGCTGCACGAGTTCCGCCAGCATGGCTCGCAATACCCGGCCTACGGCAGCATCGTGGCCGCTGGCGCCAACGCGTGCGTGCTGCACTACCGCGCCGACACCGCGCCCATTCGCGATGGGGAACTGGTGCTGATCGACGCCGGCTGCGAACTCGACGGCTACGCCAGCGACATCACCCGCACCTTCCCCGCCAACGGTCGCTTCAGCGGCCCGCAGCGCGCCCTATACGACCTGGTGCTGGCCAGCCAGCACGCCGCGGTGGCCGCCACCCGGGCCGGCGCGCGTTTTGTGGACCCCCACGACGCCACGGTGAAGGTGCTGGCCCAGGGCCTGCTGGACCTCGGCCTGCTCGACAAAAACAAAGTGGGCGGCGTGGACGACGTGATCGCCAAGCGCAGCTACTTCCCCTTCTACATGCACCGCACCGGCCACTGGCTGGGCATGGACGTGCACGACTGCGGCAGCTACGTGGAGCCCAGCGAAGTCGGCCAGGTGAGCGAACGCCAAGACCCGCTCTCGGGCGAGACCATCAAAGACCGGCCCAGCCGCGTGCTGCGCCCGGGCATGGTGCTCACCATCGAGCCCGGCCTGTACGTGCGCCCCACCGAGGGCGTGCCCGAGGCGTTCTGGAACATCGGCATCCGCATCGAAGACGACGCCGTGGTCACCGATGGCGAGTGCGAACTCATCACGCGCGATGTGCCGGTGGAGGCCGACGCCATCGAAGCGCTGATGCGTGGCTGACGTGCCACCGATGCGCGTACTCAGCGTCAACACCGGCACCGCCCAGGCCCTGACCATCGGCGGCCGGCGCGTGTTGTCGGCCATCGGCAAGGCGCCCGTGAGCGGGCCGGTGGCCGTGGGCGCCCTGGGCCTGCAAGGCGACGAGCAGGCCGATCTGTCGGTGCACGGTGGCCTGCACAAAGCGGTCTACGCCTACCCGGCCGAGCACTACCCCTTCTGGCGCGAGCAGCGCCAAGACCTGTTCGACGCCCCCCTGCCACCAGGCAGCCTGGGCGAGAACCTCACCATCGAAGGCCTGCTGGAGCGCGAGGTGTGGATCGGCGACGAACTGCATTTCCCCCACGCCGTGCTGCGCGTCACCGCGCCGCGCGAACCCTGCTTCAAGTTCAATGCCGTGATGGGCCGCCGCGACGCGGGCCGCCTCATGATGGAGCACCTCTGCTGCGGCTTCTACTTGGCGGTGGTGCAGCCCGGCACCTTGTGCGAAGGCGAGGCATTCGACCTCGTGCCCGGCCCGCGGGGCCTGCGCGTGGACGAGGCCTTCGCCGCCAAGCGCTTCAAACACCTGCGCGGCTGAGAAGTCGCCCGATCTTCGCGACATTGATCGCGACTTGCCCCATGTCCCCTGTGCTTTGCCTCACCCTTAATCCCTCCGTTGATCTGTTCACGCACACGCCTCGCGTGGTGCCCACCGACAAGCTGCGCTGCGGCCCGCCCCAGCGCGGTCCCGGGGGCGGCGGGCTCAACGTGGCGCGGGTGCTGCAGCGCCTGGGGCTGCCGGTGCGCGCGGTGTTCCCCGCTGGCGGACCGGCCGGGCGCTGGCTGGTGGACCACCTGGCCGGCACCGGCATTCAGCCCGCCTGCGTGCCCATCGCCGGCGAAACCCGCGAGAACTTCACCGTGATGGCGCAAGACTCGGGCGAGGAATACCGCTTCGTGTTGCCCGGCCCCACGCTGAGCGATGCCGAACTGCAAGCCTGCCTGGCCGCCGCCACCGACGCCCTGCCCGCCGGTGGCTGGGTGATCGCCAGCGGCAGCCTGCCCCCCGGCGCGCCCAGCGACACCTACGCCCGACTCGCCTCGCTGGCGCGCGACCGTGGCGCCCGGCTGGTGCTGGACACGGCTGGCACCCCATTGGCGCAGGCGCTGGCCACGGGCGTGGCCATCGTCAAGCCCAACCGGCGCGAGCTGTCAGAGTTGCTGGGCGAGCCACTCGACACAGAGCAGCGCTGCCTGGACGCCGCACGGCGCCTGGTGGACAACGGCCAGGCCGACACCGTGGCCTTGAGCATGGGCGCAGACGGCGCCATGCTGGTCACCTCGACAGGTGCCTGGGTCGCCCCCGCGCTGCCCATCACCGTGGCCAGTTCGGTGGGCGCAGGCGACTCGTTCACTGCCGGCCTGGTGGCCGGGCTGGCGCAGGGCCTGGCGCCCGAAGCGGCCTTTGCCCAAGCCGTGGCCGCCGGGTCGGCGGCGCTGCTGCGCCCTGGCACTGGTTTGGCCTTGGCCGCCGACATCGCATTGCTGGAACCCCAGGTACAGGCCCGCCGCCTCGCCTGAGCCAACCCCTGCGGCAATCGCCTGATTGGCGCAGGGCCATCCGGGTAGGGCCACCGAGGCCCCGCCTTAGAATGTGAAGCTCGTTTTCACATGGCAAGAATGCCGTCACCGCCTGGAGACACCATGAGCAAAGACACCGCCCCCGAAGACAAGCGCGCCGAACTGCGCCGCGCCGCGCTGGAGTACCACGAGAGGCCGGTGCCAGGCAAAGTGGCCATCGCCGCCACCAAACAACTCACCAACCAGCGCGACCTGGCCCTGGCCTACTCGCCCGGCGTGGCCGCGCCCTGCGAAGAAATCGTGGCCGACCCGGTCAACGCCTTCAAGTACACCAGCCGCGGCAACCTGGTGGCCGTCATCACCAACGGCACCGCCGTGCTGGGCCTGGGCGACATCGGCCCGCTGGCGGCCAAGCCGGTGATGGAAGGCAAGGGCGTGCTCTTCAAGAAGTTCGCCGGCATCGATGTGTTTGACATCGAAATCAACGAAAAGAACCCCGACAAGCTGGTGGAGATCATCGCCTCGCTGGAGCCCACCTTCGGCGGCATCAACCTCGAAGACATCAAGGCGCCCGACTGCTTCTACGTCGAGCGCAAGCTGCGCGAGCGCATGAAGATCCCCGTCTTCCACGACGACCAGCACGGCACGGCCATCGTGGTGGGCGCGGCCATCCTCAACGGTCTGAAGGTGGTGGGCAAAGACCTCAAGAAGGTCAAGCTGGTCACCTCGGGCGCGGGCGCCGCCGCCCTGGCCTGCCTGGGCCTGCTGGTGAAGCTGGGCCTGCCGCGCGAGAACATCTGGGTGACCGACCTGGCCGGCCTGGTTTACGAAGGCCGCACCGAGCTGATGGACGAGGACAAGATCCAGTTCGCGCAGAAGACCGATCAGCGCACCCTCAGCGAAGCCATTGACGGCGCCGACATCTTCCTGGGCCTGTCCGCCGGCGGCGTGCTCAAGCAAGACATGGTCAAGAAGATGGCGGCCAAGCCCATCATCCTGGCCCTGGCCAACCCCAACCCGGAAATCTCGCCGGAAGACGTGAAGGCCGTGCGCGACGACGCGGTGATGGCCACCGGCCGCACCGACTACCCGAACCAGGTCAACAACGTTCTGTGCTTCCCCTACATCTTTCGCGGCGCGCTGGACGCGGGTGCCTCCACCATCACCGATGCGATGGAAATCGCCGCGGTGCACGCCATCGCCGAGCTGGCTCAGGCCGAACAGAGCGAGGTGGTGGCCGCCGCCTACGCGGGTGAGAAGCTGGCCTTCGGCCCCGAGTACCTGATCCCCAAGCCCTTCGATCCGCGCCTGATGATGAAAATCGCCCCGGCCGTGGCCCAGGCGGCGGTGGACTCGGGCGTGGCGCAGCGCCCCGTGGCCGACATGGACGCCTACCGCGAGAAGCTGCAGAGCTTCGTGTTCGCGTCGGGCACCATCATGAAGCCCATCTTCGCCGCCGCGAAAAAGGCCCAGCGCAAGCGCGTGGCGTACTCCGAGGGCGAAGAAGAGCGCGTGCTGCGCGCCTGCCAGATCGTGGTGGACGAAGGCCTGGCCCGTCCCACGCTGATCGGCCGCCCGGCCATCATTGCCCAGCGCATCGAGAAGTTCGGTCTGCGCCTGCAAGAAGGGCTGGACTACGACGTGGTCAACGTCGAACAAGACGAGCGCTACCGCGACTTCTGGCAGACCTACCACCGCATGACCGAGCGCAAGGGTGTCACGCAACAGCTCGCCAAGATCGAGATGCGCCGCCGGCTCACCCTCATCGGCGCCATGCTGTTGCACAAGGACGAGGTGGACGGCCTGATCTGCGGCACCTGGGGCAACACCCACAACCACCTGCAGTACATCGATCAGGTGATTGGCAAGCGCCAGGGCGGCAGCCCGCGCACCGCGCAAGACCAACCCACCTACGCCTGCATGAACGGCCTGATGCTGCCGGGCCGTCAAGTGTTCCTGGTGGACACCCACGTCAACCACGACCCCTCGCCCGAGCAGTTGTGCGAAATCACGGTGATGGCGGCCGAGGAAATGGTGCGCTTTGGCCTGCAGCCCAAAGTGGCGCTGCTGTCGCACTCCAACTTCGGCTCGTCCGACCAGCCCTCGGCCGTGAAGATGCGCCGCACCCTGGCCCTGCTGCGCGAGCAAGCGCCCTGGCTGGAGGTGGATGGCGAGATGCACGGCGACGTGGCCCTGGACGCCGACGCCCGCGCCGCGCTGATGCCCAACTCCACCCTCAAAGGCTCGGCCAACCTGCTGGTGCTGCCCAACATCGACGCAGCCAACATCGCCTACAACCTGCTCAAAACCGCCGCTGGCGGCAACATCGCCATCGGCCCGGTGCTGCTGGGCGCGGCCAAACCGGTGCATGTCCTCACCGCCAGCGCCACTGTTCGCCGTATTGTCAACATGACCGCCCTCACCGTGGCGGACGCCAACGCCAGCCGATAAGCCTTGGCACGCAAGCGACTGCTCACTTAGCATCGGGTTTTGACCCGATCGCGGTGCCCGAAATTTGAGCAGTCGCTTGCATTTTCGCAACGGTTAGGGCACACTTCGGGCCTTGGAATTCAGGGTTAACCCGCCTCCTTCACAGACCCCATCCGACGCCTTGGCGAGCGGAATTTTGCGGTGATGGTGGCGGGTTGATTGCATCAGGAGCACACCAACTCATGGGTCTGCGGCAGATCCGCTCCCGCATCGGCAGCCACAAAACCTGGGTCACCTGGACCGGGGCGGCCCTGCTGGCGGCGGCTCTGAGCACCGTCTTGGTGCAAGCCCGCACGCCGGATCCCGTGGCCCCCGTCTCTGCGGCCACCGTTCCGGTGTCCGGCTTGCCACCGCATGGCCAGCAAGTGATGGGCCAGATCCTTCAAGGCGGCCCCTTCCGGTACGAGAAAGACGGCACGGTCTTTTTCAACCGGGAACGGCTGCTGCCGAGCCAGAAACGGGGGTACTACCGCGAATACACGGTACCCACCCCCGGCCTGCGGCATCGGGGGGCTAGGCGCATCGTGTGTGGCGGCTTCGAACCCAGAGAACCTGACGCGTGTTACTACACCGAGGACCACTACGCCAGCTTCAAGCGCATCGTGCAGTGATCTCCCCAGGCAGTGCCAACGGATTTTTAACTTTGACTGTAGAAAGAGACGCGGAGATGGACACGCCACTTCGTAACGTACGCCCCAACATCGTTCAGTCGATTCGCGCCTTCGGCGTCAAGGACCTGCAGGCCGCCGCCGAGCACCTCGGCCACCACTTCCTCTACGCCAACCTGGCCAAGGCCCAGAGCAAGCAGGACGTGCTCGACCTCATCGCCGCCCAGTACACCCTGCCGCCGCACTTCGGCAAGAACTTCGACGCCCTGTACGACTGCATGACCGACATGGTGCACAAGTCGGGGCCGCAGACCGGCTTCATCGTGGTGCTGGAGCACATCCCCGCCCACGCCAAGTTCGACAAGGAAGCCCGCGAGCAACTGCTGGACATCTTCCGCGACGCCGCCGACTACTGGAGCGACCGCAAGATTCCCTTCCGCTGCTTCTACTCTTTTTCGGTGGCCCGTGCCCCCCAGGGCGAAGAGCCCATCGAGGTGCAGGCCGATGAGCCCATGCCCACCGACAAAATCCTGGACGTGAGCCCGCAAGCGCTGCGCATGAGCAGCCCGTTCAATGCTGGTTACTGGATGGCCGCCGCCTGATCGGGGGTTGTCCCCCAGGCCCTCGGGCCCGCCCCAGAAAAAGCCGCTGCCCTGCAGCGGCTTTTTTTTGCCCTCGGGACTCAGGGACTCAGGTGGCCAAAGACAGCGCCACGTACTCGTGCACCGGCACCTCTTCGGCCCGGCGCTGCAAGTCAAAGGGCACGTCGGCCCCGCGCTGCTCCAGCCAACGCCCCAGCGTGTGGCGCAGGATCTTGCGGCGCTGGCTGAACGCCACTTGCACCATCTCACTGAAGCGAGCCACGTCGATGGCCGGGGGGTTGGCCAGGGGCACCATGCGCACCACCGCGCTGTCCACGCGCGGGGGCGGATCGAAACTCTCGGGCGGCACGAACAGCACGTCTTCCATGGCGTAGCGCCACTGCAGCATGACCGACAAGCGGCTGTAATCGGCCGTGGCGGGGGAGGCCACCATGCGGTCGATCACCTCTTTCTGCAGCATGAAGTGCTGGTCTTGCACCACCTCCACGTGCTCGAGCAGGTGGAACAGGATGGGAGTGGAGATGTTGTAGGGCAGGTTGCCAACGATGCGCAGGCGCTGCCCAGGGAATCGGTCGCGGGCCAGGGCAGAAAAATCCACCTTGAGCACGTCAGACTCCACCACCTGCAACTGGGGATGGGCGCGCAGGCGCGCGGCCAGATCGCGGTCCAGCTCCACCACAGTGAGTTGGCCCAGGCGCTCAACCAGCGGCTGCGTGAGGGCGGCCAGGCCCGGGCCGATTTCGACCATGGCATCGCCCGGCACGGGCGCGATCTCGCGCACGATGGCCTCGATGATGGCGGAGTCGGTCAGGAAGTGCTGGCCGAAGCGCTTGCGCGCGATGTGTTTCACAGCTGCGGTGCTTCCCGAAGTTCAACGTAGGCGCGAGCGCGCAGGTCTTGCATCCACAGGTCAAAGGCCTCGTCGACCTTCTTCTCGCGCACCACGTTGCGCACCACCTCGCGCTGGTCGCGCTGGCTCAGGGTGTTCTGGCGACGCTCTTCCACGCGAATCAGGTGCACACCGAAGCGGGACACCAGGGGCTGAGACACCTCTCCGGGGCGCAAGGCGTTCATCACCTGCTCGAACTCGGGCACGAATTGGCCTGGGGCGGCCCAACCAAGGTCGCCCCCGGTGGCGGCTGAGCCGTCCTGGCTGTGCTCGCGCGCCAGGTCTTCAAAACGGGCCTGACCGCTGACGACCTGCTGGCGGAAAGTGGCCAGCTTTTCCTGCGCCTGGGCCTGGCTGAGCTGGGCCGTGGGCACCAACAAAATGTGCCGCGCCCGGGTCTGGGTGACGACCATGTCGGGCAAGCCCGCCTGGCGCTTCTCGATCACCTTGAGCACGTGGAAACCGGCGCCGCTGCGCAGCGGGCCAGCAATGCCACCATTGGCCAGGGTGCGGGTGGCGTTCACAAACAGGTCGGGCAGGCGCGAGGCTGGGCGCAGGCCGAACTGCCCGCCGTTGTTGCGCTCGGGCGAATCAGAGAACTCACGGGCAAGGACCGCGAAGTCTTCGCCGGCACGGGCCCGATCGGCCACGCGCTGGGCACGGGCCTGCAGCTCGGCCACTCGGGCCGCATCGGCACCTTCGGGCACGGCCACGAGCACATGGCCCAGGTTCATCTCAAGCGAAGCGAGGTCACCACCGCCTTGCTGCTCGCGGATGTGGTCGTCGATGTCGGCCTCGGTCACCTTGACGCGGCCCTCCACCTCGCGCTCGCGCAGGCGCTGCAGGGTGATCTGCTGGCGCAGATCGGCGCGCAGGCGGCTGGTGTCGATGACGCCTTCGGCATTGAGGCGGCGACGGAATTCTTCAACGCTCAGGCCGTTCTGGGCGGCCACGGCCTGCTCGGCCTGGTTGACGTCGTCATCGGAGACTCGGATGCCCACCTCGGTGGCGTGCTGCATCTGTACCCGTTCGTTGATGAGCTGGTCCAGCACCTGGCGCACGATCTCGGCGCGGGGCGGCATGGGGCGGCCCTGTTGCGAGAACTGCTGCTCCAGGCGTTGCACGCGCAGGCGGACCTCGTTGTTGGTCAGGGGCTCAGAGTTGACCAGCGCCACGATGAAGTCCGCCGTGCGGGCCACGCCTGCAGCAGCAGGCGCAGAGGTCAACTGGGCCGTGTTGCGCAGGCCTTGGGCCGACACCTGACCGGCCACGGCCAGCGCCAGGGCCAGCGTGGTGAGTCGCAGAAGAGCGGGGAAGCGATCAGTCATATTGTTGGAACCGGCTCGGCGGGTTGATTTCTTCGCGCAGGTATTGGTAGCGCGGCACGTTCTCTTTGAGGGTGCGCAAGGGGTTGGAGCCGATGCGCGAGAAACCGGAGAACTCCAGCTGGAACAAGATGCGCTGGGCCGCCGTGGAGGCGCTGCGCTGCAGCCGCTCAACCACGATGCGGCCGAGCCAGCAACCGGCATCGTACTCAAAGCCCGCCACCAGATCGACGATCTTGCGGTCGGGCACGCTGTAGTTCACACGGCCCACGCTGTACCACTGCCCCGGCCCCAGCGCGCGCCCGGGCACCTCGGCCAGCGGCCCTTTGCCGAACAGATCGCTGAGCGGCCATTGCCAGCCCACGTCGAACTGTTCGCTGCTGCCGCGCTGCAGGCGATAGGCCGCGCTGAGCACACGGTACTTCGCCGGGGTGTAGCGGGTGCTGAGGGTGGTGCGCACCGACTCGCGGCTGCCGGGGCTGTATTGAAAGTTGGTGTCCACCAGCCAGCGCGGGTTCCATTGCACGCGCGCGGCGAGCAGCACGTCACTGAATCGGTCGGTGACCGGGTCGCCGCCGGGCAGGCCGGCCGCGCGGGGCAGGAACACGTTCTGGTCGCGCAGCAGGTAGCGCTGGGCCAGGCCGAGGCGCACCACCTCGGCCCCGGTATTGGGCTCCAGCAGGCGCGAGCTCACGCCCAAGGTGAGCGAGCGGGTGTCGGAGATGCGGTCGCTGCCGCCGAACACGTTCTCGCTGAAGATGGACGCGAAGTTGAAGTCGGTGACGGCAGAGTCGTAATTGGGCAGGTAGCTCTGGTCGCGGTAGGGCGTCCAGGTAAAGAAGGCTCGCGGCTCCAGCGTCTGAACGAAGTCGCGGCCAAAGTAGCTGGCGTTGCGCTCGAACACCAGCCCGCTGTCCAGGCTGACGGTGGGCAGCACACGGCTGGCCGAGCGCTCACCATTGGCCAGCGGGTTGTCGAAGCGGTACTGGGTGGCGTGTAGGCGAGCGCGCGGCTGCACGAACCAACCCGGCGCCTGCCAGCGACGGGTGAGCTCGGCACTGGCGATGGCCCGCGAGCCATTGGTCTGGCCGGTGAGGCGCGGGTCGGACTCGAAGCGGGTGTACTCGGTGACCAGCGAGCTGGACCAGCCATCGCTGCCGCCCAGGCTCAGGCCCGAGCGGTCGTGGCGCAGGGTGAGCGATGGCACGCGGTCATAGGGCGGCGTGATGGGCGCGGCCACATCTTGCAGGGTCTGCCAGGTGTAGGCACCCGCCGAGAACGACCAGGGGCCCTGGCCCCAGTTGAACGAGGCATCACCCGGCAGCAGGCGCTGCGTGAGCGAGGCGGTGGCGCGGGGGAAGTCGCGCCAGTAGTCGTCGTCGCTGACGCGGTTGAGGTTCAGGTTCAGGCCAGCCGAGCCACCACCACCGAGCCGATTGAGCGCCTGGGTCAGCGATTGGTTGTGCTGCAGAGAGTAGCCCCAGCGGTTGGCGTCGCGCAGCGGGTCGGACGGCATGTAAGCGCCGCGCACCACGCCCGCGTAGTCGGGCTGCAGGTAGCGCACCTCGGCCCCCAGGTCCACGCCACGTTTGGTCATGAGCGTGGGGTAGAGCGTCGCGTCCAGATTGGGCGCGATGTTCAGGTAGTAGGGCAGCGTGAGCTCAAAGCCGCTGATGTTGTCGAGGTTGATCGTTGGCGGCAGCAGGCCAGACTTTCGCTCGTCGCTCAGCGGGAAGGTGAAATAGGGCGCACCGAGGATGGGCACCCCTTTGAACTCAAGCACCCCGCCCGTGGCGGCGCCTGTCTGCTCGACGTTGTCAAACTCGATGCGATCGGCGCGCACCATCCAGTCGGGCAGCCAGTCGGGGCCGGGACGGCGCGGGCAGGTGGAGTAGCGCGCCTCGTGGGCCACGGCGTGGTCGGCGTCGATGAAATCCAGGCGCTTCGCATCGCCCCGACCATCGTTGTTCAGCAGCTCGAACGTGGGCTGGCTGAAGCTGCCCTTGAAGGTGTCCACGTTGAGCTGGACCTCGGGGCCCATGAAGCGGTCACCGTTGCGGTTGATGAGCACCTGCCCGGTGGCCTTGGCGTCGCTGGTGGCCTGGTCGTATTCGAGCCGGTCGGCGCGGATCACGGTGTCGTGCCGCCGCAGCTCGGCATCGCCCTCGACCGTCACCACCCCCTCGGTCTGTCCCTCCACGCGGTCGCCTCGCACAAAGGTCGGCGCCTGCTGGCGTGCGGGTTCAGGCAAGGCCTCCTGCAAGGCGGTGCTGGGCTTGAGGGAGGCCGCCTCTTCAGGCGATGCGGCTTGCGCGAACGCAGCGCCGGCCCACCCGCCTGTGGCCGCCATGACCAGGCAAACACGCGCCGCCCAGGCCACGGCGGAAATGGCGGGCGTGTGCAGCGGCGGGGCGAAGGGGGCAGGGCGGAACTTCAAGGCCAGACAGGGAAGCGAGGAAAGAGGCTCACGTGGGAGCCTCTGAGCAGGGGGTGGTTTGTAGAATCTGCGGCCATTATCCTATGCGCCTCGAGGCGCGCGCCCGCCTGAACATGACCACGCCCCCCTCCACCGTTGCGTGGGCAGACCCCGCCCGCGAAGCCGCCTTCTTAGCCTGGCTGGCCCCGCTGGCCGATCGCCTGCAACTGCTGCCAGCCACCCTTCGCCCCGCCTCCGCCGATGCCAGTTTCCGGCGCTACCTGCGGGTGGACACCGCGCAGGGTGGCAGCGCCATCGTGATGGATGCACCTCCCGAGCACGAGAACTGCGAGCCCTTCGTGCGCATCGCCGGGCTGATGCGCGACGCGGGCCTGCGCGTGCCCGAGGTGCTGGCCTGGGACGAGGCACAAGGCTTCATGCTGCTGGACGATCTGGGCCACCAGACCATGCTCGACGTCATCCAGCCAGAGCAACCCACCGCCAACCTGCCGCTGTACCGCGCGGCGGTGGACGCGCTGCTGGCCTGGCAACTGGCATCAAAGCCAGGGGTGCTGCCGCCCTACAACGAGGCCCTGCTGCGCCGCGAACTGCAGCTCTTTCCCGACTGGTACCTGGGCCAGCACAAAGGCCTCGCGCTGAGCGAAGCGCACCAACAGACCCTGGCCAAGACCTTTGACACCATCGTCGCCCGCGTGCAGGCCGCGCCCCAGGTGTACGTGCACCGCGACTTCATGCCGCGCAACCTGATGGTGCTGCGCCAACCGGGCGACACACCGGCGCGGCAACTCGGTGTGCTGGATTTCCAGGACGCGGTGCACGGCCCCATCACCTATGACATCGCCAGCCTCATGCGCGACGCCTTCCTGAGCTGGGAGGAAGACATGGTGATTGACGTGACGGTGCGCTACTGGGAGCAAGCGCGCAAAGCCGGCCTGATGGACTTTGAAGACTGGCACAGCGACTTCGGCGCCTTCTACCGCGCGGTGGAATGGATGGGGCTGCAGCGTCACCTGAAGGTGGCCGGCATCTTCGCGCGCCTGACCCTGCGCGACGGCAAACCCAAGTACCTGGCCGACGCACCCCGTTTCATTCATTACATCCGCTCCACCGCCCACCGCTACCGCGAACTCGGGCCGCTGCTGCGCCTGATCGACGAGGTGGAAGGCTTCCAGGCCGCCAGCGGTTACGCCTTCGGGCGCGTCTGACATGCCCCGCTACTTTTGCGATGCGCCGCTGCACCTGGGCCAGACCCTGAGCCTGCCCGAGGCCGCCGCGCGCCATGTGCAGGTGCTGCGGCACCAGCCCGGGCACACCATCACCCTGTTCAATGGACTGGGTGGCGAATGGCAGGCGAACATCGACAAGATGGGGCGCCAGGACGTGGTGGTGACGGTGCTGTCGCACGAAGCCGTCGAACGCGAGGCCCCGCGTGCGGTGCATCTCGCCGTGGGCATGCCGGCCAATGAGCGCATGGATTGGCTGGTGGAGAAGGCCACCGAACTGGGCGTGAGCGGCATCACGCCCCTGCACACCGCGCACAGCGTCTTGCGCTTGTCGGGCGAGCGCGCGCAGAAGAAACAGGCCCATTGGCAAGCCGTCGCCGTCGCGGCCTGCGAACAGTGTGGGCGCAACCAAGTGCCGCTGGTGGCACCGGTGCAAAACCTTGAGGCCTGGCTGGGAAAGGCGAACGACGCTGCCTTGCGTTGCGTGTTGTCGCTGGCCGAAGGCAGCCGGCCGCTGACCGAGGTGTTGCAAGACACCGCAACCGATTGGCCGGTGTGGTTTCTCAGCGGGCCTGAGGGCGGCCTCTCCGTCGCCGAGGACGCGCGGGCGCGCGAGGCTGGCTTCGTGCCGGTAAGCCTGGGCCACCGGGTGCTGCGCGCCGAGACGGCCGCGCTGGCGGCGCTGGTGCTGGCGGCAGGTTGATCCGGCGCCCGTGTCTCAGCCCTTGACCTGAAACACCTGCACGGTCTCGGCCAGTCGAGCCGCTTGCTCGCGCAGGCTCTGCGCGGCCGCCGCGCTTTGCTCCACCAGGGCCGCGTTCTGCTGCGTCATCTGATCGAGCTGGCTCACCGCCGTGTTCACCTGCGCAATGCCGTCGCTCTGCTCGCCCGCGGCCGCCGTGATCTCCCCAATGATGTCGCTCACCCGCTGCACCGAGCCCACGATCTCATTCATCGTCTGCCCCGCATCGGCCACCAGCCGGCTGCCGGCCTCCACCCGCTCCACGCTGGCACCGATCAAACCCTTGATCTCTTTGGCCGCCTGCGCGCTGCGCTGTGCCAGGTTGCGCACCTCGCCGGCCACCACCGCGAAGCCTCGGCCTTGTTCGCCTGCGCGTGCGGCTTCCACCGCCGCGTTCAAGGCCAGGATGTTGGTCTGGAACGCGATGCCGTCGATCACGCCGATGATGTCGTTGATCTTCTTGCTGCTGTGGTTGATCTCGTCCATCGTGCTCACCACTTGCGAGACCACTTCGCCGCCGCGTGAGGCGATCTGCGCCGCGCTCGCGGCGAGCTGG
>Ga0255128_1000064_pt1 | contig 38209 bp, 30 predicted proteins | sample Law_Miss_RepC_8d_FD_188562 | JGI IMG/M metagenome (GOLD analysis project Ga0255128, IMG submission 188562) | Freshwater microbial communities from St. Lawrence River, New York, United States - Law_Miss_RepC_8d | ecosystem: Environmental > Aquatic > Freshwater > River | place: USA: New York... | reverse complement strand
GGCTCCAGGGCCGGGGGGGGCGTGTCGTAGCTGCGACGCCAGACCAGCACTTGTTCATCGCCAAATTTTTTGGCCATATCCGCTTTGTTCAGGCCTTGCAGCGCACCATAGTGCCGCTCGTTCAGACGGTAATCCTTGACCACGGGTAGCCAGGTACGGTCCATTTCGTCCAGGGTGTACCAAAGGGTGTGAATGGCTCGTTTGAGCACCGAGGTGTAGCAAAGATCGAAGTCCCAGCCCTCGGCCTTGAGCAATTTGCCTGCCGACATGGCTTGGCTTACCCCGGTGGGGGTCAGGTCGACATCGGTCCAGCCTGTGAAGCGATTTTCAAGATTCCAGGTGGATTCGCCATGGCGGATCAGGACAATTTTGTACATTTTGGAAAAACTGCAGTGGGGGTTAAAAACAGAGGAAAAGCCTGTCATTTTAGAATCCTGTCTTGGCGGCCCACTGTCGGGCCGGTGTTTTGTGAAAAAAAAGGTCTGATCAGTGAAATTTCTCCTCGACAACTGGATGCTCATCACCATGGCTTTGGCCTCGGGCGTGGCTTTGCTCTTACCCGTATTGAACAAAGGCAGTGGCCTCAGTCCCCAAGACATGGTGCAACTCATGAACCGTGAAAAAGCCACCGTCATTGATGTGTGTGAGCCGGAGGAGTTTGCCAAAGGGCATGTCATTGGAGCCAAAAACCTGCCTTTGGGCCAATTGGAAGACAAATTGGCCCAAGTGGTTAAAAACAAATCTGCCCCGGTGGTCATGGTCTGCCAAGTGGGCGCACGGTCGGCCCGCGCGGCCGCCACGGCCCGTAAATTGGGTTTTGAAAATGTGAAGTCTTTGGCGGGTGGCCTCAAAGCCTGGCAAGCCGCCAGCATGCCCATTGAAAAAGTTTGAAGCAAGGAACTGTTATGCAATCCGTCAAGATGTACACCACCGCCGTTTGCCCTTACTGCATACGTGCCAAGCAATTGCTCAAAGCCAAAGGGGTTGAGCAGATCGAAGAAATTCGGATTGACCTGGACCCTGTTCAAAGGGATCACATGATGCAAATCACGGGGCGTCGCACCGTTCCGCAAATTTATGTGGGTGAAACCCATGTGGGCGGTTGTGACGACTTGATGGCCTTGGATGCCAAAGGCGGTTTGCTGCCCTTGCTTCAGTCAGCCTGAGCCCAGCCCAAGGGTTTACACAGCTTTTTTCGGCCTGGAGCCCTTCTTCCAATCACGGATAATCAAGCCGTTTCGTTCTTGGGCGGTTCATGCAAGCCGCCTGTCATTTTTAAGAGAAATTTATGCCCGATACCGACAACACAGTCAACACTGAAAACCAAGCGCCCATTTTCCAGATCCAACGCGTTTACCTCAAAGAAGCTTCACTTGAGCAGCCCAATTCCCCTGCCATCTTGATTGAGCAGCAGCAACCCAGTGTGGATATTCAGCTGGGCGTAGAAGCAACCCCCGCTGCAGAGGGCGTTTTTGAAGTTTGCGTGACCGCGACTGTGCACACCAAAATTGGCGAAAAAACGGTGTTTCTGGTGGAGTGCAAGCAAGGCGGCATTTTTGAAATCCGCAACTTGCCCGAAGACCAGATGGGCCCCGTCATGGGCATTGCTTGCCCGCAAATCGTTTACCCCTATCTGCGCGCCAGCGTGGCTGACCTGATCACCCGTGCAGGTTTCCCGCCCGTTCACTTGGCCGAAATCAATTTCCAGGCCATGTACGAGCAACAACAGGCTCAACAAGCTCAACAGAGCACCCTCCAGCAATAAACATCGGCCATAGCGAGGCGCTTTTTGATGCACATCGCGGTCATTGGAGCCGGGGCTTGGGGAACCGCTGTGGCGATGGCGGCTTGCCGCCATGTGCATGGGCACTCGGTGCATTTGTATGCACGCGACCCGGACCAAGCAGTATCCATCGACCGGCAGCGCGAAAATACCCGCTACTTGCCCGGCGTTGCCTTGCCTCAGGGCTTGTCGGTGGTGAATGGCCCTCTGGGCACTTGGGTTGAACAAGCCCGAGAAATTGACTTGTGGGTGCTGGCCACCCCGATGTTGGGTTTGCGTACCAGTTTGCGGGAGTTGCAGCAGGTGGCCGCACCCGTAGCCTGGCTTTGCAAGGGTTTCGAATCGGGCACGGGTTTGATGCCGCACGAAGTCCAGGCCGAAGCCGCCCCTGATTTACAAGCAGGCGCCTTGAGTGGTCCCAGTTTTGCACTTGAAGTCGCGCGCAGTCAGCCCACCGCTTTGGTGGCCGCCAGCCAGCACGCCCGTGTGCGCGATGCACTGGTTCAGGCTTTTCACGGATCGGCATTGCGGGTGTATGCCAACGACGACATCGTGGGCGTCGAAGTGGGCGGGGCTGTGAAGAATGTGTTGGCCATTGCCACGGGTTTGTGTGATGGCCTGGGTTTGGGCCTGAACGCCCGCGCGGCCTTGATCACCCGGGGTTTGGCAGAAATGACCCGACTCGGCTTGGCATTGGGCGCCAAAGCTGAAACCTTTATGGGGCTGTCGGGTTTGGGCGATCTGGTCTTGACGGCAACCGGCGACTTAAGCCGAAACCGAAAAGTGGGCCTTTTGTTGGCCGATGGCCTGAGTCTTGATCAAACCCTGGCATCGCTTGGGCATGTGGCCGAAGGGGTTTACAGCGCGCGGACGGTTTGGCAAAGAGCGCAAAGTCTGGGCGTCGATATGCCCATCACCGAAGCTGTCGTGGCCTTGCTCGATGGCCGATTGCAAGCGCGTGAAGCCGTTCAGGTCTTGATGGGGCGAGGCCCACGAGGCGAGTCGACCTGAAGCTTAAATTCCGAAATTTTTAGCAACCCAGGGGTTGGCAGTTCAGTTTGGCGTGTAGGCCAGCCGAACGTAAATCGGTGCAAAAGCTTCGGCTTGCGTGATTTCGATCAAGGTTTCCTTGGCCAACTCGAGCAACGCAATAAACGTGACCACCAAAACAGGGGTTCCCAGGGTGGGGTCGAAAAGGTGTTCAAACTCCACAAATTTGCGGCCTTGTAAATGCTTGAGCACGATGGTCATGTGTTCGCGCACGCTGAGCTCTTCGCGGCTTATTTTGTGGTGTTGCACCAAATTGGCGCGCTTCAGAATGTCTCGCCAAGCGGCTTGCAATTCATCCATGCTCACATCCGGAAAGCGCGGCTGAAGGCTTTGCTCGATGTAAACCTGAGCTTGTAAAAAATCCCGGCCAAACTGTGGAATCTGGTTCAGTTGCAGGGAAGCCAGTTTCATCTGTTCGTATTCGAGCAAGCGGCGCACCAACTCGGCACGGGGGTCTTCGGCTTCTTCGCCGGCGGCTGCCTTTTTGGGGGGGAGCAGCATGCGCGACTTGATCTCGATCAGCATGGCGGCCATCAACAGGTATTCGGCGGCCAGTTCCAAGTTGCGTTGCCGGATTTCGTCAACATAGGCCAAATACTGACGCGTGACGCCCGCCATCGGGATGTCCAGAATGTTGAAGTTTTGCTTGCGGATCAGGTAAAGCAACAAATCCAACGGGCCTTCGAAGGCTTCCAGAAAGACCTCCAGCGCATCCGGGGGGATGTACAGGTCGCTGGGCATCGAAAACAAGGGCTCACCATAAAGCCGTGCCACAGCCACATGGTCCACAACCTGGGGCATAGCTGCAGGCAGGTCCTGCACGGGTACCAGCAAATCGGTGAGCTTGGAGGTCGAAGTCATCGGCAAGTCAGGGTTGAACAAATAAGCGGGTGAAAGGTCAAATGAGAAGATTCAAAGAAGAATAATCAACAGAAATCCGTTCTGGCCCGGCGCAAGTTGTTCTGACTTTTTAGGAGGCCTGGGTCTGGTAAACGTAAGGTTTTTGAGCCACCAGGCCTTCTTTGAAGGCTTTTTGCTCGTCACGGTTCAATTGCTTGTCCCAAAGCAAGGCCCTGCCTTGGCGCTGCTCTGACTCGAGAGCCGGGTTTTTTGCCTTGAGTTGGTCAATGAATTGTGTGGTGTCTGAGGCGTAGTCTGGGCGGCGAAAAAAGGACATGGGACGACTTTCAGGGCAGTTAGGGGCTTGCAACAGGCGGTGAAAACACCTGTTTCAATACCGATGGGCGCATTTTACCGGTCTTGACTCATCGACAGACTGATGGCCCGCTGGATGCCCGAGGGCAAGTCGGGCTCCAATTTGCCGTCCAGATGCGCCAACAATCCGCTGCGTTGGGCAATGTCCAAGGGTTGGTGCATCAAGCCGCAAATGACCAGTTTGACTTGTTTTTTGCGACAAGTTTCAATCAGATGCATCAAGGTATCGGCACCGGAGGAGTCCACATAAATGACGTTTTTCAGATCAATCACCAAAACAGGTGTGCTGATCTTGTCTTCTATTTCCTCGATCAGTTTGACGGCACCAAAGAACAAGGCTCCGTAGAGCCGCCATGCCTGGATGCTGCTCTCGTGCCCGGCCAAGGCGGGCTGCTCTTTGAGGCCGACAGTTTCGCTGCGGCTCAAACTGGAAATTCGATAAATGAAAGTCAGGCATGCGGCCACCAGTCCCACTTCAACGGCGACCGTCAGATCGAATACCACCGTCAGAAAGAAGACCGCCAACAAGGTCATGCGGTAAGGAAGCCGGTAATGTCGTAGTAACAAGAATTCGCGCCATTCCCCCATGTTCCAGGCGACAAAAATCAAAATAGCCGCCAATGCAGCCAGGGGAATGTTGCCGGCCAAGGGGGCCGCGACCCACACCACGGCCAGCAAAGTCAGCGCATGCACCATGCCCGAAATCGGGGTGGTGCCCCCGCTTTTGATGTTGGTGACGGTGCGGGCAATGGTGCCTGTGGCGGGCATGCCGCCAAAAAAGGGGGTGACGAAATTGGCCACACCTTGGGCCATCAGCTCTTGGTTGGGGTTGTGTCGGTCGCCCACCATGCCATCGGCAATGCGAGCGCAAAGCAAAGACTCAATAGCGCCCAACAAGGCCAGTGTGAGCGTGGGCATGAGTAAAAACCGGGCACTGTCCCAGCTGAATTCGGGCCACTGAAATCCGGGCAGACTGGACGGTATGCCGCCAAATTTGCTGTTGATGGTTTCCACGGGCAAAGACAGACCCGCACAGGCCAGGGTGGCCAGCAGCAAAACCATGATGGAGCCCGGCACCATGCCGACCCATCGGTAAGAGCTGGTCTCTAATCGGCGGCCCAATCGCATCCAGCCAATCAACAAAGACAAAGAGCCCAGCGCCACCAACAAGGCGGCCAGATTGGTGGTGTGCAAGTTTTGGCCCAGCACCTTAAGGCTGCTGAAAAAGTCTGCGGGCATCGACTGGATTTTGAGACCCAGTAAATCCTTGACTTGCGACAACATGATCAGCACCGCAATGCCATTGGTGAAGCCAATCACGACAGACACGGGAATAAAGCGTATCAAGCTGCCCAGCCGGAACAGGCCCATGAGGAACAGCAAAACGCCCGACATGGCCGTGGCCAAAATCAGGTTGGCCAGCCCGTACCGCTCAACGATGCCGTAAACAATGACGATGAAAGCCCCTGCTGGCCCACCAATCTGAACGCGACTGCCGCCCAAGGCCGAAATCAAAAATCCCGCAATGATGGCGGTGAACAGACCGGCTTCAGGCTTGAGGCCGGAGGCGATGGCAAAAGCCATGGCCAGCGGCAAGGCCACGACCCCGACCGTGAGTCCGGCTGCAATGTCTTGGCCTAGGCGTTGGCGGTTGTAGCCTACAAGCGCGTCCAGCAGTCGCGGTCTGAAAAAATGGGTTGCGCTCTGCCAGTTCATCTTCTGTTGCCCTTTGTTCAGGTCAGGCATGACCGGCGGTGAACGCGGTTAAGCAGGGTTTCGTGGGCACTTGTTGCACAGGGAACCGTTCGGGTATGGGAGGCGTCATGTGCAGTTTGACCGCATGTTGTTTGTCAGTGAATCCGCATGCCGGGCTTGGCACCCGGCCACGGGTGCAGCACATGAATGCCGGGTTCGGCGTTTTCGTCGGCGTGGCTGGCGGCCAGCACCATGCCCTCCGAGACGCCAAACTTCATTTTGCGCGGGGCCAGATTGGCCACCATCACGGTCAGTTTGCCAATCAGATCTTCGGGCTTGTACATGCTGGCGATGCCACTGAACACGTTGCGTGTTTTTCCCTCGCCCACGTTCAGGGTCAGTCTGAGCAGTTTGACCGATCCCTCCACGGGCTCGCAATTCACGATTTCGGCGATACGCAGGTCGATTTTGGCGAAATCATCAATTGAGATGGTCGCGGCAATCGGTTCGCCGCCGGGGATCAGTGCGGGCACCACGGGCTCAGGGACTTCAAAAAGAGATTCAAGTTGTTGCATTTCAACCCGCTGCATGAGGTGTTGGTAGGCCTGAATGCTGTGGCCCGCGCCGAGCAGCGTCTGTGCTTGGGCAAAGGTGAACGGTGAAACATTCAGGAAAGCTTCGACCTGGGCGGCCAAACCGGGCAGGACGGGCTTGAGTTGCAAGCTGAGTAAGCGGAAGGCTTCAATGCAGGCAGTGCAGACATCGTGCAGTCGTTCACTCTGGCCCTCGATTTTGGCCAGTTCCCAGGGCTTGTTTTGGTCCACATAGGCGTTGACTTTGTCGGCCAAGAGCATGATTTCCCGCAAGGCTTTGCCGAATTCACGCTCTTCGTAAAAAGCGGCGATGACCGGTGTCGCATCTTGCAGGGCAGTTAACAATGTTTGACCATCGGCGCTGACCGTACCCAGCTTGCCCTCAAAGCGCTTGGCAATGAACCCAGCCGAGCGAGAGGCAATGTTGATGAATTTGCCCACCAAATCGCTGTTGACCCGCGCCATGAAGTCTTCGGCGTTGAAGTCGATGTCTTCGTTTCGGCCCGAAAGCTTGGCGGCCAAGTAGTAACGCAGCCACTCGGGGTTCATGCCTAAGCTGAGGTATTTGAGGGGGTCAAGGCCCGTGCCCCGGCTCTTGCTCATTTTTTCGCCATTGTTCACCGTCAAAAAGCCGTGCACATTGACTTTGTCGGGTGTTTTTCGGCCACTGAAATGGAGCATGGCCGGCCAAAACAGGGTGTGAAAGGTCACGATGTCTTTACCGATGAAGTGGATTTGCTCCAAGTTCGGGTTGGCCATGTAGGCCTCGTAATCTTCGCCGCGCTTGTCCAGCAGGTTTTTGAGCGATGCCAAGTAGCCCACTGGGGCGTCTAGCCAGACATAAAAATATTTGCCCGGGGCATCCGGTATCTCGATGCCGAAGTAGGGCGCGTCGCGCGAAATATCCCAATCACCCAAACCTTCGCTGGTGCTGCCATCTGGGTTGGTGCGCACACTGAACCATTCTTTGACCTTGTTCGCCACCTCGGCTTGCAGTTTGCCGTCTTGTGTCCATTGGCTCAGAAACTCGACGCAGCGAGGGTCGGACAATTTGAAGAAAAAGTGCTCCGAGGTTTTTAGCTCAGGCTTGGCGCCGGACAAAGCCGAGAAAGGATTGATCAGATCAGTTGGCGCATACACCGCACCGCAAACTTCGCAGTTGTCACCGTATTGGTCTTTGGCGTGGCATTTGGGGCACTCGCCTTTGATGAACCGGTCGGGCAGGAACATGTTCTTTTCGGGGTCAAAGAACTGTTCTACGGCACGGACCTCAATCAAAGAGCCCCCCTGGTTGGCTGGAATGTCGCGCAGATCGCGGTAAATTTGGCGTGCCAAATCGTGGTTTTCTGGGGCATCGGTGCTGTGCCAATTGTCAAAAGCGATGTGAAAGCCGTCCAAATAGGGCTTTCGGCCTGCGGCAATGTCAGCCACAAACTGTTGCGGGGTTTTGCCCGCCTTCTCGGCCGCAATCATGATGGGCGCGCCGTGGGTGTCGTCAGCACCGACAAAGTTGACCTGGTTGCCCTGCATGCGCTGAAACCGCACCCAAATGTCGGCCTGGATGTACTCCATGATGTGGCCGATGTGGAAATTGCCATTGGCGTAGGGCAATGCGGTGGTGACAAAAAGTGCGCGCGGGACGTTGGGGGCTGACATGGTGGGGCAATTTGTAGGGGAATCCATGATTTTAGGGGGTGTGCGTCCGGTTATCGGTAAACTGCCCTCCATTCTTTAAAAGCACCCGAGATACCCTATGGCGACAACTGAACAACTCTTGCAAGCCCTTCAAGCTGTTATTGACCCCAATACCGGCAAAGACTTTGTCTCCACCAAGGTCCTGAAAAACCTCCAAGTCGAAGATGGCAACGTTTCTTTCGATGTGGAACTTGGCTATCCGGCAAAAAGTCAGATTCCCGCGCTGCGTCAGGCCTTGATTGCTGCGGCCAAGGGTGTGGCGGGCGTGAGCAACGTGTCTGCCAACGTCATCAGCAAGATCACCGCCCACGCCGCACAACGTGGTGTGGCGCTGTTGCCGCAGGTCAAAAACATCGTGGCCGTGGCCTCAGGCAAGGGTGGCGTGGGCAAAAGCACCACCGCCGTCAACCTGGCGCTGGCGCTGGCCGCTGAAGGAGCCAAAGTCGGCTTGCTCGACGCCGACATTTACGGTCCGAGCCAACCCATGATGATGGGCATTGAGGGCCGTCCCGAAAGCGAAGATGGTCAAACCATGGAGCCCATGGAAAACTACGGCGTGCAGGTCATGTCGATTGGTTTTTTGGTCAACCAAGACGAAGCCATGATTTGGCGTGGTCCCATGGCCACCCAGGCGCTGGAGCAGTTGCTGCGCCAAACCAACTGGAAAGAACTGGATTATTTGATTGTCGACATGCCCCCCGGAACCGGTGATATCCAGTTGACCCTGAGCCAACGTGTGCCCATGACCGGGGCTGTGATCGTCACAACCCCGCAAGACATTGCCCTGCTGGACGCCAAAAAAGGCGTCAAGATGTTCGAAAAAGTCGGTGTGCCGATTTTGGGTTTAGTCGAAAACATGGCGGTACACGTCTGCACCCAGTGTGGTCATGTCGAACACATTTTTGGTGCCGATGGTGGCAAGAAAATGGCTGCCGAATACAGCATGGACTATTTGGGGGCCTTGCCCTTGAACATGCAAATACGGGTTCAGGCCGACAGTGGCAAGCCCACCGTGGTGTCTGACCCCGATGGTGAAGTCGCTCAAATCTACAAAGCTGTGGCCCGCCAGGTGGCAGTCAAGATTGCCGCCAAGGCCAAAGATTTTTCAGCCAAGTTTCCGACCATCAAGGTCAGCAAAGACACTTGATGAGCTGCCGGGGCAGGTTTGTTGATCGCTTTTGACTTTTTTTGGGGGTTGGCCACCCCCTGTGCCAGTTGCAAACTTAATTCGCCGTTTTGAATTCTTTGTTCTGAGTCTTGGATGGGCCTTGTTATCATCCATTTCCTAGACAAGGGATCCCAGTGAATGCTCCAGGACGGCTGTTTTTTTTGATTCGCCAATGCTTCTTGCGCTGGCCCATGGAGTGGCTGGGTGTGCTGTTGGGGGTCATGGGCTTGTGGGTGGTTTTCTACACTTACCAGTCCAGCGAGGCCGTGGTGCGGCAATTTGCCACCGAAAGTGCCAAGGTGCATGCAAATTCGGTGACCCAGTTTCGTAACTTTTACACGCAAGAACTCGTGCCCCGTGCCATCAACGGCGGCATGTCGATCACGCACGACTACAAATCCCGGGACAACGCCTTGCCCTTGCCGGCCACGTTGACGATTGATCTGGGCCATTACCTGTCTAAAAGCGAAGGGGGCACCCAGGTTCGTTTGTACAGCGACCAAGCTTTTCCCTGGCGAGTGGCCGAGCGTTCGCTGGATGATTTTCAAAAGCAGGCCCTTGCGCACCTGAAAAAAAATCCCGATGAGCCTTTCATTCGCGAAGAAGTCATGAATGGCGGGCGCGTGTTGCGCTTTGCCCAATCCGATCGCATGCTGGCCAGTTGTGTGGCTTGCCACAACCAATATCCAGGTTCTCCACGCACCGATTGGAAGGTGGGCGATGTGCGGGGTGCTCTGGAAGTGGTTCTCCCCGTTTCGCAATGGCAGCTTGCCAGTTCGGGGGTATTGAATCGAACCTTTGTTGTCTTGCTGTTTTTGTTGTTTGTGGGGTTTTTGCTTATTTGGTATTCCATCAGCCGCATTCGCGCCGCTTTGAAGAAGGCACGCGAACTTTCAGCCGATCGGCAAATGGCCATCAGCCAACTCAACCAGGAAATTGCCGAACGCAAGCAGGTGGAAGGGTATTTGCGGCTCAGTGAAAGCAAGCTACAAAGCCTGTTCAGATCTGTCCCTGAAGCCATTGTTGTTGCCAATGCCGAGGGAAAGATGGTGCAAGCCAATGACGCGACTTGTGCGATTTTTGGCTACAGCATGGAGGAGTTGATCGACCAGCCGATCAGTCTGCTGGTGCCCATGACCGTTCCAAGGCAGGATGTCCGATTCATGTTGAGCGCGCTGAGCAGCGACCAGAAGGGCTTGCTTAACCAGCCGCAGGTTTTACAAGGTCGCAAACGCGATGGCAGTGGTTTTCCAGTCCGCTTGATCATCAGCGAGACCCACCTGGACAATGAGCACTTCTTTATTGGGGTCATGCAAGACTTTACCGCCCTGCAGAGTGCGCAAGACGTGCTGGTGGAAGCCAAAGAAAAGGCCGAGCAGGCGAACCGCCTGAGGGGGGAGTTTTTGGCCAATATGAGCCACGAAATTCGCACGCCCATGAACGGCATTGTGGGCATGACCGAGTTGGCACTCGACACCACCACCCCTGAGTTGCAAAAAGAATATTTGAACCTGGCCCTAGATTCGTCCAAGCATCTGCTGAGAATCATCAACGAGATCCTTGATTTTTCCAAAATCGAAGCCAAAGCCTTGGAGCTGGATCTACTCGATGTCAACCCAACAGAGTTGATCAAGAACACCGCCCGCTCACTGGAGCCGTTGGCCCGCGCAAAAGGCATTGACTTGTTGGTTCAGACTGCCACGGATCTCCCAGAAGGGGTTTGGGTGGACCCCGTGCGTGTGCGCCAGGTTTTGACCAACCTGATGGGCAATGCCATTAAATTCACAGACCAAGGTCAAGTCGTTGTTCGGGCCGAATTGTTGCCCGAGATGAACGAGCAAACGGTGCTCCTGCGCATCAGCATCATCGACACCGGTATCGGTTTCGAGCCCGAGCGCATGGAGGCCTTGTTCAGTCCGTTTACCCAGGCCGATGGGTCGGTGACACGTTCTTATGGCGGTACCGGCTTGGGCTTGGCCATCAGTCGCAGTTTGGTGCAGTTAATGGGCGGCTTCATTACAGCCGAGGGGCGGCCCGGCAACGGGGCCACTTTTGTGGTGACATTGCCGGTCAAAAAGGTCATTCCAAGCGCTAGCGCGTCTGCAGTGACACCGCCGACGGAGGTGAAAACGTCCGGGGTTCCCTTAACGCCGGTTTCCCTGATCACCGCGCCTGTGGACGCGGGATGTTCGGTTCTATTGGTCGAAGACCATGAGATCAATCGCAAGTTGGCGCAAATCCTGTTGGAACGCATGGGCTATCGCTGCGCCATGGTCAATGACGGTCAGCAAGCTTTAGATCGTTTGGCGCTGGAGCACTTTGATGTGGTGCTGATGGATGTGATGATGCCTGTGCTGGACGGCTTGTCTGCCTTGCGGGAGTTGCGTACCAGAGAATCCTTGCTGGGCTTGCGCACCCCCGTGCTGATGGTCACGGCGCATGCCATGACGGGGGACAAAGAGCGGTTCTTGGCCGCTGGAGCCGATGGGTATGTCTCGAAACCGCTATCGCAAGAGGCTTTGAAAAAAGAAATCACCCGGGTGTGCAACATCACTCCTGGTGTCGGCTAGCCAGATCAAGTGGGCCGTAGGCAAGCCACTTGCGCTGAGCTAGCAGCTTGTCAGTGGGCTGTTTTTTCGAGGTCACGCAAGCGGAAACGCTGAATCTTGCCCGTGGCGGTTTTGGGCAGTTCTGCCACAAATTCAATGAATCGGGGGTATTTGTAAGGGGCTAAGCGTTCCTTCACAAAAGCTTTGACTTCGGCTTCGGTCAGGCTTTGGCCTTGTTTCAGAACGATAAATGCCTTGGTTTTGGTCAGGCCGTCGGTGTCTTCCTTGCCGATGACAGCGGCCTCCAAGATGGCCGGGTGTTGCACCAGTGTGGCCTCCACCTCAAAGGGTGAAACATAGATGCCGCTGACTTTCAACATGTCGTCATTGCGCCCGGCGTAGGTGTAGTAGCCGTCGGTGTCGCGGGTGTATTTGTCACCGCTTTTGGTCCATACCCCTTGGAAGGTATCGCGGGTTTTTTCACGGTTGTTCCAGTACATCAGTGCGGCACTGGGGCCTTGAATGTACAAGTCCCCAATCTCGTTGTCGCCAGTGACCACGCTGCCGTCTTCGTTGCGCAGTTGCACTTCATAACCCGGTACGGCCTTGCCCGTGGTGCCGTAGCGCACGTCACCGGGACGGTTGGACAAGAAAACGTGCAGCATTTCGGTCGAGCCGATGCCGTCGATGATTTCGCAGCCAAAGTGGGCTGACCAGCGCTCGCCAATATCACGGGGCAGGGCTTCACCTGCGGACGAGCATAAACGCAAGGCCACGGCATTTTTGGAAGGTAAATCTGGGCTGGCCAGCATGCCGCCGTAACCGGTGGGCGCACCATAAAAAACAGTGGGTTGGTGGTCTACCAAGCGTTTGAAAGTGGCTTGCGGGGTAGGGCGCTCGGCCATCAACACCACACTGGCCCCGGCACTCAAGGGGAAAGTCAGGGCGTTGCCCAAGCCATAGGCAAAGAACAACTTGGCGGCCGAGAACACCACATCGCTTTCGCGCAATTGCAACACCCCCGAACCATAAAGTTCGGCCGTCCAGTAGAGGTTGCCCTGAGAGTGCACCGTGCCCTTGGGTTTGCCCGTGGAGCCGGAGGAATAGAGCCAGAAAGCAGGTTCGTCAGCCAGTGTTTGTGCTGGCAATGCGGGGTTGCTTTGCGCAAGCAATTGGGCCATGTTGAACTGGCCCTGCGCCAACTCGGCCACCGGGCGAGAGACCACCACATGTCGCACCTCAGTTTTGGCCAAGTCCAATGCGGTTTGCAGTGTCGGCAGCAAGGTGCTTGATACCAAAGCCGCTTGCGCCCTGCTGTTGCTGAGCATGAAGGCGTAGTCTTCAACCGTGAGCAAAGTGTTCACGGCGACAGGGACAACGCCCGCATAAAGCGAGCCCAAAAACGCCACCACCCAGTCTGTGCTGTCTTGCATCAGCAGCAAGACACGCTCTTCGCGCTTGAGTCCCATGGCTTTGAGTCCACCCGCAAAGCGACGGATCTGATCTGTCAATTCACCATAGGTCAAAGAACCCACGTCATCAATCAGCGCGGTTTTGTTGGCGCGACCGGCATTGGTGGCGATCAGGTGTTGGGCAAAGTTGAAGTCGGTTGGGGGGGGCGTTACGGATCTCATTTTTGTCTCCTCGGTAAGGGTTATCTTCTGTCAATTCAGGTGGGGCTGCTTCGGGTCAATTCTGGATGGCCTTGATTGGGTTTTAAAAAGTCAGGGTGGCCGCTTGCGCTGCCAACAAGTCCAGCGCCAGTGAACTGCCTTGCACGGCACTGCGGCGGTGGTAGAAATGGAGTGCCCGCAAGCCCCCCAACTCTTCACCTCCTCCGGCCCGCCCGGGGCCTCCGTGCAAACTCATGGGCATCACGTTGCCATGACCACTGTGCAAAGCCGCTACATCCGGTGAAATAGCGTGCACGCGGCCATGGCTGCTGGCCAGTTCAATAGAAGCTTGGGCGGTAAAGGCAGGGTCTTCGCTGTAGACCGAGCAGACCAAAGACCCTTCACCCTGACGAATCATGGCGTAGGCCTCTTCGATGCTGTCATAGGGCATGAGGGTGGACACCGGACCAAAAACCTCAACCGCGTGCAAAACTTTGGCGTTCAAGGGGTTTTCTGTTCCCAGCAACACTGGGGCCACGCAAGCAGACGTCGCCTCAGCTTCAACCAAAGCTTGGTTGTTGCCGTCAAACAAGACGCTTGCCTCTGATTTGAGTTGTGCCAGACCTGCCAGCACGCTGGCTTTTTGTTCTTGGCTGACCAGCGCACCCATGCGCACAGTCTCGTTGCGTGGGTTGCCTACGCTGATTTTGGACAATTTGGCGGCAATCGCCTCGGCGGCAGCCTGATAGACGGCGCGAGGCACAAAAATGCGGCGGATAGCGGTGCATTTTTGGCCGGATTTAACGGTCATTTCGCGAACCACCTCACTGACCAACAGTTTGAAGGCTTCACTTTCAGGGGTCGCATGGGGGGCCAGCAAGGCCGAGTTCAGGCTGTCGGCCTCGATGTTGCAACGCACCGACATTTCAGTCACGGCGCGGTGGCTGCGGATGATCTTGCCCGTCTCAGCCGAACCGGTAAAGCTGACCACATCAAAAGGTTTGAGCTGGTCCATCAGCCCGGCTGAAGAGCCGCAAATGACCGACAAAGCCCCTGCGGGCAAGATACCGGCATCCACCACATCCTTGACCATGCGCTGGGTTAACCAAGCGGTGGCGGTGGCTGGTTTAATGATCACGGGGACCCCTGCCAGCAAGGCGGGTGCGGCTTTTTCCCAAAGCCCCCAACTGGGGAAATTGAAGGCATTGATGAAAAGCGCCACGCCTTGTGTCGGCACCTGAATGTGTTGGGTCTGAAAGGCTGGGTCTTTGGCCATGCGGATGCGAGGCCCGTCCAAAAGCAATCTGGCTTCGCCCAAGGCCTGCCCCTGTTTGGCGTAATAACCCAACGTAAAGATGGCGCCGTCGATGTCGACCGCCGAGTCTTTGGCCACGGTGCCACTGTTGGCGGTGGCAATTTCGTAATAGGCGTCGCGGTGGGTTTGCAGCACGGTCACGATGGCGTTAAGCAAAGCTGCGCGCTGGCCATAGCTCAAAGCGCGCAGGCCAGCGCCGCCTTGATCGCGTGCAAAGGCAAAACCCGCTGCCAAGTCAATGCCAGCGCTGGAGACGCGCGCCAACTCGGAGCCCAGCACCGGGTCATACAGTGGCGTGCCCTCACCGCTGCCGGTTTGCCAGCGACCGGCCATGAAATTGGGGAGCAGGGGTGCGTGTGTCGGTTGCGTCATGAAGAGGTCTTTCTGTGAGCAGTTTCTTGTTGATATGAAGGGTCATGCAACAAAAAACTTTTCGAGGGGCTTGGTTGGCTGTATAAACAACATTTGATGCACTATTGTGCTTGCCACCGAGTATGCATTAAAGTGCATGTTTTGAGGTTGTTGAAATACAAGGGTTTTCCCTGGTTTTTATGAAAGAATCAGCATGACAAGCGATGAGTCCACGTTGTTGGAGTCTGGCGAGAGCGATTCAAAGCGCCATCCGTTTTTGCAAGCGCTGGGAGATCGAGTGCGTAACTTACGCTCGCGCAAAGGCATGACACGGCGAGCTGTTGCCCTGGCGGCCGATGTGTCTGAACGCCATCTGGCCAACTTGGAATATGGCACCGGTAATGTTTCTGTTTTGGTGCTTTTGCAGGTGGCTCAAGCCCTTCAATGTTCGTTGGCCGAGTTGCTGGGCGATATCACCACCACGTCGCCTGAGTGGCTGCTGATCCGTGAACTGCTTTCTAAACGCAGTGAGGCCGATTTGCGACGTGCCCGTGTTCAACTGGGTGAAATGTTTGGTGAAGGCGGGGACGCTCAAGAGCGCAAGGGCCGGATCGCTCTGATCGGTTTGCGTGGGGCGGGCAAAACCTCTCTAGGGCAGCGCTTGGCCGACGATCTGGGCTTTCCTTTTATAGAGCTCAGCCGTGAGATCGAGCAGTTTGCGGGTTGCCAAATCAGTGAGATTCACAACCTTTATGGGGCCAATGCTTACCGCCGATACGAGCGTCGCGCCCTCGAAGAGGCCATTCAAATCTACCCTGAAGTCGTCATCGCCACGCCAGGGGGCTTGGTGTCCGAGTCGGCCAATTTCAATTTGTTGCTGTCGCATTGCACCACCGTCTGGCTTCAGGCCGATGCCGCAGATCACATGGGCCGAGTCGCTGCGCAAGGCGACATGCGCCCCATGGCGGCCAGCCGCGAGGCCATGGAAGACCTGAAGCGGATCTTGGAGGGACGTGCTGCTTTTTATTCCAAGGCGGACATGGCCATCAACACCAGTGCAGGCACCGAAGACCAGGCATTTGATGCTTTGAGAACTACGGTTCGCCAGTTTTTGCAGCGCCCCGCTTGATCTCTGGATTTAATTTCAATTCCTAGGGTAAATACCTATAAAATGAATTAAAGTGCATATTGATCCGATTTAAAGCATGCAATAAAATTCACCTCAGCATGCAGTGAAATGCATTTTTGATCGAAATCAACATCCACTTCCAGTTCAGGAGACAACTATGACCACAGCACCACAGGTTGACTATCAAACCAACCCCTCCCAATACAAGCATATCCATTTGGCTTTTGATGGCGAGATCGCCACTTTGTCGATCAACATCAACGAAGACGCGGGCATCCGCCCTGGTTACAAACTCAAGCTCAACAGCTATGACCTGGGTGTGGACATCGAGTTACACGACGCCTTGCAGCGTATCCGTTTCGAGTACCCCGAAGTGCGTTCGGTGGTGGTCACCAGCCTGAAAGACCGCGTGTTTTGCTCTGGCGCCAACATTTTCATGCTGGGTGTTTCCACCCACGGCTGGAAAGTCAACTTTTGCAAATTCACCAACGAAACCCGCAACGGCATTGAAGACTCCAGCAAGCACGACGGCTTGAAGTTTGTGGCTGCGTTGAACGGCGCTTGCGCTGGTGGCGGCTACGAGCTGGCCTTGGCTTGCGACGACATTGTCTTGGTCGACGACCGTTCATCGGCTGTTTCGTTGCCCGAAGTGCCATTGTTGGGCGTGTTGCCTGGCACTGGCGGTTTGACCCGCGTGACCGACAAGCGCCATGTGCGCCACGACTTGGCCGACATCTTCTGCACCAGCGTCGAAGGTGTGCGCGGTCAAAAAGCCGTCGACTGGCGCTTGGTGGATGCGATTGCCAAACCTGCTGTATTCAAAGACGTGGTCAAGCAGCGCGCCACCCAGTTGGCAGCAAAAAGCATCCGTCCGGCAGGCGCCAAGGGCGTGACTTTGACCCCCCTGAATCGCAAGCACAGCGCTGATGGCCTGAACTACACCAACGTCACCGTGGACATTGACCGTGCCAAGCGCATCGCCACTTTCACCGTCAAAGCCCCCGCTACGGCTCAGCCCACCGACATCGCTGGCATCGAAGCCGCAGGCGTCAACTGGTGGCCCCTACAAATGGTGCGCGAACTCGACGACGCCATCCTGCACATGCGCACCAACGAACTCGACATCGGCACTTGGGTCATCAAAACTGCAGGTGATGCCGCCGCCGTGCTGGCCTCTGATGCCACCCTGCTGGCGCACAAAGACCATTGGTTTGTGCGTGAAACCATCGGCCACCTGCGTCGCACTTTGGCCCGAATGGATGTGACCTCGCGCAGCCTTTTCGCCTTGGTCGAAGAGGGGACTTGTTTTGTTGGCACACTCGCCGAACTGGCTTTTTGCGCAGACCGTGCCTACATGCTGGCGCTGCCTGATGACGAGGCCAAGGCCCCCAAAATCCAGTTGAACGAGATGAACTTCGGTTTCTTCCCCATGGTCAACGACCAGACCCGCTTGCAGCGTCGCTTTTATGAAGAAGTGCCCGCCATGGAAGCCGCTCGCGGTGCCATTGGCAAAGCACTGGATGCCGATGCCGCCTTGGCCCTGGGCTTGGTGACCGCAGCACCGGACGACATCGACTGGGCCGACGAAATTCGCCTGGCTCTGGAAGAGCGTTCGTCTATGTCGCCAGACGCCCTGACCGGCCTGGAAGCCAACCTGCGTTTTGCTCAGAAAGAAAACATGGCCACCCGTATCTTTGGTCGCCTGACCGCTTGGCAAAACTGGATTTTCCAGCGCCCCAACGCTGTTGGCGACAAGGGCGCCTTGAAGGTTTACGGCAAAGGCGAGAAAGTTCAGTTCGACATGAACCGCGTTTGAGGTTTTAGACGTTGTGCGGCGGGCTTCCCGGTGGTGCCCGCTGTAACCGAAATTTGTCCCCCACCGTTGCTTTAATTTCTGGAGACTTTCATGTCCGGTATCAACTACAGCGAAAAAATTCCCAACAACGTCAACCTGTCGGAAGACCGCACTTTGCAGCGCGCGTTAGAGCAGTGGCAGCCTAACTTCATCAACTGGTGGGACGACATGGGCCCCGAAGGCTCGACTGACATGGATGTGTACCTGCGTACCGCCGTCAGCGTGGACCCACAAGGTTGGGCCCAGTTCGGTCACGTCAAGATGCGCGACTACCGCTGGGGCGTTTTCATGAACCCCGGTGAGCAAGACCGCAAAATTCACTTTGGTGACCATATTGGTGAAAAAGCCTGGCAAGACGTGCCTGGCGAGCACCGCGCCAACCTGCGCCGCATCATCGTGACGCAAGGCGACACCGAGCCTGCATCGGTTGAGCAGCAGCGCCACCTCGGCCTGACCGCGCCCAGCATGTACGACCTGCGCAACCTGTTCCAGATCAACGTCGAAGAAGGCCGCCACCTGTGGGCCATGGTGTATTTGTTGCACAAGTACTTCGGCAAAGACGGCCGTGAAGAAGCCGATGCTTTGTTGCAGCGCAACAGCGGTAACGAAGACAACCCCCGCATCTTGCAGGCTTTCAATGAGAAGACGCCTGACTGGTTGTCTTTCTTCATGTTCACGTACTTCACCGACCGTGATGGCAAGTTCCAGTTGTGCGCTTTGGCCGAGTCGGCTTTTGATCCATTGGCCCGCACCACCAAGTTCATGCTGACCGAAGAAGCACACCACATGTTTGTGGGTGAGTCCGGCGTGAGCCGCACCATTCAGCGCACCGTGGACGTGATGAACCAGCTCAAGACGGACGACGTCAACAAACTGCGTGCAGCCGGTGTGATTGATTTGCCCACCATCCAGCGCTACATCAACTTCCACTTCTCGGTGACCATCGACTTGTTCGGTGCCGACGAGTCCTCCAATGCCGCCACTTTCTACAGTTCCGGCTTGAAGGGCCGCTACGAAGAAGGCAAGCGCGGCGATGACCATGTGCTCAAGGGCAACAGCTACAAGATTCTGTCGGTTGAAGACGGCAAGTTGATCGAAAAAGAAGTGCCCATGCTCAACGCTTTGAACGAGGTCTTGCGCGACGACTACATCACTGACTCCAAAGGCGGCATTGATCGCTGGAACCGTGTGATCACCAAGGCCGGTATTCCTTTCACCTTGACGGCACCCCACAAGGCGTTCCACCGCAACATTGGTTCTTTGTCCGGCAGCAAGATCACGCCCGACGGCCGTGTGGTGACCGATGCCGAGTGGATGGCCAAAGTGGGCGAGTGGTTGCCGACCAACGAAGACCGTGCCTATGTGGCCAGCCTGATGGGCCGTTGCGTCGAGCCAGGCAAGTTTGCCAACTGGATCGCGCCTCCTGTCATGGGCATCAACCGTCAGCCAGTGGACTTCGATTACGTCCGTTTTAACTGATGCGTTGAGCGGCTCATTAACTGCTGCCCTGGCTTATGGCGAGGGCGGCAGTTGACAGAGCAAGGGGCAGGTTCCTCATGCGGTTACCGAAAAATCGTCACCTGCCCCTTCCCCTGTCAACTGCTTGGATTGCCTGAACCACAACCCATGCCGGTAAACTTGAAGACATATTAATAGCACAGAGCAATGCAATGGCCGGGGCCGGGCACCGATTTTCCGTTACCCCGTATGAGGTGACCGGCCCCGGCCATTGCGTTGCGGAACCTGCGAATCAGAAGCTGAGCCAAAGCACCACAGCTGCAGCCAACGACAGACCAAGAACACAACACCAGAACGCCTGAGGAGGCATTCCATGAGCACAGAAGCGACCTTGATCAAACAACACCTGATCGACCCCGAAATCTGCATTCGCTGCAACACCTGCGAAGCGATCTGCCCCGTGGGGGCCATCACCCACGACTCGCTCAACTACGTGGTCAAAGCCGACATCTGCAACGGTTGCATGGACTGCATCTCGCCATGCCCCACCGGCTCCATCGACAACTGGCGCATGATGCCCAAGGCCCGTGCTTACAGCATTGAAGAACAATTGAAATGGGACGAATTGCCCGCAGAACTCAGCCCCGAAGAGATCGCGGCTGCAGGCGGGCAAGACAGTGCTGCAACAGAAATTGCTGCATCAGCCGCCGAAGCCTCCCCGGCATCGGCGGTCAGCACGGCAGTGGCTTCTGGTTTTAACTCGGCCCAATTCGGTGCAGTTATTCCGCCATGGTCTGCGGCCCACGCGTATACCAACCTATACGGTCCCAAGGCGGCTGAAAAAACCATTACTGCAACCGTGACGGGCAATGTGCGCGTGACCGAAGTGGGTAAAACGGCCGGCCACGACTACGACACCCATCACATCGTGCTGGATTTTGGCAGCATGCCGTTCCCCGTGCTCGAAGGGCAATCCATTGGCATCATCCCGGCCGGGACCGATGCCAACGGCAAAGCACACCACGCGCGTCAATACTCTATTGCCAGTCCGCGCAACGGCGAGCGTCCGGGTTACAACAACCTCTCGCTCACCATCAAGCGTGTGCTAGAAGACCACCAAGGCCAGCCTGTGCGCGGTGTGGGTTCCAATTACATGTGCGATCTGAAAGTGGGCGACAAAGTTCAGGTGATTGGACCGTTTGGGGCCAGTTTCCTCATGCCCAACCACCCCAAGAGCAACATCGTCATGATTTGCACGGGTACGGGCAGTGCGCCTATGCGCGCCATGACCGAATGGCGGCGTCGGTTGCGTGCCAGTGGCAAGTTCGAGGGGGGCAAACTGATGCTCTTCTTTGGCGCTCGCACGCCGCAAGAGCTGCCCTATTTTGGGCCGCTGAACAGCCTGCCCAAGGACTTCATCGACATCGAATTTGCTTTTTCCCGCGAAACGGGCAAATCCAAGCGTTACGTGCAGGATGCCATGCGCGACCGCGCGGCCGACATTGCTGCGCACTTAAAAGACTGCAACACCAGTTTCTATGTCTGCGGGCTCAAGAGCATGGAAGAAGGCGTGGTCATGGCCTTGCGAGACATTGCACAGAATGCCGGACTTGATTGGGATAGCGTGGGTGCAGCCCTCAAAAAAGAAGGCCGTTTGCACCTTGAAACTTATTAAGTATGCTGACTGACCCGTCATGCCCATCTCGATGGGCATTTGCTGGGATTGCAGACAGACGCCCTTAGCAGAGGTTTTTGTTTTTTCAGGGACCCCTTGAGCGGAAATTTACCCCATGCAGGCCACAACCCTTACAGAAACGCGCATCGATCTTGGGCAAGTGCGCGCCGCCTTGCGGCAGCCGAGGCAACAACTCAAAGGGCGTCAAGCCTTGCCGGAGGCCCGAGCCGAAGTCCAGGCGCTTATCGGTTTGCCGCCTGCAGCGGGCCACCGCCGTGATTTATTGATTGAACACCTGCACCTTTTGAACGACCATTTTCACGGTCTGTTTGAACGCCACATCGTGGCGCTGGCTGCCGAGATGCGTTTGCCCGTGGTCGAAGTGTTCGAGGTGGCTTCTTTTTATCACCACTTCGAGTTGCTCAAAGACACCGACACCGCCCCGGGTGTGACCTTGCGCGTGTGCGATAGCCTGAGCTGCAGTTTGGCGGGGGCCCAAAGTTTGCTCGACAAGCTGCCCGGCTTGCTGGGCCCCAATGTCAAGCTGCAAGCGGTGCCATGTCTGGGCCGCTGTGAGCAAGCGCCTGCCGCGCAAGTGGGTCAGCAAGCGGTGGCGCACGCTACCCCGGAAATACTGGTCGAACGTTTGGCCTTGCAACAAACGCAAGCGCTTGCATTGCCACAAGCCCAAGGTTTCGAAGCTTACAAAAAAGCCGGAGGCTACCAGTTGGCATTGCAGGTGGCCGCTGGCCTGAAAGACCATGAGGCGCTTATTCAGACCCTGGAAGCTTCTGGCCTGCGGGGTTTGGGGGGTGCAGGGTTTCCTGCCGGGCGCAAATGGCGCATTGTGCGCAACCAGCCCGGACCGCGTTTGATGGCGGTGAACATCGACGAGGGCGAGCCCGGGACTTTCAAGGACCGGGTGTGCTTGGAGGCCGATCCGCACCGCTTTTTAGAAGGCGTTTTGATAGCCGCCAATGTGGTGGGCTGCGACGCGGTTTATATCTACCTTCGTGACGAATACCACGAGGCACGCACTTTGCTGACCCAAGAACTGGCCGCACTGCAGGCGAACCCGCCTTGCGCTTTGCCATACATTGAATTGAGGCGAGGTGCTGGGGCTTACATTTGCGGCGAAGAGTCCGCCATGATCGAAAGCATTGAGGGTAAACGCGGTGAACCTCGCATGCGCCCGCCCTACATTGCCGAGGTCGGCTTGTTTGGCCGCCCCACCCTGGAGCACAACTTCGAAACGCTATTTTGGGTGCGTGAACTGCTAGAGCAGGGCGCAGACAGTTTTGCCGCGCAGGGCCGCAACGGTCGCAAGGGTCTGCGGCGCTTCAGCGTCAGTGGGCGGGTGAAGCAGCCCGGCGTCAAACTCGCGCCCGCAGGCATCACCCTGCGTGAATTGGTGGACGAATTCTGTGGCGGCATGGCCGATGGGCACTCGCTTTACGCCTACCTTCCCGGCGGGGCCAGCGGTGGCATTTTGCCCGAGCGCCTGGCCGATGTACCCCTGGACTTTGACACCTTGCAACCCTATGGCTGCTTTATCGGATCGGCTGCTGTGGTGGTGCTCAGCCAGCAAGACAGCGCCCGCGAAGCCGCGCTCAATGTGATGAAATTTTTTGCCCACGAAAGCTGTGGCCAGTGCACCCCCTGCCGGGTGGGCACCGACAAGGCCGCGCAACTCATGGCTGCACCCGTCTGGGATGCCGATACTTTGCAAGACTTGGCGCAGGTCATGGGCGATGCCTCTATTTGCGGTTTGGGCCAGGCCGCACCGAACCCGATTCGGTGTGTACTGGATTATTTTCCGCACGAAGTGGGAGGCCAGCCATGAGCACGGTCGAATTCACCCTGAACGGTCAAAGTGTGCAAGCGCCTGCTGGCAAAAGCATCTTCAATATTGCCAAAGAGCTGGGCATCCATATTCCGCACCTGTGCCACAAAGAAGGCTTGGAGCCCGATGGCAACTGCCGCGCTTGCGTAGTCGAGATCGATGGGGAGCGCACCCTGGCCCCCAGTTGCTGCCGCAGTGCCACTGCCGGCATGAAGGTGCAGACCGACAGCCCGCGCGCGCAAAAAAGCCAAGATATGGTGTTGGAAATGTTGCTGGCCGACTTGCCCGAGCAAGGCTACAAATGGCTAGAGGATGACGCCACTGCGCCCCATGGGGAGCTCAGCCAATGGGCCCAATCTCGCCAGGTGCAAGTCAGACCGCAACTGGCAGCACTGCGCCGCGAAGCGGTACCTGCCGACCTGTCTCACCCGGCCATGGCCGTGAATCTGGACGCGTGTATCCAGTGCAACCGCTGCCAACGCGCTTGCCGCGATCTGCAAGTCAACGACGTGATCGGGCTGGCCTTCAGGGGTGCGCACACCCAAGTGGTGTTTGACCTGGCCGACCCGATGGGCGGCAGCTCGTGTGTGGGCTGCGGCGAATGTGTGCAGGCCTGCCCCACAGGCGCCCTGATGCCCAAAAGCCACATGGGCCCACAAACGGTGGACCGCGAAGTGAATTCGGTCTGCCCGTTTTGCGGGGTCGGCTGCCTAGTCACCTACCAAGTCCGGGACGAAAAGATCATCAGCGTCAAAGGCCGCGAAGGCCCGGCCAACGAAGGGCGCTTGTGTGTCAAGGGCCGTTTCGGCATGGACTACATCCACAGCCCTGACCGCATCACCCGGCCACTGATTCGCAAAGAAGGCGTGGCCAAAGATGTGGCCTTGCTGAATGGCCAGACCGATTGGCGTGAGGTGTTTCGTGAAGCGACTTGGGAGGAGGCGCTGGACGCTGCCGCCCATCCTTTGCGCGATTTGCGCGATCAGTTTGGGGCCAAATCTTTGGCTGGCTTTGGTTCAGCCAAGGGCAGCAACGAAGAAGCGTATTTGTTCCAAAAATTGGTGCGTACAGGTTTTGGCAGCAACAACGTGGACCATTGCACGCGCCTTTGCCATGCCTCCAGTGTGGCCGCTTTGTTGGAGGGGGTGGGCTCCGGGGCCGTAAGCAACCCTGTGCGCGATGTCGAGCACTCTGACTTAATCTTGGTGATTGGCTCCAACCCCACCACCAACCACCCGGTGGCCGCCACTTGGATGAAAAACGCCGCCAAGCGCGGCACCCGCATCGTGCTGGCCGACCCACGCGTTACCGACATCGGGCAACACACTTGGCGCACTTTGCAATTCAAGGCCGACACCGATGTGGCCCTGCTCAACGCGATGCTGCATGTGATCGTGACCGAAGGTCTGTGTAACGAAAGCTTTTTGCGCGAGCGTGCCGACAATGTGGCCGAACTCAAAGCCCATGTGCAAGCCTTCACACCCGAGGCCATGAGTGTGGTCTGTGGCATACCGGCAGAAACCATTCGTGAAGTGGCGCGTGCCTACGCCAAGGCCAAGGCCGCCATGATCTTGTGGGGCATGGGTGTCAGCCAGCATGTGCACGGCACCGACAACGTGCGCTGCCTGATTGCACTGGCCAGCATCACCGGGCAGATTGGTCGCCCCGGCACTGGCTTGCATCCTCTGCGTGGCCAGAACAACGTGCAGGGTGCCAGCGATGCGGGTTTGATCCCAATGATGTACCCCAACTACCAGCGGGTCAGCGACAAATCTGCGCACGATTGGTTCGAGAAATTTTGGGACACCCCGCTGGACGACCAGCCGGGCTATACCGTGGTCGAAATCATGCACAAGGCACTGGCCGATGACAGTGACCTGCACAAGGTACGGGGCATGTACATCATGGGCGAAAACCCAGCCATGAGCGACCCGGACCTGAACCATGCGCGCCATGCCCTGGCCAGTTTGCAGCATTTGGTGGTGCAAGACATCTTCCTGACCGAAACCGCTTGGCTGGCCGATGTGGTGCTGCCCGCTAGCGCTTGGCCCGAAAAAACCGGCAGCGTCAGCAACACCGACCGCACCGTGCAAATGGGCCGACAGGCCGTGCTGCCGCCGGGGGATGCGAAAGCAGATTTGTGGATCATCCAAGAGTTGGCCCGCCGCATGGGACTGGACTGGCAATACGCGGGTGAGCACCAAGGTGTGGCGGCTGTGTACGAGGAAATGCGCCAGGCCATGTCGGGTGCGATTGGTGGCATCGATTGGCAACGCCTGGAGGCGGGCTCGGTCACTTACCCTTGTGTGAGTGCCGACGATCCGGGGCAGCCCATCGTGTTTCATGACCACTTTCCAACGGCCGACGGGCGCGTTTGGTTGGTCCCTGCTGACCTGATTCCTGCGGCAGAACAGCCTGATGCGGATTACCCCATGGTGCTCATGACCGGCAGGCAACTGGAGCATTGGCACACTGGCAGCATGACGCGAAGAGCCTCTGTTTTGGATGCTTTGGAACCTGCAGCGACCGCCTCGATGTGCGCTGCCGACATGGCGCGCATGGGCTTGGTGCCTGGTCAAAATATCCGCGTTGCATCCCGCAGGGGCGCAGTTGAACTGCAATTGCGTCAAGACGAAGGTACGCCCGAGGGTGTGGTGTTCATTCCGTTTGCCTATGTCGAGGCTGCGGCCAACGAGTTGACCCATGCCGCCTTGGACCCCTTTGGAAAAATCCCCGAGTTCAAATATTGCGCGGTGAAAATCGAGGCGGCTTTGCCCGTTTGAACCCCCTGTTGGGCAGGGCAGAACAAGGTGCGGTATTCTTGCCGCACCCGTCAACCCATGGTCAAAATCGGGGGTTGACCGGTTCAATTTTTCTGGGGTGTTGCCTGACATGTCTTTAAGACCGCAAATTGATGTGGCTGTTCTGATGCGCCGAGAGGCTGTGCAAGGCCCGATGGCGCGCTGGCAAGTTTGGCGTTGGGTGTTGGCCGATGTGGTGCCAAATGAAGCTGGTTTCGGCACCACGCCTCGACCCTTGCGGCAAACCGAAAACGAATCACTTTGGATCTACCCGGACTGGCCAGTCGCCCTGTTCACCGACGATGCCGAGGGGTATTGGCTCAACGCCACCTCGCCAACCCCTTGCTACTTTGTCATGTGGCGTCTGGTGGAGCCAGATGATGGAGGCGAGGCGGTGGCCACCCCCCAAGCCGTGAGCCTGAGCTATCACGATGCCGGGCGTTGGTTAGATGCACAGGAAACCGTTGAAACGGTGCCTGTTCCCCCTGAAGTGCTGGCCTGGTTGCAAAGTTTCGTGCAACAACATTTTGTGCCCGAAGAGAAAAAGCGTCAGCGGCCACAAAGTTTTCAGCGTTTGACAGACCGTTTTGGTCAGCCGGTATCGGTCAGCACAGACACCAAACGCAAAGGCGGAAGGCAGGGCGCATGAGCGACAATTTTTTCAGCCGCTGGTCACGCCGCAAACAAGGCTTGGAATCAGAGGCCGAGTCAAATAAGCCCGCGCTAGAGACTTCGGCCTCGCCCGCCGACCGTGTCGACGCGCAATCCACTTCGTCCAAGACGCCCGGCACTGCGCAAGACCTGCCCAAAGCTGAGCCGCTCCCCACCCTGGAAGACGTGCAACAACTCACCCCCAAGTCTGATTTTCAGTCGTATATGCGACAAGGTGTGCCGGGTGAGGTGCGCAATGCGGCCATGAAAAAACTCTTCACCGATCCCCACTTCAATGTGATGGATGGTTTGGACATCTACATTGGCGACTACAACACCCCGGACCCCTTGCCTGCAGGCATGTTAGAAAAAATGGTTGGCGCAGAGTTGTTGAATTTATTCACCAAAACACAGGAAAACCCTGATCAAAGGCCTGAGGCCCCGGAAACCACGTCAGTTGTGGCACAGTCGCCAAATTCGCAAGCCACATCGGCCTTGCCGGCGGACACACCCTTAGAACATGACCACCCTGATTTGCAATTGCAACCAAACCATGCCCCTGCAAGCCCAGACTCTGGGCAAAGCACTGGGTGAAAATTTAAACCTGCACACCACGCTGTGCCGCCGCGAGGCTGGGCAATTCCAAAAAGCCATCAAGACCGGCGAAACCGTGGTGGTGGCCTGCACCCAAGAAAAGCGTCTTTTTACCGAACTGGCCGAGCAAACCGAGGGGGCGATCTCCCCCATTCGCTTCGTCAACATTCGCGAAACCGGCGGCTGGGGGCGTGAAGCCGAACATGCCATGCCCAAAATGGCGGCTTTGCTGGCAGCAGCCCGCTTGCCCGAACCCGAGCCGGTGCCCACGGTGACTTACAAAAGCGCAGGCCGTGTCTTGATCTTAGGGGCACTGGATGCTGCCGAACGTGCTGCGGCTTTCTTGTCCGACGCGATGCAAGTCACTTTGTGGGCCGAAGGCGCAGGCCCGGCTGGTGGCAGTCAGGAACGGCGCTTTCCCGTGCTGTCCGGACGTTTGCAAAGCTTGACAGGCTGGTTGGGGGCCTTTGAGGTGTCATGGGACGCCAGCAACCCGATTGATCTGGACCTCTGTACCCGCTGCAACGCTTGTGTAGCCGCTTGCCCCGAGCAGGCCATTGGCCTCGACTACCAGGTGGACTTGTCCCGCTGCGGCGCACACCGAGAGTGTGTCAAGGCATGTGAGGCCGCTGGGGCCATCGATTTCACTCGCGACGCCCGCCCGCAAACCGAACGTTTCGATGTGGTGCTCGACTTGCGGGGCCAAAACGTCACGCCCGGCTTTGGCTCGCATGCTTTGCCTCAAGGTTATTTCCAATGGGATGGGCAAGACCTCGCCACCTTGGTCAAGGTGCGCGGCCTGGTCGGAGAGTTTGAAAAGCCCCGTTTCTTTGCCTACAAGCAAAAGCTTTGCGCGCACAGTCGCAACGAGCAAGTGGGCTGCAATGCTTGCATCGACATTTGCTCGGCAGAGGCCATCAGCTCGGAAAAAAACCGCCAGCAAATCAAGGTCAACCCGCACCTGTGCGTGGGCTGCGGGGCCTGCACCACGGTTTGCCCCACCGGCGCTTTGACGTATGCCTACCCACGTCCGGCAGAGCAGGGGGCCAAAATTCGCAGCTTGCTCTCGGCCTATCAGGCTGCAGGCGGCAAGGACGCTGCTTTGCTGCTGCACAGCCAGGACAAAGGCCAGACCTTGATCGACGAGCTGGGCCGTGGTGCGCAGCTCAAACGCTTGCAGGGCGTGCCTGCCCGTGTGATGCCCGTCGCTTTATGGCACACAGCCAGTGTGGGCCTTGACTTGTGGTTGTCGGCAGTGGCCTATGGTGCGCGCCAAGTCATGGTGCTGTTGACGCAGGAAGAAGCGCCTCAATACCGCACCGCCCTCATGGAACAAATGGCGGTGGCCCAAAGCCTTTTGAATGGCCTGGGTTACACCGGAGTGCATTTCCAGTTGATCGAGGCCCAAACCCCGCAGTCTCTGGATGACAGCTTGCAGCGTTTAGCCGCCCGTGGCCTGAAAACCTTGGCCCTGCCGGTAGGCCCAGAGGCGCCCGCACGCCATGCGGTGCAAGCCGACAAAAGGACCAATTTGGAGCTTGTGCTGGACCACTTGATGGCCCAGTCGCCGGTGATGGCCTTGAGCGAGGCAACCCGACCCAAGGCATTGGACTTGCCGCGCGCCGGATCGCCCTTGGGCAGCATCGTGGTGGATGGTGGTAAGTGCACCTTGTGCATGAGTTGTGTTGGCGCTTGCCCTTCATCGGCCTTGCAAGACAACGCCTTGCAGCCCGAAATCAGGTTCATCGAAAAAAATTGTGTGCAATGTGGTTTGTGTGCCAAGACTTGCCCCGAAGACGCGATCACACTGCAGCCACGGTTGTCGCTGTTGCCCGAGCGCCAGCAATCCCGTGTCTTGCACGGCAGTCCGCCATTTGCCTGTGTGCGCTGCCAAAAACCCTTTGGCACGCTCAAGGGCATCGAAACCATGTTGGGACGTTTGGCCGGCCACAGCATGTTCCAGGGCGCGGCACTGGAGCGGCTCAAAATGTGCGGTGACTGCCGCGTGGTGGACATGTTTACCGATGAAAACCAAGTCCGCATCACCGATGGCCAGTTGCCCCCCAAAACCCGATAAATTGTTGCCATGAGCCAAGACCTGAACCTGTCCACCCGCACGCACGCATTGGATGAAGAAACGGCCCGCGCCGAAATTTATGGCCTGCTGTCGCAGCTTTTTTACGCCGCGCCCAGTCATGAACTGCTGGCTCAGTTGCAAGTGGCTGTGACTGAAGCGCCCGATGCCGGAGCCTTTCTTGAGGAACCTTGGCGCGAATTGGTGGCCTGTGCGCGCAACCTGAATCCCCAGCAAATTGCCGACGAATACACCCAGCTGTTTGGTGGGGTTGGTAAACCTGAGGTGTACTTATTTGGTTCGCATTACCTGAGTGGCTTTCTGAACGAAAAGCCCTTGGTCAAGTTGCGCAATGATCTGGCCGACCTGGGCTTGGCACGCAGCCAAGACATGTCGGAAACCGAAGACCATGCGGCCTATGTTTTTGAAGTCATGCGTTATTTGATCGCCGGTGAGGATGCGGCGGTGTCCAACCTGACCCACCAGATGGCGTTTTTCAATGAACATCTGCAGCCTTGGGTGTCGCTCATGTGTCAGGCTTTGATGGCTCATCCGAGGGCTGTTTTTTATGCCCGAGTGGCTGATTTCACCACCGCTTTTATGAGTGTGGAAGCACAAGGTTTTGATTTATTGTCGTAATTGAAATTTTTTGATTTTTTTACTGAAATTATTGATGACGCAAATTCGGGTTTTTACCTAGCAGCTTGAAAAAGTGCCCTTGCATAATGCATGACCAAGCGGTAATTTTTCGCGCTTGCAAGTTCAACAACGATTGGAGATCTACTTTGTCTGACAACAAAACCCCACGCCGTCGTAGCCTACTCAAAGGCGCTGCCTTGGCAGCAGGTGCAATTTCTGCCCCCATGATCGCCAGTGCCCAAACCGGCCCGATCACCATGCGTTGGCAAAGCACATGGCCAGCCAAAGATATTTTTCATGAATACGCTTTGGACTACGCCAAAAAAGTCAACGACATGACCGGTGGCGATCTGAAAATCGAAGTCTTGCCAGCAGGCGCCGTGGTGCCCGCTTTTGGCTTGCTCGAAGCCGTCTCCAAAGGCACTTTGGACGGTGGTCACGGTGTTCTGGGTTATCACTACGGCAAGCAAAACGCGCTGGCCTTGTGGAACTCTGGTCCTGCCTTCGGTATGGACGCCAACATGATCCTGTCTTGGCACAAATACGGCGGCGGTGCTGAATTGCTGGCCAAGTTGTATGCCTCCATTGGTGGCAACGTGCAGTCTTTCCTGTATGGCCCTATGTCTACCCAGCCCTTGGGTTGGTTCAAAAAGCCCATCACCAAGTCGACCGACTTCAAGGGCCTGAAGTTCCGAACCAACGGTTTGGCCATCGACTTGTTCACGGCCATGGGTGCAGCCGTTAACGCATTGCCAGGCGGCGAAATCGTCCCTGCAATGGACCGTGGTCTGTTGGACGGTGCCGAGTTCAACAACGCTACTTCTGACCGTATTTTGGGCTTTCCTGATGTCTCCAAGGTCTGCATGCTGCAAAGCTATCACCAGAGCGCCGAGACATTTGAGATCATGTTCAACAAGACCAAGTACGACGCACTGCCAGCCAAGATGAAGGCCGTGATTGCCGGTGCCACCGAGGCAGCTTCGGCCGACATGTCTTGGAAAGCCATCGACCGCTATTCCAAGGACTACATCGAATTGCAGACCAAGGACAAGGTCAAGTTCTACAAGACCCCCGATGCCATCCTGCAAGATCAGCTGAAAATCTGGACTGAAATTGTCGAGAAAAAATCTGCTGAAAACCCCTTGTTTAAGGAAATCGTGGAATCCCAAAAAGCCTTTGCAGCCCGTGCTGTGAAGTGGGACCAAGACACCAACATCAGCCGTCGTATGGCGGTGAATCACTTCTTCGGAGCCAAAGCGGCTGCACCGAAAAAAGCCTGATAATTTTTGATGTCAGTTTGATCAGCCATCCGGGTTTTCTGGATGGCTGATTCATTTATGTGGTTCCACTATGCAAAATTTACTGCTCTTTATTGACAAAGTCAGCACCTGGATTGGCCAGTTTTTTTCCTGGTTGATCGTGGCGCTGACTTTCCTTATTTCCTGGGAGGTTTTTTCCAGGTATGTGCTTGATAACCCTCACCCCTGGGCTTTTGATGTGATGAGCATGATGTATGGCTCACTCTTCATGATGGCGGGTGCCTACACATTGTCCAAAAATGGCCATGTGCGCGGCGATGTGTTGTACGGGTTTTTTCCGCCTCGCCTGCAAGCCTGGTTGGATCTGGCGCTTTACATTTTATTTTTCATACCCGGTGTGGTGGCATTGGCTTGGGCAGGTTACGGTTTTGCGGCCGAGTCTTGGGCCATCAACGAGCATTCCAACATCACGGCCAACGGGCCGCCTGTTTATCCCTTCAAAACCATTTTGCCCATAGCTGGAGCGTTTCTGCTTTTGCAGGGCTTGGTCGAAATCGTGCGTTGCATTGTTTGCATCAAGCAAGGTGAATGGCCTAAACGTGGCGAAGACGTGGATGAAGTTGACGTAGAAAAACTCAAAGAAATGGTCAACGTCAAAGACGAAGACATTGCCAAACTCGATGTCTTGGTGACAGCGCAGGGAAATCACAAATGAAAAAAGAAGTCTGGTTTGGCCTGACCATCATGGCCTTGGTCGTGTTGTCGGCCTTCGTTTTGTTGCCTTCACCCTCCGAAATGACCAATGGTCATTTAGGCCTGCTGATGCTGGCCTTGGTGGTGGTGGCGATCATGCTCGGTTTTCCGACGGCGTTCACTCTGATGGGCATGGGCATGATCTTCGCGTGGATCGCTTACCGCAGTCAAAACCCTGATTTGGCGATTCAGCAAACCTTGGACCTCATGGTTCAGCGGGCTTACTCGGTCATGTCCAACGACGTGCTGATCTCGATCCCCTTGTTTGTGTTCATGGGCTACCTCATTGAACGCGCCAACCTGATCGAAAAATTGTTTAAAAGCATGCACCTCGCCATGGCTCGCTTGCCCGGCTCTTTGGCGGTGGCCACCATCGTGACCTGCGCCATTTTTGCCACAGCCACCGGCATTGTGGGCGCTGTGGTCACGCTCATGGGCTTATTGGCTTTGCCAGCCATGTTGCGCGCCGGTTACAGCGTGCAATTGTCAGCGGGTGCCATTACGGCGGGCGGTTGTTTGGGTATCCTGATTCCGCCCTCGGTCATGTTGATCGTCTATGGTGCAACAGCGGGCGTTTCGGTGGTCAAGTTGTACGCTGGGGCGTTTTTCCCCGGCATCATGCTGGCCACTTTGTATGTTGTTTATGTGGTCATTCTTGCCAAGATCAAGCCCCACATGGCGCCCCCCATGTCGGCAGAAGATCGGATTGTGCCCTTGCCAGCGTTTGCCCAAGTGGTGGCCAAGGACGTGAGCAATAACGTTTTGTCCGGTTTGATTGGCGCCATCAAAGGCAAACGCAACGCGGCTGTGCCCATGCGTGATCTTTTGAACCATTTGGTGATTGCTTTGCTGCCTGTTTTGGCAGTAGCGGTCATCATGGGGACGATTTTCCTGAAGGTCACGGCCCCTTTGCCGCCTGAAGTAGTCGAAGGTGTTGTGGCCATGGGCGGTGAGCTGGCCGACTCTGCGGACACTGCGGAAGAGTCTGGCAGCGTGAGCGGCTTGGCTGAGCCCGAAGCTGACAGCTTGCAAGCGCCCCCTGGTTCGGAAGTTGCTGCTGAAAAAGCTGCGCCACCGACACCCGAGGTCAAAGAAGCCGCACCTGCAACTGTTGCTGCAGTGGCAGAAGCCCCTGCAGATGCTGAACGCGTCCCGGCACCCCTGTCTTTTTGGATCGGGCTGGCCAGTTGCGCGGTAGCACTGGCCATCTTCTACGCTTATTTCAGCTTTGCACGACTTGAAATCTTCAAGATGCTGTTGGGTTCTTTCTTCCCATTGGCCCTGATGATTTTGGCGGTGTTGGGCACCATTGTGTTTGGCCTGGCCACACCCACAGAGGCGGCGGCTATGGGCTCTTTGGGGGGCTTGCTGCTGGCGGCGGCTTACCGACGACTCAACTATGTGGTGTTGCGCGAGTCGGTTTACCTGACGGCCAAGACCAGCGCCATGGTGTGCTGGTTGTTTGTGGGTTCCAGTATTTTCTCGGCGGCATTTGCGCTGCTGGGCGGTCAGGACATCATCAACACTTGGGTATTGGGCATGGACCTGACGCCTTTGCAGTTCATGATCTTGGCGCAAGTGGTGATTTTCTTGTTGGGTTGGCCCCTCGAGTGGACTGAGATCATCGTGATTTTCATGCCGATCTTCATCCCCTTATTGCCCCATTTCGGCATTGACCCTCTGTTCTTTGGACTGTTGGTGGCCTTGAACCTACAAACCGCTTTCTTGAGCCCACCCGTCGCCATGGCAGCGTTCTATCTGAAAGGCGTCAGCCCACCGCATGTCACGCTGAACCAGATTTTTGCAGGCATGCTGCCCTTCATGGCCATTCAGGTTTTGGCCATCATTTTGTTGTACACCTTCCCGGCCATCGGTCTGTGGTTGCCAGAAGTTTTGTACAAGTAAAAGACCCCGCCGACACACACTTAAAGCATCAATTTTGTGTGTGTCGGCGCACACCCGGTAGAAATGACTTCTTTAGGAGTCACCGATTTGACAAAGATCAATTCGAACCAAGGGTTTTCACCTTGAGGCATCTGAATGAGCTCGCATATTATTTTGGTATGCACAGCATTTCCTATGCATGAACGTTTATTTTGAAACTCTATTTGGAGTCTTCGATGTCCTCAAAAACCTCAACCGTTTCGCGTCGTAGCCTGTTTTCAGGGGTGGCTACGGTCGGTGCTGTGGCTGCAGCTACAGCGGTATTGCCAGGTGTCGTCAAGCCCACCGCGCCCGTGCCGGCGGCTTTGCCCAAACCACTTCGCGGTGGCGGCTACACCTTGAGCGAACACGTTCAACAGTATTACAAGACCACCCGCGTCTGATCGTTTCCCACCGAAATCCCTGTTCATTCCCAACTGGAGCGCTCCATGTTGCTGACCAAAAAAGAGACCGGAACTTCCGGTACGGCTTCTTCTCCCTTTATTCACAGTTTGCGCCGAGGTCTTTCACAGGCCTTGCCCACGCTTGATCGGCGCAGTTTTCTGCGTCGCTCCGGGCTGGGTGTTGGCGTAGGGCTGGCGGCCTCACAGCTGAGCTTGGTGCAAAAAGCCCAAGCGGCGCCAGGTGTTTCCAACATGGGGGCGGGCAAGGTCGAGGTTAAACGCACCATTTGTACCCACTGCTCTGTGGGTTGCGCCATTGATGCCGTGGTGGAAAACGGTGTTTGGGTGCGGCAAGAACCCGTCTTTGACTCCCCCATTAACTTGGGCGCGCATTGCGCCAAGGGTGCGGCCATACGTGAACACGGCCATGGTGAGTACCGCCTGCGTTACCCAATGAAGCTGGTCAAAGGCAAATACGAGCGCATCAGCTGGGACACAGCCCTGACCGAAATCAGCGCCAAGATGCTAGAGCTGCGCAAAGCCAGCGGCCCGGACAGCATTTATTACGTGGGTTCGTCCAAGCACAACAATGAGCAAGCCTATTTGCTGCGCAAGTTTGTCAGCTTCTGGGGCACCAACAACTGTGACCACCAAGCCCGTATTTGCCACTCCACCACGGTGGCCGGGGTGGCCAACACTTGGGGTTATGGCGCCATGACCAACTCGTACAACGACATGCAAAACAGCAAAGTCGCTCTGTACATTGGCTCCAACGCAGCCGAGGCGCACCCCGTGTCCATGCTGCACATGCTGCACGCCAAAGAAAACGGCTGCAAGATGATCGTGGTCGATCCCCGCTTTACCCGCACAGCCGCCAGAGCCGATGAGTTTGTCCGCATCCGCTCTGGTACTGACATCCCGTTCTTGTTCGGGTTGCTGTATCACATCTTCAAAAACGGCTGGGAAGACAAAAAGTACATCAACGACCGCGTGTATGGCATGGAGGCCGTCAAGGCGGATGTACTGGCCAAGTGGACCCCCGACAAAGTCGAAGAGGCCTGCGGGGTCAAGGAAGACCAGATGTTCAAGGTCGCCAAAATGCTGCACGACAACAACCCTGGCACCATTGTTTGGTGCATGGGGCAGACGCAGCACACCATTGGCAACGCCATGGTGCGGGCCTCTTGCATTTTGCAACTGGCTTTGGGTAACGTGGGTAAAACCGGTGGCGGCACCAACATTTTCCGGGGCCACGACAACGTGCAGGGCGCGACCGATGTGGGCCCCAACCCTGACTCATTGCCTGGCTATTACGGCTTGGCCGAAGGCTCTTGGAAGCATTTCGCCAGCACTTGGGGTGTCGACTTCGAGTGGATCAAAAAGCAGTTTGCCAGCCCCGCCATGATGGGCAAAAACGGCATCACCGTGTCCCGCTGGATTGATGGCGTACTTGAAAACAATGAGCTGATCGACCAAGACAGCAATCTGCGCGGTGTGTTCTATTGGGGCCACGCGCCTAACTCACAGTCCCGTGGTCTCGACATGAAACGGGCCATGGACAAGCTTGATTTGCTGGTGGTGGTTGACCCTTACCCCTCGGCAACTGCGGCCATGGCGGCCATGCCCGGCAAGGCAGAAGACCTGAACCCCAACCGTGCTGTTTATTTGCTGCCAGCGGCCACGCAATTTGAGACCAGTGGTTCTTGCACGGCCTCCAATCGCTCGATTCAGTGGCGCGAAAAGGTCATTGAGCCATTGTGGGAGAGCCGCAGCGATCACATGATCATGCACCAGTTGGCTGAAAAATTGGGCTTTGCCAAAGAGCTGTCCAAGAACTACAAGATGCAAAAGGTCAAGGGCATGGACGAGCCTGTGCCCGAGGACATCCTGCGCGAGATTAATAAGTGCGTTTGGACCATCGGTTACACCGGACAGAGCCCTGAACGCCTGAAGGCGCACATGCGCAACATGAACGTGTTCGACGTGAAGACCTTGAAGGCAAAAGGCGGCAAAGACAAAGAAACGGGTTACGACTTTACGGGTGATTATTTCGGTCTGCCTTGGCCCTGCTACGGCACTCCGGAACTCAAACACCCGGGTTCGCCCAACCTTTACGACAACTCCAAACATGTCATGGACGGTGGCGGAAACTTCCGTGCCAACTTCGGTGTTGAGCGTGAAGGCAAGAGTTTGCTGGCCGAAGACGGTTCCCATTCTTTAGGTGCAGACATCACCACGGGTTACCCTGAGCTTGACCATATCTTGCTCAAAAAATTGGGCTGGTGGGATGAGTTGACTGAGGCTGAAAAGGCCAAAGCTGAAGGTAAAAACTGGAAAACCGATTCGTCTGGCGGCATGATTCGCGTCTTCATGAAAGAGCACGGTTGCCACCCCTTTGGTAACGCCAAGGCGCGTGCCGTGGTTTGGAACTTCCCTGATCCGATTCCGCAGCACCGTGAGCCTTTGTACGGCACTCGCCCCGACATGATGGCCAAGTACCCGACGCACGACGACCGAAAGGCTTTCTGGCGTCTGCCCACCTTGTACAAAACGGTGCAAGACAAAAACTTGGCCGACAAGGTGCACGAGAAATACCCGCTCATCCTGACCTCCGGCCGTTTGGTCGAATACGAGGGCGGTGGTGAGGAAACCCGCGCCAACCCTTGGTTGGCCGAGTTGCAACAAGAAGCCTATGTCGAGATCCATCCGAAGACGGCTGCCGATCGCGGCATTCGAAACGGTGACCGCGTTTGGTTGACAGGTGCTACCGGGGCGCGCCTGGATGTTCAGGCCATGGTGACTGAGCGTGTGGACGTTCACACGGTGTGGATGCCTTTCCACTTCTCGGGCCGTTGGCAAGGTGCCGACATGTTGGCGCATTACCCCAAAGGGGCTGCACCCATCGTGCGCGGCGAGGCGGTCAACACCGCCACCACCTACGGTTATGACAGTGTCACCATGATGCAAGAAACCAAGACCACGGTTTGCAACATCGCTAAAGCCTAAGCAGCAGGAGAACACGATGGCACGAATGAAATTCATCTGCGATGCAGAGCGCTGCATTGAATGCAACGGTTGCGTGACCGCTTGCAAAAACGAACACGAAGTTCCCTGGGGCGTGAACCGTCGCCGGGTGGTCACCCTGAACGACGGGGTGCCCGGAGAAAAGTCAATCTCGGTGGCCTGCATGCATTGTTCCGATGCGCCTTGCATGGCCGTTTGCCCGGTCAATTGTTTCTACAAGACCGATGAAGGCGTGGTGCTGCACGACAAAGACATTTGCATTGGCTGTGGCTATTGCTCTTATGCCTGTCCTTTTGGCGCACCGCAGTTTCCATCGCAAGGCACTTTTGGTGTGCGCGGCAAGATGGACAAATGCACCTTCTGCGCGGGTGGCCCTGAAGAGCATGGCACCCAGGCTGAATTTGAAAAATATGGACGCAACCGTTTGGCCGAGGGCAAGTTGCCTGCCTGTGCCGAAATGTGCTCGACCAAAGCGCTGCTGGCAGGCGATGGCGACGTGGTGGCCGACATACTTCGGGGCCGTGTGGTCCAGCGCGGCAAAGGGGCAGAGGTTTGGGGTTGGGGGACTGCTTACGGCAACCAAGCCAAAGGAGCCTGAACATGAAAACCGCCTTCATCATTTGCAGTGCTGCTTTGTTGGTGGCTTGCGGCGAAAAACCGCAAGACACCTTGGGTGCCCGCTCTGACAAACCTGCCGTGAGCGGCACGGGCGTCGCCGCCTTCACCGATCCCGGCTGGAAAGCGGGTGACAAAGACGGTTGGGCCAACCACCTCAAAGCCCGTGCCTCTTATGGCATGAACGACCACGCCCGCGCTCCCAAGTAAGCGCCAAGGAGAAGTTCATGCGACGCTTCTTATTGATATTTACCTTGGCCCTGGCCACATTGGGTGTGTCTGCCCAGACGCCAGCGCCAGCCACCACGGCGGCAGCTGCCAGCCCTGCTGCTCCGGCCACTCCAGCGAATGCGGCCCCCGGCGTCAAGAGTGCCAACATCTTTCAGATTGCGCCGGGTGCCGATGCCGATCCGAAATACAAAGACCAAAGCAATGCCGAACGCGCTCAGGTGCAACCTGGCAACAATGCGCCCATGTGGCGTGCA